>Ga0308162_1000064_pt1 | contig 147274 bp, 125 predicted proteins | sample PhySR2_FD_201370 | JGI IMG/M metagenome (GOLD analysis project Ga0308162, IMG submission 201370) | Phyllosphere microbial communities from UC Gill Tract Community Farm, Albany, California, United States - DLSLS.R2 | ecosystem: Host-associated > Plants > Phyllosphere > Unclassified | place... | reverse complement strand
TTTAATGGTTAACCAACGCTGATGAATGGAGTGGCAAAAATGCCCAAAGTGGGGATGCAGCCAATCCGGCGCAGGCAACTGATCGACGCCACGCTGGAAGCAATAAATGAAGTGGGAATGCATGACGCGACCATCGCGCAGATCGCCCGTCGGGCGGGCGTTTCCACGGGGATCATCAGTCACTATTTCAAGGACAAAAATGGCCTGCTGGAAGCGACCATGCGCGACATCACCGGCCAGCTGCGCGACGCGGTATTGAACCGTTTGCATGCCTTACCGCACGGCAGCGCAGAGCAGCGTCTGCAGGCGATTGTCGGCGGCAATTTTGATGAAACCCAGATCAGCGGCGCGGCAATGAAAGCCTGGCTGGCCTTCTGGGCGAGCAGCATGCATCAGCCAATGCTCTACCGTCTGCAGCAGGTGAGCAGCCGCCGTCTGCTGTCGAACCTGGTGTATGAGTTCCGCCGCGAGCTGCCGCGCGAACAGGCGCAGGAGGCGGGTTACGGGCTCGCGGCGCTGATTGACGGGCTGTGGCTGCGCGCCGCGCTGAGTGGCAAACCGCTGGATAAAACCCTGGCCCAGTCGCTCACCAGCCACTTTATTAGCCAGCATTTACCGACCGATTAACCGAGGAGAATTTATGTCCCGAATGGCAGAACAGCAGCTTTATATCAATGGTGGTTATACATCGGCCACCAGCGGTCGCACCTTCGAGACCATCAACCCGGCCAACGGTGAAGTCCTGGCGACCGTTCAGGCCGCCGGGCGCGAGGATGTCGATCGCGCCGTAGAAAGCGCGCTGCGCGGGCAAAAAATCTGGGCGGCGATGACCGCCATGGAGCGCTCGCGCATTCTGCGCCGTGCGGTAGACATTCTTCGTGAGCGTAACGACGAGCTGGCGAAGCTGGAAACCCTCGACACCGGCAAAGCGTACTCAGAAACCAGCACCGTTGATATCGTCACCGGCGCGGACGTGCTGGAGTACTACGCAGGGCTGATCCCGGCGCTGGAAGGCAGCCAGATCCCCCTGCGCGATACCTCATTTGTCTATACCCGTCGTGAACCGCTGGGCGTGGTCGCGGGCATTGGCGCGTGGAACTACCCGATCCAGATCGCCCTGTGGAAATCCGCGCCAGCGCTGGCCGCAGGTAACGCGATGATCTTCAAACCGAGCGAAGTGACGCCCCTCACCGCCCTGAAGCTTGCCGAAATCTACACCGAAGCGGGTCTGCCAGATGGCGTGTTTAACGTTCTGCCGGGCGTGGGCGCAGAAACCGGCCAGTTCCTGACCGAGCACCCGGGTATCGCCAAAGTCTCCTTCACCGGCGGCGTTGCCAGCGGCAAAAAAGTGATGGCCAATTCGGCGGCCTCGTCCCTGAAAGAGGTGACGATGGAGCTGGGCGGGAAATCCCCGCTGGTTATTTTCGACGATGCCGACCTGGATCTCGCGGCGGACATCGCCATGATGGCCAACTTCTTTAGCTCCGGCCAGGTATGCACCAACGGCACCCGCGTGTTCGTGCCGGCGAAATTCAAAGCCGCGTTTGAGCAGAAAATTGTTGAGCGCGTGGCACGTATTCGCGCGGGCGATCTGTTCGACGAACGCACCAACTTTGGCCCACTGGTGAGCTTCCCGCACCGCGAAAACGTGCTGCGCTATATCGCCAAAGGCAAAGAAGAAGGCGCGCGTGTACTGTGCGGTGGCGACGTGCTGAAAGGCGAAGGCTTTGACAACGGCGCGTGGGTGGCTCCCACCGTGTTCACCGACTGCACCGATGAGATGACCATCGTGCGCGAAGAGATCTTCGGGCCGGTGATGTCGATTCTCACGTACGAAACCGACGAAGAGGTGATCCGTCGCGCCAACGACACCGATTACGGTCTGGCGGCGGGCATCGTGACTGCCGATCTGAACCGCGCGCACAGCGCGATCCACCAGCTTGAAGCGGGTATCTGCTGGATCAACACCTGGGGTGAATCCGCGGCAGAGATGCCGGTTGGTGGCTACAAACACTCCGGCATTGGCCGCGAGAACGGCGTAATGACGCTCCAGAGTTATACCCAGGTGAAGTCCATCCAGGTTGAGATGGGTAAATTCCAGTCCATATTTTAACCGGGAGGTTTTTTTGCAATTTGACTACATCATTATTGGTGCCGGCTCTGCCGGCAACGTACTGGCAACACGACTGACGGAAGATCCCAATACCACCGTTCTGCTGCTAGAAGCGGGCGGCCCGGATTACCGTTTTGACTTCCGCACCCAGATGCCTGCCGCGCTGGCGTTTCCCTTGCAGGGCAAGCGTTACAACTGGGCGTATGAAACCGAGCCCGAGCCGCACATGAACAACCGCCGTATGGAGTGCGGTCGCGGCAAAGGGCTGGGCGGCTCATCCCTGATCAACGGTATGTGCTACATCCGCGGTAACGCGATGGATCTGGACAACTGGGCAACTGAGCCGGGTCTGGAACACTGGAGCTATCTCAACTGCCTGCCCTACTACCGTAAGGCAGAGACCCGTGACGTGGGGCCAAACGACTACCACGGCGGCGACGGCCCGGTGAGCGTGACCACCTCTAAACCCGGCGTAAACCCGCTGTTTGAAGCGATGGTAGAAGCCGGTGTGCAGGCGGGCTACCCGCGTACTGACGACCTTAACGGCTATCAGCAGGAAGGCTTCGGTCCGATGGACAGAACCGTGACGCCGCAGGGCCGTCGCGCCAGTACCGCACGCGGCTATCTGGATCAGGCGAAATCACGCCCGAACCTGACCATTCGCACCCATGCCATGACCGATCACATTATTTTTGACGGCAAACGTGCGACAGGCGTCGAGTGGCTGGAAGGCGAGAGCACTATTCCGTCAAAAGCGACGGCCAGCAAAGAGGTGCTGCTGTGCGCCGGGGCGATTGCCTCTCCGCAGATCCTGCAGCGCTCCGGCGTGGGTAACGCGGAACTGCTGAAGCAGTTTGACATCCCGCTGGTACATGACCTCCCGGGTGTGGGTGAAAACCTGCAGGATCACTTAGAGATGTACCTGCAGTACGAGTGCAAAGAGCCGGTTTCTCTCTACCCTGCCCTGCAGTGGTGGAACCAGCCGAAGATTGGCGCGGAGTGGCTGTTTGGCGGCACCGGCGTGGGAGCGAGCAACCACTTCGAAGCGGGTGGGTTTATCCGCAGCCGCGAAGAGTTTGAATGGCCGAATATTCAGTACCACTTCCTGCCGGTCGCCATTAACTACAACGGGTCGAACGCGGTCAAAGAGCACGGTTTCCAGTGTCACGTTGGCTCCATGCGCTCACCAAGCCGCGGGCATGTACGGATTAAATCACGCGATCCGCATCAGCATCCGGCAATCCTGTTCAACTATATGTCCCACGAACAGGACTGGCAGGAGTTTCGCGATGCGATCCGCATCACCCGTGAGATCATGCACCAGCCGGCGCTGGATAAATACCGTGGACGGGAAATCAGCCCGGGCATTGAGTGCCAGACCGACGAACAGCTGGACGAGTTTGTGCGTAACCACGCTGAAACCGCCTTCCACCCGTGCGGCACCTGTAAGATGGGGTATGACGAAATGGCCGTGGTCGACGGCGAAGGTCGCGTTCATGGGCTGGAAGGATTGCGCGTGGTGGATGCGTCCATTATGCCGCAGATCATCACCGGCAACCTGAACGCCACCACCATCATGATTGGCGAGAAAATTGCCGATGCCATTCGCGGACGCGAGCCGCTGGCGAAGAGTACCGCGGCATATTATGTCGCCAACGGTGCACCGGTTCGCCTGTAACGCAGTTTGCTAAGCAGCCCCTCTCCCAACGGGTGAGGGGCATATTTTACAGACGAAACGCTTCCAGCTTTTTACGCTGCCGCCCTTCCCCGTCAAAATTCGCTTCAGCCAGCCAGGCGCGGAGTTCGGCATCCCGCTGTGGCCATTCTCCATCAATGATTGACAGCATGTCGCTGTCGCGGTTGCGCCCTTTGCGCACCAGCTTCTGACGCAGTCGGCCTTCCCAGACAAACCCCAGCCTTTCCGCCGCATTACGCGAGGCAGTGTTCATTGAATCGCACTTCCACTCCAGCCGACGATAGCCATGCTCGAATGCATTCCTGAGCAGCAGCCATACGGTTTCCGTGCCGAGGCGGGAGCCTTTCATCTTGCGTGACCAGGTGACGTGGCCGATCTCCACCGACCCTTGCATGCGCTCTATTGCCATATAGCTCACCAGCCCCACCGCTTGCCCGGTACGTAAATCGATGACGGCGTACGGCACCAGTTCATCATCCAGTACTTTGCCAAGGACCCATTCCGCGGTGTCTTCAACGCTCACGGGCTGGGTGCTGACAAGCCACGTCCAGTCGCTGTCGTCCCCCAGCGCATAGGCCTCATACAAATCCGCGGCGTGGCGTTCGGCATCCAGCGGCTCCAGACGACAATACTGACCGACGAGCGGAGTGCGGGTTAACGCACGGGCGCATTTCCAGTCGGGGACGATATCGTTAACAGTTTGACCATGTTGATTAAGCTCGGGCACGGCGTTGACTCCCGGAAGGATAAGGGTTTTGTTATAGCAGGTTAAAAAGCGGACGAAAAGAGACGCGGCGTATCGCCTGCTCGGGAAAACGGGGGAAGTGGCGTTTGCACGCCAGGATGACAGCGGTACGCCGGGTAAGACGTCGCCCTACCCGACAAAACATTATTTCAGCAGCTTCACCGTAGCGTCGATGTCGATCTCATCTTCCGTGAAGATCATCGTCGTATTCTGGAAGGTGGTGATAGCCAGCTTCTTCACCGTGCGCATTTCACCCGGTTTTTTGTCAGACTTGGGTTTGATGTTGTTCATCAGCAGCCCCACGGACAGTACCGCGTTCTCTTTATCGATGCCGGTATCTGCTGGCTCTTCTTCGCTGAACACCACAAACGATTTGATCGAGGTGAGCTTCACGCGCTCGCCTGCGATATAGAGGTGTTTGCTTTCCGGGATCACCTTCACCGCATAGGCGGAAAGGCCTTTGTTGTTGGTTGTGGGCTCGAAGGTCACCGCTGCGTCTTTCTTAATCAGATCAGGGTTGGCGACCTTAATCACATGAAAATAGCGGTTGTCACCGTTTTCATCTTTGATAAATCCAAAGCCTTTATCTTTAAACCACGTTGTGATTGTACCGTTCATCGCTGTTACCGCCTGTCAGATCTCTAAGACTAAAGTTTTGCAGCGCGCAGTGTAATCCACAATGGCTGAGGAGACAAAAAAAAGCCCCTGCACGGGGGCAGGGGAAAACTCATGTCAGAGCTTATTAGTATTTAGTTGAACACCATACCACCGTCAATCAACAGGGACTGACCGGTCATGTAGTCGGAATCTGGCCCGGCGAGATAAGAGACACAGGCGGCCACATCTTCGGGTTCGGACAATCTGCCAAGCGTAATGCGTTTGGCAAACGTTTCAGTACCGTAGCCGAGCGGTTTACCCGCTGCTTCGGAGACCTGGCGGTCAATTTCCGCCCACATCGGCGTTTTGACGATGCCCGGGCAGTAAGCGTTAACGGTGATCCCTAATGGCGCAAGATCACGTGCCGCCGTCTGGGTTAACCCGCGTACCGCAAACTTACTGGAACTGTAGACCGCCAGTTCAGGGTTCCCGGTATGGCCTGCCTGTGAACAGGCGTTGATGATCTTGCCGCCGTGCCCTTCTTTACGGAAGGCGTCAATGGCGGCCTGGATACCCCAGATAACCCCTTTGACGTTGATGTTGTAAACTTTGTCGACAATTTCCGGGGTGATCGACTCAATTGGCGTGGAAGGCGCGACCCCGGCATTGTTGACGATCACGTTGAAACCGCCCAGCGCAGTGCGGGCTTTTTCCACCGCTGCAAACACCTGCTCGCGGCTGGAGACATCCACCTTCACGGCGACGGCCTTCCCCCCATTGCGAGTGATCTCATCGGCAACGGCTTTTGCCGTCTCTTCGTTGTAATCCGCGATGGCGACGGCAAAACCGTCTTTCACCAGGCGAAGCGCAATCGCTTTACCAATCCCCTGGCCTGAGCCTGTTACGAGAGCAACTTTTTGCATTTCTCTGTCCTTATATTGATTCACAAAATCTGGCTGAGATGGAGCTGGCCCATCAGCAGCGGGTTATCGCTATAGTCGACGGGAATGGCGACCACGGCCGGGCCATCGACATCCATTGCAGCACGCAGCGTAGGCTCCAGCGCATCCGCGCTCTCGACGGCAAAGCCTTTCGCCCCAAAGGCATCGGCATAGACTTTGAAATCGACCGGGCCGAACTCTACGCCGGAAAGGCGCTGGTATTTTTTCTCTTCCTGGATCGCCACCATGTTGTAGGCGTTGTCCACCCAGATGATGTGCAGCACATTGGCGTTGAGACGCACGGCGGTTTCCAGCTCCATGCTCGACTGCAGGAAGCCGCCGTCACCGGACACCGAGACCACCTTGCGTCCAGGATTGACCAGCCACGCACCAATCGCCCACGGCAGTGCAACGCCCATGGTCTGCTGACCGTTAGAGATCATGACCTGACGTGCGCGGAAGCTATAGAGATAGCGGGCGATCCAGATGTGGAAGCTCCCCATATCAACGGTAAGCGTAACGTCGTTATTGACGATGTCCTGCATGGCCCGCACGATGCGCAGCGGATGCAGGGCAAACTGGTTAAGCGAGGCGCCTCGGCGATCGAGCAGATCCCGTTGATGCTGACGATCGACCAGGATTTCTGACGCGCGCGCGCTGAGCTCCAGCTTGTGGGCGATCCGGCTGGCGAGCAGGTTCAGCGTTTCGGCGATGTCCCCCACCAGCTCGAGGTCAGGCACATAATTGCGTTCTTCATAGGCGGGGAGCACATCAATATGCACCAGCGTGGCGTCGCCGCTGTTCCACATGGACGGTTCGTATTCCACCGGGCTGTAACCGATGCAGATAATCAGATCCGCCAGATGCAGCAATCTGTCGCCTGCCTGGTTGTTAAAGAGGCCGACACGTCCGGCAAAGCGGGTGAAATGTTCCTGGTTCACCGCCCCCGCCGCCTGATAGGTACTGGTGACCGGGATGCGGCTTTTCTCCAGCAGCTTACGCAGCGCGGCGCTGTTGGCAGGCTGGCTGGCCATCAGCCCCAGTAAAATGACCGGATTTTTGGCTTTTTCGATAAGCTTCGCCACGTCGTTAATGGCGGATTCCGGTGCTGGCCCCATTTTGGCAGTACTGCTGCCCGGCAAAATCGCGCCCGTGGCGGGCTGGTCGACAATATCCTGCGGCAGGCTGACGAACGCGCCCCCAGGCCTGCCGTGCTCGGCGGCGCGAAACGCGTTCGAGACCACTTCGGCAATCGCATCCGGTGAACTCACCTCCACGGCGTATTTCGTCACCGGGCTGAACATGGCGACCGTGTCCATGCTCTGATGCACCAGCTTCGCTTTATCTGCCCGCTTCACGGCACCGCCCAGCGCGACCACCGGGTCGCCCTCACTGTTGGCGGTGGCAATCCCGGTGATCAGGTTCGAGCAGCCCGGTCCGGAGGTGACCAGCGCGACCCCGGCCTTGCCGGTCAGGCGCCCTACCGCCGCGGCCATAAACGCCGCGTTCGCTTCGTGGCGCACGGGAATGATTTCGATAGAGGAATCGAGCAAGGAATCAAACACTTTGTCGATTTTTGCACCCGGAATACCGAAAACCTGCTTCACGCCCTGCGCTTCCAGCTGGCCTACGACCATATCGGCGCCATGCGCCCACTGACGTGCCTGTTTATCACTGTTCACGGTGGTTCTCCTGTTAGTTTTCGACGGAACGGATTGCAGCATCAAGGTTGCTGGGGTGAAGGTTGGCCTGTAAAAATGCGCTGTCGGCAGGCAGGTCGATCATCAGTTTGTGAATTTCACCGAAGGTCAGCACGCCGCTCTCCAGCTGGTAGTCGAGCAGATGCCCGCCGCCCTGACGATCGTCGGTGATAAAATGTTCGTGATATCCCGCGACGTTAATGCCCTGCATATGCTGCGGCGTGCGGAACCCGACCAGTACCCCTTCTCGCTGGTTAAAGCGGAACACCGGCTGGTCGTCCAGAACGTCGGTCATCGCACGGTATGGCGGCTTCTGACGTGGAACGGTACGGGTGTGGGCGTGGCGGAAATTACCGTCGATGCGTAACGCACAGAACAGGTTATCGGAGGGGATTTGCTGGTCGATCACGTCGTGGATCTGCTGACGGCTGACCGGCGCATCGAAGGTTTTGCGATACTGCGGCTGGAACCAGGTCATCACCGCAAACGGTGTTTTTTGCTCCGGCTTCGCGGCACGGGCACTCCCGTCGGCGCGCAGCTGATACACCTGGCTGCTGAAGGCAATCATTTCGCCATCCAGCTCGTTGAACGTACCCAGACCAAAATCGCCGTGCGCAAGCAGATCGGCGATAGTGGTATCCCCCTCGTACACGCCGCTTAACAGGGCGCTCATTAGCGATGTCTGATAGATCACGCTGTCAGGATGCTGGGCAGAAAAACCACGCAGGGTCTCGCACAAACTGGCCTCACAGTCGCATGCAGATGAATGCACCATCATGCTCGTCCTCTTCAACTTTATTTAGAAAGGTTAAATAAATGTTGACCCGATTCAGCATAGAGTTCCAATATAGAATCCATGCTGGTTTGAGACGTTTTTGATATGGAACTTCGTTATCTGCGGTATTTTGTCGCCGTTGCACGTGAGCGACACTTCACCAAAGCGGCCAAAGCGCTGGGTATTTCACAGCCTCCTCTGAGTCAGCAGATTAAACGGCTCGAGGAAGAAGTGGGCACGCCGTTATTCAGACGCCTGACACGAGGCGTGGAGCTGACTGAAGCGGGAGAAGCCTTCTATGAGGACGCCTGTAAGATCCTGGCGCTGAGCGACGCCGCGCTGGAGAAAGCCCGGGGCATTGCCCGCGGGCTGAACGGCAGTCTGTCAATTGGGATCACCAGTTCAGACGCCTTTCATCCCAAAATCTTCACCCTTATTCGCCAGTATCAGCTGCAGAACATGGCGGTGAGAGTGCACCAGGTAGAAGCCAATATGTCTTCTCTGACGGCGATGCTGGCTGAGGGTGAGCTGGATATCGCGTTCGTGCGTCTGCCGTGTGAGAGCAGCAAAGCGTTTGAGCTGAAAATTCTCGACCGTGAGCCGATGGTTGTGGCGCTGCATCGCGACCATCCACTGGCGAAGTGTGGATCGCTGGCGCTGGACCAGCTTCGTGATACGCCGGTCGTTTTGTTCCCGCAGGAGGTCGCGCCAGGGCTGTACGATCGCGTTTACGGCTGCTGCGAGCGGGCCGGAATTGACGTGCAGCACACGCTGCAGTCTTCGCAACTTTCCTCTTCCCTGAGCATGGTGTCCGCTGGCGGCGGGTTCGCCCTGGTGCCGAAGTCGATGGCCGCCATTTCGCCTCCCAATGTGACCTACCATGCGCTGACATCACCGGAGCTTTATACCGATATTGCGCTGTGCTGGCGGCGTTTTGAACGTTCGCGGACGGTGAAACGGTTTCTGGCGATGCTGAGTGAAGGGTAATGGCGCGGCGTTGCTTGCGCGCGCTAAGGCCTTTCTGGAAGCCGCCTCGCAAACCTGCAAGTAACCTTGTGTAATTCAGGGTTACTGCTTTTCTTACTCTCCTCCTGGCCGTAAAGTGCCTGCGTTGCGGCACATCCGCAACCGGGCGTAGGAACCCGTTGGCATAAAGCGATTTTTTTTGTCGCGACAGCGCATATACCGTTAAAATCACGGTGGCGCTGGCGGAGCAGCCGAAAGGCTGGCCGTTTTTCTTTATGCACGGTATTCCTACCTCCGTCAGCGCTACCCCCCAAGAGCGTAGGAACTCACCGGGCGGTTAATAATTTTTGCATAAAGAGGATGCCATATGGCTACTATCCCTTCCCTGTCTTACGCGCTCTCTGAAGAAAGCGCTATACACCATCTGCTTCATCTACAACTGCCTGAATCTGCAGATCTCTTCGAACTGGCCGATGCCTGCACCGCGTATGTAAGCGTGCTGCTAGAAACTGACGATGCGGTCACCCATGCAACACTGTGCACGCGTTTGCTGGCAGTCCTTAAACGCCTTCGCGCGCGTTGTGATTCTGCCCTCCCGCCTTATCTGGTCGAACAGCTGATTGCAGGAGAGAAGATTGTCTCCTGCGTTCCGGACTGCTGGCAGGATACGTCGCTCCAGGTGGACTATGCGCTGGCGTTAACGCAGGCGGTAATGGGCGGAACATTGCCTGCAAACGTGGCAAAAGAGCTGACCGGTCTGCTACATGATATGGTCTGGCTGCTGGCGGAGTTCGTGAAAGAGCCGTATATCACGGCGCACTAAGGCCAGTGCGTAAGGGCCGAAATTCAGCTGGTCTGTGAGCCAGAATTTCGGCCTTAATAATCTAAAAAACCCATGCAGACGAAGGGTTAAAGTACTGAGGTAGCCTCGTCCAGCCAGCCGGGAAGCGTTTCTCTGTACCAGTTCAGGTACAGCTCAAAATCTGTTTTATTTCGGTCATAGAGCAGGGACACCACCTCTGACACAATCCATGCTTTAGCAAGGGTTATTTCCGTCGCTAGCTGTCGGGCAGGCATATGCAGATAATGCACGCTGTAACGCTCCGCAAGCTGTAAAATGCTTTGCCTGGAGCCCATCCCCTTTATCAGCGGGGCGAGGTCGATAGCCGGACTGCCCGTGCCAAACCTTTCCCAGTCAAAGAGAACCCACTCTCCGTTTTCTCTCCTCCCCCAGTTACCGGCATTGGTATCCCCTGAGATTAAACATTTCTGCCGAAACAAAACGCTGCCCGCTTGCTGAAAACAGCGCATCTGGTGGGCCGCGCGGTCCGGTAATTTCAAAAGCGCCAATGATTTTTCAAGCGCTTTCTCGGACCAGGAATGAGGGTGATACACCCAGGTTGGGTCTGGTGGAGTGTGATGAAGATGAGAAAGGCATTTCAATATGTCATCCCCCGACACCTCATCCTGAGACACTTTTCCAGGGATATATTCCAGCCTTAACCGTCGTGGATATGGATCGGCAGACAACAGCGTCGGCGTTTTGATCCCCCTGCTGTTGAGCTCTTCCGCCGCATGCTCGTAGAAAGAGTATTCCACAGGGCTAACAGGACATTTTTCTATGACCTGCTGACCATATTGATCCACCAAACGCTGCACTTTTGCCGCACCCATTTGGGATAAATTCTCCGCAGACATACATGACTCCCTGTGTCAGGTTTGGCTTTAAGGGATAAGTGTAGTGTGATGCGGAGGGATCAGGGGAATTGCGTTTTACGAGCAGTGTTGCGGGTTGTGGGAAGGTCCGTTTTGAGCGAGGAGCGGAAGTTCGCAGTCTTGCCGCTGTATCCTGTTCGAATAGCCAGTTACTAGTGTAGGGTTTAAATCGACGAGGTTCTCGCGACAGGAGATTTCTTGTTTGTCCGTAATGCTATTGTTCTTTATCAGGGAGGTGATGAGTGAAACATATACTTTTTACGATGAACTGGATTAAGGATCATCATGTGGTGTCATTAACTTTTGGAGTCTTATCTGCAATTTTATGGATTAAATCTGCCACAGCAAAAGTTGAGCTAGGCAAAAAAAATTGTCATGGTTACATATGAAGATCCCGAACTTAATGTAAACCTCCATGATTTCTTCGCTACTGCGCGGCTTCAATCTAAGTACAATTCATTTGCGGCATTGTCTGCGGCTGCAACAGCGCTATCCCAGATTCTTGGTTTGTAATGCTGGACTGCTCACATTGATTAATATCCAGTGGTATTGGCCGTGTCCGCTCCTAGCACAAAGCGGCCAAACTAACTGAGCAGAAGGTCCGCTGTGAGCGAAAAATCAACATGGGCAAATGAATAGCCATGAGTATTAGCAGTATTGCTAAGTTTTATTAAACGGGGAGGAGGTCATAGTCGCATAAAGGACTCAAGGCTTTAAGGGGGACTGATTATGAAGGGTAAGCTTTGGCCTGGCCTTGGCACTGCGTGCAATGTATGGTTATATCTGAAATCCTTAACAATCCCTTAAGGACTCAACATGACTCGCCCTTCAATGAAAGTCTTCGTAGATTTGCTGAGCAAGTCTCCCATCTCACCACCACCTGAAAAATGGCAGGCTCTAGAATCGCATGTTCAGGATGTATATCAGCACCTGCTCGACATTCAAGGTAATAAGACCATGGTAGCCCGTAACGTGCAGATTTCAGGTAGAGAAGGAAGCAGCTATCAGATAGACGTTTATTACGAATTTGAGATGGCCGGTATACGTCATAGCGTTGCCGTTGAGTGTAAGAACCGCTCCCGGCCACTAGAGCGAGATAGCGTATTAGCTTTTCATAACAAGATACACCAATGCTGCCTGAGCCATGGAATTATCGTTTCCTCAGGTGGTTTTCAGAAAGGAGCGCGCGAGTTTGCTGAACAAAATAACGTTACACTCATGGATTACTCAGAGCTGCCCTCCATTGGCAATCTTCTTTCTCGAAGACTGACAAATGTGGTTATTCCCGATGAAGATACTATAGGCCAGCCTTTCTGGACTATTTTTGATATTGAGGAATATTCACCATTCGGACACATTGACGCGAAGAACGAATTCATGACAGCTTTCTTATTCCTTTCGAGAGCTCATGCCCAGCGGTTTCTAAAAGGCCAGAACTTAGGTACTAAGTGGCAGGTAAGGGGAATGGCTCAGCGACATCTTACGTGCTATATCCTAACCTGCGATGCGTTTAACGCAAGATACGTCATTGCCCGTCCTGGGTATGCTGCTGGTGTGTCGGAAAATCAGTTCTTGTTCGATGAAATCCGCAGAAAAGACTTGATCAACGATTTTCACGAGGGAGTTGATTTGCCAGAGGAGCCCAATACCGCGCCCGGGTACCGTTCAATTTTCAAGAAAAAATCAGGTATATAAATTTATAGTGTCATGATCTTTTTTTGCACGGAACGAACACGTTGACTGGGCTAAAAGTCCGCTGTGAGCGAGTAACTGACTTCGATTTAAATAAATTATAAGGGTTTCAAATGTTACTGGCAAAAATTTCTGGGATGCAATTAATCACAATAAGTTTTTAAACAAGGTTCTGGACTATGGCTAACCCATCAGTTAAGTTTGTTTCCGACCTGTCGTTTTCCTCCTGTCAGGGGCCACTTTTTCCCGCATTATGTTTTAAGGATAATTCATGAGTAATGGAGCACAATCATTTATTAGTCAATTGATAATTGCCATAATTTCTATATCTTTAGGATCGTTTATTTTTGCTGGAATTTTAGAGAGCTACAAAAAAGACCAAGGTCTTCAAGAGGAGCTTATAAAGGATTACTTCAGACCAATGATGGAATTACAAAATTCTTGTGCATCTTCACATAATGAACTATTTCTAAAATATGGAGAGTTATCTGGTTCTTATCAGCTCGTGTCTAATGAAATAGTACATATGACAATGACCCCTGATTCAAAATTAGGCCAATATTATGAAGCTCTGCCAATGTCTATTATTAAAGCAAGCACAGAGTTAAAAAAAAGAGTTGAAGATCTTGAAATAACGGTTAAAAAATGCAAGATCGATTTATTTCTCAAGTACGAAGAGCTTGCATTGGTTACTGGTTCATACCCAGAGTTTAGGAGCTTAGCAAAAAATTATACAAATGCGATTAACACCCTTTATTCAGAAAGACAAAAAAAAGCTAAGGAAAATACAAAAAATATAGACCCTAATCAACTAATGCCATTGATGCGGAAATTTATTGCTATGGATCTATCCACCAATGAAAACAAATCCATATTTGCCAGTGAAATGGACAACATATCTAAACTAACAGCGCAGCATAGTTTGATAATGGCAGAGTATGAAGAGTTAATCTTCAAAGAAGATAATAATTTATTTCTAAGTCTTCATGATCTTTATGCAATCAAAATTAGTGAAAAGTATTCGGGTGGATTTATCAGTTGGGTATTTTAAAACATGATAATTCATCAGCTACGATGCTTACTGTGTAGAGCGCGTGAATCTGTGAAGGTTACCAATGTGTTAGGCAATGTCCGCTTCTGGCACAAAGCGGACCGACATAAGAGCCGCAAGGTTTGCTACGAGCGATAAGCGACCCCACAAGCTTACAATAAGCGTGGAGCAATGCCGCTATTTCAGGCCACTCCGTCGGCTGGCTTAACTCTCCCCACTTGAGATCCAGATATCGTTTTCTGCGGTGCGCTCCTGGGACCTTATCCGCTCCCCGCATCAGGTGTCCCCTGATGGAATACCAGTTTCCATTGCCCGCTCCCGGCCCGCTCCCAACACGAAGAACGCAAAGTCGGGCGAGCGCCGTCCGCATTGAATGTCCTGTAGTGCAATATCGCGACATCCTCTCTTATTTGGATGAGCTGAAAGTCGCTGCTGAGAATGGTCGGGATAACTGTTTCGGCAGAAAGTGCCTCTATTGTCTGCGAACGATCGATCAACACACCTGATCGTGTCATTTCCCTGAACTGGTCGTGAAGTATCTGTTCAAGCCATTCACGATCGTTGCGCCTGCTGCCATGAAGCGTGCGCTCCAGCGTTTTCAACTGTTCCAGAAGCATGGCATTTACCCTCATTCAAATTCGACTGTCAGTTTCATGGCCATAAATGTTTTGCGGCAACTCGTCCGCCAGCATGTGAAGTGTCGTCTTCAGCCATTTGGTTGCCCCTCTCTGGCCACTGCGTTTATGCGAGTAAATCTTTACTTCAAACGGGCTTATGGTGAACGGCAATGAAAAAATCTGAATACTGGCAGCATGTTTCAGCTTCTCAGCTGCAAAACGGGGAATGGCCATTAGCAGGTCGCTTTCCGCAACGATAAACGGGGCACTCAGCATGGATGGCGTCTTAAGCGCTATCTGCCGCGTATACCCCAACTGCTCAAGCCGTAAATCCAGTACCCCCTGCTTTTCGTTCCAGGGGGTTATCACCAGATGCCGTGCGGCAAGATAATCTTCCAGCGTCAGCTGTGTTCGGCGGGTATTGCTGATGACAACATACTCATCCTCAAACCAGTTTATCTCGTCCAGTTCATTGTGACGGATATCGTCGGGTGTACTGAATCCCAGCGCCAGATCCACTTCTCCTGCCAACAGTTCGTTCAACGCCGGGCTGTGTGGCAAATAGCGTAAATCAAAGCGCAAGCCAGGCGCTTCCTGCTGCAGTCTCTGCATCAACGTCGGGAAAATGCACAACGCGGTAAAGTCCGTGATCGCAATCTGGATCCGCTCCGTGCTTTCGCAAGCCACGAACGCCGGTTGAACAGTCAGCTCCTGATTGAGAAATTTCAGTGCTGATGCAATAGACGGCGCGAGCTGGGTAGCATACACGCTTGGGCACATCCGGTGGCCTTCCCGGTAAAATAGCGGGTCATTGAGCGCAATACGCAGTCGGGACAGTGCGTGGCTCAACGCAGAGGTGCTCATCGCCAGTTCATCCGCGGCGAGGCGAACGGAACAGTGCCGATAAATGGCGTCAAAAATGAGCAGCAGGTTTAAATCAAGACGTCGTAGCGCTGGATGCATAATATTCATCATGGGGTGATTTCATTGCACTTAATTCTTCCGACAATACCCCCTATGCTTAACGCCATCAATAACGATGCCTTGCAAAAAAGACAGGAAAACATATGAGTATCAGCCTTCGCCAGGCCCGCCCGGAAGATGCCTCCGCTATTTACGATATGATTTATGAGCTGGCGGTTTACGAAAAAGCCCCGCAAGAAGTGGTCACCACACCGGATGAGATTCGCGAAACACTCTTTGGCGACGGCAGCCATACCGAAGCATTAATCTGCGAGATTGAAGGGAAAATCGCCGGATACGCCGTGTTCTTCACCAGCTACTCCACATGGCTTGGACGTAACGGTATTTACATGGAAGATTTGTATATTTCCCCCGATTATCGCGGCAAGGGCGCGGGAAAAGCGATGCTGAAGAAAATTGCGCAGTACGCCGTGGAACGGCGCTGCGGACGCCTTGAATGGAGCGTACTGGACTGGAACCAGCCCGCAATTGATTTTTACCTCAGCATTGGCGCATTACCTCAAAACGAATGGGTACGGTATCGCCTGGAGGGTAACGCGCTGTTGAACTTTGCCGAATAACGCGACCGTGTTGCAGCAAATTGCAGATGCAGGCTGCTTCTGTTGAGGGGCAGTCATGTTCGCGTTGAGGGGAGTATCAGGAACACATTGATCAGGCTTCGGGCCTGTTCAACCGCGGCGTGGGCGTCGGTGGAGTATTTCTTCGACATAATGGTCAATGGCAATATTGTGCTCACGGCTCACGCGCGAAATGAATATGTGCAAAAGCGCCAGCGATGCGTGGAGTGTGACTGCGACCAGATTGTCGAAGTCTTTCTGAGTGAAACGGTCATTCCCCTTCAGTGTCGAATGCTGGAGCAAGGTGTGGGCCGTGATCTCGAGGACGGCTCGCCTGTAATCGCTCGACAGCAGGACATCCAGATCGGTCTGGCGAAGATCAAACGTGAAGTTAAAACTGACAAATCCGGAATCGACCGGCAAAGAGTAGGTCAGTCTGTCACCCTGTTGCTCAACGTACGGTTCATACCCCTCCCCCATCAGCCGTTGCGCATGCATATCGCCCTCTCTTCTCTTCCAGGCGCCAGGCACACGTGTTGACCAGGGAGCGTCACCGCAGGATTAAACAAGTGTTTCACCCGCTTTGATTGATTGACTGATAAAGGGCGCGGGCTTTCCAAAGAGATATCCTTGTGCCAAATCACACCCTAAACGTTGAAGGCACAACAGTTGATCATTGGTTTCAACGCCTTCAGCAATAATTATCATATCAAGGCATTTCGCCATGCCGACCATTAATTTTGCGATGGTCTGAGTTTCTTCATCCGTGGATATTGTTCGCACAAAAGATTTATCGATTTTTATTTTATCAAAGCCTAACTGAATCAATCTTGAAAGGGAGGAATAGCCCGTACCAAAATCATCAATAGAGATTTTTATGCCCAGCACTCTGAGCGCCATAAGGATTTCGATGGGGGTTTCACTGTCGGTAAACAGCGAAGATTCCGTCACTTCCAGTTCGAGTCGGGTCGCGGGCAACCCCGTTTCGGCCAGCACTGCGCGTACTGTATCGACAAAATTCATACTGCTTAACTGAACCGGAGACACGTTGACAGAGATCCTTGCCGGCACCTTCCATGTCGTCGCTTCCTTGCAGGCGATTTCAAGCGCGGCTTTGCCTATCTCATGGATGAATCCCGTTTTCTCTGCTACCGAAATAAAATCATCCGGCGCAATGATGCCCTTAACGGGATGATTCCAGCGCAGAAGGGCTTCATAGCCATATATTTCAGTGGTGTACGAATCAACAATCGGCTGATAGTAAACGACCAACTCTTTATTTGCGACTGCCACTGATAAATCACGCTCCAGGGTTCTGCTTTCCTCAAGCTTTTGCAGCATGATGCGGCGAAACACTTTGATCATGTTTAAGCCTGCACGTTTAGCTTCATACAGAGCCAGATCGGCAAACTTATAAAGATAATCTGAACGTCGTTCTAACTCTGAAACAACAATACCGACGCAGGTACCAATGGTGACGTTAGAGTTACCTATTATGTAAGGCTTTTTAATGCACTCACAGATTTCCATTGCCAGATTAACGGCACTTTCTTCTGTCAGCTCATGCGACAATAATGCAAACTCGTCGCCCCCGAGGCGATAGAATGTATTTGTTTCGTTGCTCATGGAGGATAAACGGTGCGCAACCTCACGCAATAACAGATCGCCGGCATCGTGACCAAAGCTGTCATTGACTTCTTTAAAGCGATCGAGATCAAACAACATGACCGTGACTGGCCTGTGTATGCGGCTCGCTATCGAGATGTTATTAATAAGATCATCCCAGAAATAAAGCCTGTTTTTAAGCCCCGTCAACGAGTCATGGTAAACGTCATACGCCAGTTTTTTATTCTGTTGCTGGAGTATTTCCTTCGATTTTTGGAGTTCATTTGCCAGGCTGGTAACCTGTCGGTGAGTTTTAAGTATCTTCCTGTTCTGGCAGACGTTTAAAACACCCAATATCGCACTTAAAATAATCAGCAGAACCGAAAGGCCTGAGTAGATACGATACAGCTTTTGTATATTCTGGTTTGTCTCGTTGATGGAGTTAACATCATTGGAGAGTGCACTGGATGAAAACTGGCTAAGGGAGGAATCAAGCGCATACATTTTCTCAAGATAATCAGCAAGTTGAGCGCGACTCATCCCTTCCAGATGATGATCAAGGTAATCAAGCGTTTCATGCAGGTTTTTTGCCAGTGCATTATGGCTTTTATTCGACTTTACATATTTCCCTAAATCGCCTTCTTTCAGTAACTCGCGCTGGCTAAGCATGATCTCCAGCCGCATGCGGAGATCGTCCATGGTGATATCAGGATTATTGTCAGAATAACGGCTGATCCACGACTCCAGCCTGTAGTATTCTGAAACCATCTGAGACACAGACCAGGAGTCCTTATAATGGTTGAGTTTTTGCAGATCCTCCTGCCGCTCATGCAAAAGAAATGAAATATACCCGGTTGTAATGAATAGGAAAAATATAATGCCTACCAGGATCCTGTTCATGCATTTCTCCAGATTATTACTCTACGACCATTTTGCTAATCTGCCATGCTGATCTCGAGTAATAGACCTGGTTATCCAACTCTTTGTTACTTTCATAAGGATAGACAATAAACAGAGGGCCCTTGTCGCGAACGCGCATATATTGGCCGTTCATTTTTATTGCAAGGATCACGTTATATTTTGTGAAGTCTTCAATGGGAATTTCAGTCGTATAATCATTGAGCGCGGTTACACTCAGAACAGTGCCTTTGGCGCCGACCAGTTCCATGAGTTTTTTCATGGGAATACCCTCAAATCTTGTCTGGTCATTATACCATGGGTTACGGGTACGCATGGTAACGAGGCCGATTTTTTCCAGGCCAGCGATATCAAAGACTGCAGCGCCATTTTGATTACTGTTCTCGATTTTCCCGGAGATGGTTAACACGGGTTTCCCTTCAAGCTTAGGGAGTTCCTTCCCCCAGGAACAGGTCGAAATAATCAAGAAAAGTAGGGTGATTGCCATTCTCATGCGCGATGACTCCAATAAGGAAATAGGTATGTCTTGTCGTCTATTCTGACACAAATTGTTACCAGCCAACCAGATAAGACTCCAGGACGAAACGGTCCCGTTATACTCTCGTTTAACGGTCCATGACAGCCATCCCGACGTTGTTGCTTGCCGTATCGTCATTAACAAAGATTAGCCTTCAGACGTGTCCCTGTCTCCCTTTTACACCATGATAATATGAGACAGAGCAGGTTATTAAAATTGGACGAAGGCGGAATTTGAAAAAATTGTCGTTTCTAATCCCCCGTTGCGTCTTAAACGGTCAGAATTTGTGCGGAGTGGTCAATTATTGGTACGGAATACCCTCAGGAGAGGTGCACATTGCGCCCTTATAAGCAGGTTAAAAGGGCAATGTCGTGCTATCGAGCGATCAATCCGACACAAGAATATTGTCGATCACCGGCTGGACGATTTGCTGAAATACTTTCGCGTCGTTAAACGCGCGTGCGGCTAACATGGCACCATGTACCGTTGCCATTAACTGCCCCGCCTCGCTGGCGTGGGTTGACCGGACAGTAAAGCATTTTTCCCTTTCTCCTCTCTGGAGCAACTCCGTCAGCCAGCCAGAGAGATCGGCGAAATGTCCCGTCACTTCCGAAGCGACTTCGGGCGGCAACGTCGGCAGTTCGGCGGCAAGCATCGCGCAGATACAAAATGGCGCAGAACCGTCCTGGATGCATTTGGCCCAATAATCGGCATAGGCCTGAAGTTCGGCAACCGGATTATTTAGTTGATGGCTTAATGCCTGCATTCCGGCGCGGGCCTCCTGGCGATACTCGCTCACGACGACCCTTACCAGCTCCGCCTTGCTTGAAAAATGGTGGTGAATACTCGCCTTGCGAATATTCACCTTTTCAGAAAGGTCGGCAAAACTGAAGCTTCGGTAGCCACCGGTGGTAAGCAATTGTCGCGTGAAAAATATAATGTCGTTTGCTTTCTGTGAACGTACGGTGGACATAGCCGTAACCCATTGTCAGTATACAGATCAATAAGATATCAGAGAGCAGAGCGAAAACCTACCGACAGGCCGCCTTTACTGCCGCCGTCTGCCGCTCCCCGCCATACTGTCAAAGACGCCATCTCGCAGCACTAACGCATGAAAAAGCGCGGCCGCCAAATGCAGCATCACGATAGCAAATAGCATCAGCGCAACCAGAGAGTGCAATGGCCGCAGAATGGCAAACCAGTCGTTATTCACCGGAACAATGGGTGGCAAAACAACCCCGCCCCCGAGGGTGATGGGGTACCCCGCCGCTGACTGCATCGCCCAGCCAATCAGGGGCTGAAGGAACATCATGATGTATAACGCCCAGTGTGAGAGATGCGCTATCAGGCGCTGCCAGGCCGGTATGGAAGCCGGTAGCGAAGGGACGGAGGTATAAAACCTCAGCCATAGCCTGACCACCACCAGAACCAGAATCATCAGCCCCAGCGGTTTGTGGATCGCCACCAGCAGGGCATGTTTCGACGAAATGGTTGAAACCATCGCGATGCCGATAAACAACATTGCCACGATAGCCGCTGCCATGAACCAGTGCAGAATGCGCAACGCCGGATGGAAATAAGCAACCTGTTTCATAAGCCAGCTCCTGACTGTCGGGACTGTTCACGGGTACGCGCATTGTAGGATTTGGCATAGGCCGCCGAGCGCGCATTCAGTAAAGGATCGTCCGAAGGGGCAATGCCATCGGGCAAAATCAGCGGATCGTAGTTGATGTCATTGCACGGACCGTTTTGCTGCGGTGTTGCACGCGTCAGCACGAGCATGCCGGCATTGATGGTTTGCCGATCTTCAGGCCAAACCTGGCTTGCATCGTTGCCCGGATCGCCCGGTTTAGCGACGGTAATCATCAGATCCCATTTCAGCGGCCCTTGCTTCAGGCGCTCTTCAAGATCGTGTTGCAGAAAATCTTTATCATTTTTATCCGCCTCGCTCATCGGCTGAGAGCCAATATGCGGCACCATACTCCAGCGGACCAGATGCTCTTTACCCGTTTTATCAATAAAGCGAAATGCATTCAGGCTATTAAAGCGATCGCTTGCCCAACTGGATGAAGGTACATACTGCTTTGCCCAGGCGAGGTAGGGTTGCATCTGAGGATGCGCGATCACAAACGCCTTAAGCTTATCGGGGTTGGGTTTACCGGTTGCCGGATCGGGCAGAGTCAGGTTTTGCAGCGCATAGAAGTCTTCAACGGTAGAGACCGGAAAGCGTGGCATCGCGTTCATGCCTGTTCGCCACTGCTCGCCGTTGCTCTGCCTGAATTGCAGCGCCATGCTGCGCACGGGAACGGCATAATCCGGCGCTTTTGGGTTACCCCCTGCGATGGCGAAACGGCCCGTAACTGGCGTTTCGCCAGGGGCAAATAGCGCTGCTCGCGATAACGAACTGACCTGGCCGTTAGAGATAAAATCCCCCACCACGCACACGCCCTTCGCGTGATTGCGGCGAAAACCGGGATGTTCCCCACCCGATTTCTGCAATACCGAAACCAGTTTGTCAGACGTCAGACGATTCGGCGTCAGCCAGCCGCCTGACCAGAGAAACAGCGCTATCAAGACAAGGGGAATAATCGCGACCAGGCACAGGCGGACTATTTTTTGGCCGGTGGAAAGTGAAGTGTTCGTCATATTTTTGCTCACACAGTGAATACACAATCAAATACGCGAGAACGTATTCCTGAAAACATTAAGCACGTCTTTCGCTGCTGGCGTGATAACTCGCCCATTAAGACGCGCCACAGGATGAATGAAGCAGGATTTTTTTAACTGTAGCCCAGAGCCGCTCTTTATCTCTGTCACGTATTTTTTCATGCTGAATTTCTCGCATGAATGCCGCTTTATCAGCTCCGGAAAAGCCGCCCTCCGTTTTTAATTTCCGGGCGATACTGCGAAGCGTTGATTCATCGGCATGGGCAATTTTTGCTCTCACCGCAGAGAGCGGCATTGGTGTCCTCGGTGTGTCTTCTTCCATGAGCCAGTCGGCACAATGGAAATGCTGGATAGCCTTCGCAATGTCCATCTGCAGTTGAATGAAAGACCTGACGCTCTCTCTTTCCAGCCCTGACGCGTGGGCGACAGCAAAGGCTCTTTCAAGCACGTCCCGTTCCTGTTCAGGGTCGGCAATTGCCTGACCCTGCTGCGCCTTATACGCTGCAACCTCTTTCATCAGGCAAAAACGCAGGTTGATACTCATACCAGGGCCGGAAAAAACCTCGATCGCTGTCGTTGTTTCCGCAATGCCATCTCCCTGAATGGATGGCCCTGCCGCTAACTCATGCTTTTTCTCCATTACCGATCTCACTTATCGCATAGGTAAAAAAATAACGTTCTCAGGCCCGGATCCGGTTGGCTGGAAAGCGAACAAAAACCAACCTACCAGTTGGTAGGTTTGGTGTCAATTTCATCACTCATTTTTTACTCAATGCTGGATGCCATGTTTGTTCGGAATGGTTTTCAAAAGAATTCGGGGTAAGACAGGCTGCCGAAACGGCGAGCGAGGGGGAACGAAGAAAGATGAACAGAACTCAGAAAAAACATGCGGGCAGGAATACTGCATCCTGCCCGCATACCGGCCATACGGTCATTCCACTCCCCCAGCAAAAAAAATCGTATGGCGAGTTATCTTAGGCGTGAACCATATCTGCACAATACTGGATGCCAATACCGAACGCTCCGCCATGTTTCTGGCTGATCGAAGTGGTCAGTTCGTAGGTTTCATGACGTGCCCAGTCACGTTGCAGTTCAAGCAGGTAAGTCAGGGCAGTAATCGGCTTTGCGCCAGCCTGAATCATGCGTTGCACAGCGCGTTCGTGAGCTTCTGCACTCATGTCACCGCTGGCGTCTGTGACGATATAGACGTCAAAACCTTGCTCAATGGCAGACTGAACCGGACCATTCAGACAGACCGAGGTCCACAGACCTGCAAACACCAGGCGGTCGCGCTCCAGTTTGTTGACGGCATCAACAAAATTACCATCTTCCCATGCGTTTGAGGTGGATCGGTTAACGTACGACGCGTCATCCGGGAATACCGCTGAAACTTCAGGAAATACCGGGCCCGCAAAATCATGGCGTGAAATCGTCGAAACAAGGGTCGGAATATTAAACCCCTTACCTGTTTCCGCGAGGACTGCGGTATTTTGTCTCAGCAGGCCGATATCAATATTTTTCACATTGAATGCCATCTGGCTCTGGTGATCCAGCAGGATCAGCGCATGGTTTTCCGGGCTTAACAGATTTCTGGCCGCTGCAGGTGTTGCTTTAATCGTCATAATAGTTTCCGCGATGTTTATTTAAATTTATCAGTGTATTAACGACCTGATTCGTGAACTCGGGAAAACTATACAAAACGAAATATTCTTTTGTCCGTTCATTTTTGCAAAGGGCTTATTGCAAAAATGAACGCTGTGAAATATTAATGAATTTTATATGAAAAAAGGAATTAACATGTTTGTCCGAATATTCTCTTTCTGTTCTCTGCTAAATAGTGGGAACAGTGATTCATAAATTCCCTTATTTTTGCTGATTTCCTCACATCAGGATGCGCGAGCAGCCAAATGTCTTCACCCAGTCCCTCCACGATGGGGCTAATCTGAGCCAGTTTATCTATCTGATTGCCATGCATGCAGGGTAACAAACCGATCCCAATGCCGCTTGAGATTGCCGACGCAACACTGAGAACGGAGTCGCCGCGAAAGGTGATATTTTTCTCGGGAATATTTTTTTCAATCCACAGAAAGGCGTTTAACTTAGACATTGCGTAATGGAAGGAGACCCAGCGATGCTCCGTGAGCGTCATAGCATTGACTTGCTTTTTTTCCCATTGTTCACGTAAACCATACACTGCCCAGAACGCCGATCCCACCTTGCGGCCGGAAAGATGCTCCGGAATGTCTCTGGTGGCTCGAAACGCGATATCCGCCCCGCCATCGAACAAATTGACGGATTCATTTCCTGTCGAGACCTGAAAGGTAATGTGGGGATTTACCCGGCTAAATGACGCGATCAGCGGGTTAAGGTAATCCTGCAAAAGGGCATCCGACGTGGTGACCCTTATCTCCCCCGAAAAACCGCATTCATCCTCTTCAATGTTCTGTAGAACATAGTGGATATCCTCTTCAATGCGGTGTCCCAGGGCGATCAGCGCGGTTCCGGCTTTTGTCGGAACGTAGTGGGTGCGGCGACGCAGAAAGAGGGCTAATGCCAGCGACGTCTCAATGGCCCCCAACCGACGAAACAAGGTGGAATGATTGATGCCCAGAGCATCTGCGGCGCGTGACAGATTACCGTGCTCACCTATAGCCATAACGGTTTTCAAATCATCCCAGGAAAAGTTCTGGGAGGTCATTTTCTTCATACTCTTTAAATCCAAATATCTTATCGGCAGGCCAGCTGTAAAAATTGCTGGCGGATGCGCTCGGCAATGGCATTGACCACCGCCGCACTCTCATCAGTCGGATCAATATCAACCCGGAAGGGACGTTTCCCGCAGGTGTAGTGACGATATTGACTATTGCCTGCGCGGCATGACCGTGCAGGCCTCATCGCTCATTTACCCCGAAAGCGTATGCATCCGCCTGTCGGGGGGATTAGGCGAAGCCACCGTTTACACGAATAACCTGCGAGTTGATCCAGCTCCCGTCCGGACCGGCGATCATCGCTACTGCGCTGGCGATCTCTTCTGGGGTACCGATGCGCTCGAGCGGGGCCAGTTTTGCAACGGCCGCAACCTGCTCTTCGCTCTTACCGTTAAAGAAGAGCTCAGTCCCGGTGGGTCCCGGGGCAACGGCATTAACGGTGATATTTCTGCCCCGCAGTTCGTTTGCCAGCACGTGTACAAGCCCTTCCACGCCTGCTTTTGAGGCGATATAGGGACCATAAGCCGGGAAGGATTTGGCGATCACGCTCGTCGAAAGGGCAATGATTCTGCCGCCTTCACTCACGGTTTCAGCAGCATTTGCCAGCACCAGAAATGCGCCACGCAGGTTGGTATGAATGACACGATCAAAATCGTGAAGACCGGCAGGGGTAATCTTCGCCATTGGCATGATCCCCGCGCTGTGCACCACCACATCCAGTCTGCCGGTAACCGCTTTCGCTTGCTGGAACAAGTGGCTGACATCCGCTTCGCTGGCAACATCAGCCTGAATCGCCGTCGCACGGCCACCTTTAGCAACGATGCTCTGCACGGTTTGCTCTGCCGCCTCGGCATTACCTGCGTAATTCACGATAGTGGTAAAACCGTCCCGCGCGAGACGCTCAGCAATGGCGCGGCCGATACCACGGGAACCGCCCGTAACAAGGGCAGTTTTATTGACTTTGTCCATCGTTCTCTCCGGTTTCAGTGAAAGGGGTCTGAATGGAGATATTAATGTTTTAGCGGGAGAGATAAATGGGTGATATTTGATAACATAATTCCATTATCGTTAATAATCGCCTTCAGGATCCGTGATGGATAAATTTGATACCATGCTGCTCTTCACCCGCATTGTAGAGCTTCAAAGCTTCAGTCAGGCCGCGGACCAGCTAGGGATCCCCAGAGCGACGGCCAGCAATGCAATAAAAAGCCTGGAGAAAAACCTGGAGTGTCGTCTGCTGGAGCGGACGACCAGACACGTGCGGGCCTCGCTGGATGGCGAGGCATTTTATGAACGCTGCGTGCATATTCTTTCTGAACTGGACGATGCGGAGTCTTCCCTGCGTCATTCCGGCGTAAGACCACAGGGGATTTTGCGCGTGAATCTTCACGGGGCCCATGCGACCCGCATTGTACTGCCCCGTATTGACGAGTTTCACGCCCGCTATCCCGCCATCAGGCTGGTTATCAGCAGTGGGGATCGTCTGGTCGATCTGATTCGGGAAGGCGTTGACTGCGCCGTACGCGCGGGCAAGCTCTTTGATTCATCATTAATTGCCCGGCCTTTAGCCCAGATGCCTCAGGTAATCTGCGCCAGTCCGGACTATCTTCGTAAGCACGGCCGACCGATGACCCCTGACGATCTGCTTTCTCACCAGAGCGTCAATTTCTTTTCCACCAGCCGGGGTAAGAACTATCCTCTGGAACTCATTGTTAACGGTAAAGAGAAAAGCTATCCGACCAAAGGCTGGATGACAGTGAATGACGCAGAAAATTACGTTATTTGCGCGTTGCGTGGATGTGGGCTGGTTCAGCTTCCACGTTATCATGTGGACGATGCCCTTCGGGATGGCCTGCTACAGGAAGTGTTAAGTGACTGGAAAAGCCCGGCCATGCAACTTTCGGCTATCTATCCACAGCACCGACAGCTGTCTCCCCGTGTCCGGATTTTTGTAGACTGGCTGGTTTCTCTCTACCGGGAACGCTTAGAGGTGAACGCTTAATGGCTGCGTAAACCGTCGCTCACGTTGACGGTGCCGCGGGATCGGCAAGCATCGCATCAGCGATATCCAGCATAACCCGCAGACGATCCATATGCCGGAGGTCAGAGTGATACCCTACCCATATATCTTTGGACGGCGGTGGCTCCGGCATGCTGATAGCCGCTAAGCCGGTGATGGCATCACCAAGCGGGCGCGGTAACACGGCGATGCCCATTCCGCGCTGGCACATCTGTGCCTGTACGGCCCGGCTGGTACTGGTGAACACACGTCGTGACTGGGGGAACCTGTCGAGCAGCCAGGCGACGTCAGAGAAGTGGGATTGTGCTGTGTTCATCAGAATAAGCCCCACTGCGGCCGGATCACGTCGGGCGATATCGGCGATTTCCGGCGTTCCATATAGCGCATAGGGGATGCGCATCAGGCGGCGCTGGACAATATCGGGTTCGGTAAAGGGAACGATGCGAAACGCAATGTCGGCATCACGCCGCGACAGGTTAAGTAGGCGGTAGCTTGCGATAAGCTCCGGCACAATCGCCGGATGGCGGCGCGTCAGTTCCTCCAGGACCGGTGCGAGAACATAGTTGGCAAACCACTCTGCTGAAGAGATCCGCAATATCCCTTCAAGACGTTCGTGATTACCGGCGAGACGCCGCTCCATCGCCAGCGCGGAGTTTTCCATCGCTTCTGCCAGCTTCAGCACCCTATCGCCGGCGTCGGTCAGAACCAGACCATCCTGTGTCCGGCGAAATAGCGCTTGCTGCGCCTCTTCCTCAAGCGCCTTTATCCGGCGACCAATCGTCGGATGGCTCACACCCAGGCTTCGTGCCGCCTCGCCGAAAGAGCCCTTACGCATAACTGCAAGAAATACCCGGACATCGCCCCATTCCATGCCAGTGTCTCACCGTACAAAAATGAACATTGAATATACAAAAGTGGCAGTTCCAAAACAACTTTGTCGATATCACTATAGCGTCCTCACCCCCCAGTCAGGAAATGAATGACATGTACAAATTAAAAGACAAAGTGGCGATTGTAACCGGTGGTTCCAAAGGCATCGGAGCCGGGATTGCCCGTCAACTGGCGGCTGACGGCGCGAAGGTCATTGTCAATTACGCGTCAGGCAAAAGTAGTGCTGATAACGTCGTTGCCGATATACAGGCTGCCGGCGGGCAGGCGGTAGCGGTCGCGGCGGATGTCACCCGCCAGGCTGAGGTTGAGGCGCTGGTTAACGCGGCCATCGACATTTTCGGGCGGCTGGACATTGTGGTGAACAACGCCGGCATTTATGAGTTCGCCCGCATTGAAGAGAGCACAGAGGCACTCTACCGCAGACAATTCGACATCAATGTTCTGGGCCCGCTGTTAATGTCCGGCGCTGCTGCACCGCATCTGAATAAAGGCAGCAGCATCATTAACATCAGTTCGTTCGTCACCCGCGTCTTTATCGCCGAGAGTGCCATCTACAGCGGCACCAAAGGGGCGATCGATGCTATTACCGGGGTACTGTCACGAGAACTCGGCCCCCGGGGAATTCGCGTCAACGCGGTCAACCCTGGCCTTATCGAAACGGAAGGCAGTCATAGTGCAGGCGCGATGAACTCGGACTTCCAGACATGGAATGAAAAGCAGACCCCACTCGGCCGCATCGGTCAGGTGCAGGATGTTGCGCCGATCGTCTCATTTCTCGCATCAGACGATGCGGGATGGATCACCGGTGAGGTGATTCTTGCCTCCGGTGGCATGCGCTAACGCCCTGCCTCTCAATCTCTGCACATAACCGTTACCTGTGGAGTGTTCCATGTCGCCCCCTATCCTCCCGCAAGCCGAGCCGCGTCGCTGGGCAATGTTTGTCATCCTGCTGGTTGGCGCATTTTTGCCCCCACTCGATTTTTTTATCGTCAATGTTGCGCTGCCTGCTATTCAGGACGAGCTGAGCGCCTCTTCCTCTGCTGAACAGCTGGTCATTTCGTCCTATGCAGCCGTGTATGCCGTAACCTTAATTACCGGCGGCCGTCTGGGTGATATTTATGGTCGTGGGAAGATGTTTTTTATAGGGCTTATCGGTTTTGCGGCGGCATCGCTGCTGTGCGGTTTAGCCTGGTCACCATGGGTACTAATTAGCGGACGCGTGTTACAGGGTGCTACGGCCGCGATTATGGCGCCTCAGGCACTGGCTTCCGTACAGGCCATTTTTCCGGAAGCGGAAAAACCGTTCGCGTTGAGTATCTATGGCGCTGTATTTGGCCTGGCCTCGGTTATCGGGCAGGTAGTGGGCGGTATCCTGATCTCAGCGGATCTGTTTCACCTGGGATGGCGGGCTATTTTTCTCGTTAACTTGCCGGTGGCGCTGCTGGTCATTCTCTTCGGATTGCCACTGGTGAAAGAGACGCGTGCGCCATCCGCACAACGACTGGACCCGGTCGGCATGTTACTGGCGACCGCCACGTTGAGTGCGCTGATTGTGCCGTTAATTGAAGGCCGTGAAGCGGGATGGCCCTGGTGGACATGGCTGTCATTTCTGGCTGTCCCGCTGCTGGCGTCGCTGTTATGGCGTTATGAGCGTCGCCTTAGCCAGAACGGCGGTTCGCCTCTGCTTGATCCGGCCGTGTTACGCGCACCGGGGCTGGGCCAGGGGCTGGCGATCGTTTTGCTGTTTTATTCTATCGGGGCCTTCTTTCTTTTGTTCTCCGTTTATCTACAAGAGGCGTTGCAGTTAAACGCCCTGACTGCGGGCCTGCTTTTTCTGCCTTTTGGCGTGGGTTTTCTGATCGGTCCGTTGCTAACACCTTATCTGAGGCGTTTTGTCGGCAATTACCTGAGCGCAATCGGGATGGGATGCGAGACGTTGGGGTTAGCAGGCCTGGCAGGGTTGATTGCCCATACTATGACGGGTAGCGCACCGTCCATGCTGCCACTCGCCGTATTGCTTTTTATCACCGGCCTCGGCCAGGGACTGGCGATGCCGACGCTGGTCCGGATGGTGACAGGCCGCGTTGCACCGGCGTTTTCAGGCATGATTGCCGGGGTAACCAGCTCGACACTCCAAATCAGCACTGCACTGAGCGTCGCCGTCATCGGTGGCATTTTTTACAGCATGCTGGACACCGGCAGAAGCGGTGCAAATATTACGCATGCCTTTATCGTCGCCCTTCTGGCGATGGCGATATGCCTGGCCACGGGTGCCGCGCTAAGCATCCGACTTATCCGGCAGGCCTCCGGTTTATTTTCTGCTGCGAGCGGCGCGTCTATCAAGTAACGTAACAAACAATCAACTGGCTGAGGCGTGAACAACCTTGCCCATGTTCCTCCCCAGCGTGCCGTTTACCCGTAGCAGGTACTCCTGCATCAACCTGAGAAAAAATCATGAAAAAATCGATAGTCCCTGAAGAATTCCAACACTATTTCGATGACTGGCACTTCTCCCCCGTTATCGAAGCAGATGGCACGGTGTATCTCTCTGGTGTTACCGCGGCACGGAAGGACAAACCGATAAGTCAGCATCCGGAAGAACAATTCCATGATGCGTTTTATAAGCTTGGTGTTTATTTGAAAGCCGCAGGCTTAGGGTATGAAAATATTCTTGAGATGACCACTTTTCATATTGATCTAAAAAAACATATAGACGTTTTTTCTAAAGTGAAAGATGAATATGTAAAGGCACCCTACCCGGCGTGGACTGCCATAGGCGTATCAGCGTTCATTCCAGAAAATGCGCTGGTGGAAATGCGGATTGTGGCTAAAAAATAGTGCCACCGTGTGTCCCCAAACCACCCCAGGCACGAACCGGATCGACTTAAGCGCCGCAAGGTCTGCTACGAACAAACGGCAGACCTCGACGAGACGACAATGTCTTCATCAACTGCAATAGGCTATGTTTACAGATTCAGAAACCCTGGCAATGGCACTGCGGCCAGAAAATGGGACTTGCCGATGAATGCAGAGAACCTTCCTGTGGTACTTATCCCGGGATTTATGCTTGATGAAACACTGTGGGACGATTTTATCACCGCATTTCCCGAGCGCAGGCTCTTTATACCTGCGAGCCTGGGCCAGGGAACCACAATCCAGGATATTGCCGCTAATATAGTCCAGAAACTACCGGAGCGTTTTGTGCTGGCCGGCTTTTCGCTAGGTGGTTATGTTGCCAGAGCTATTTATGAGGCTTTTCCGGAACGGACAGCGGCGATGATCCTCATTGCCACGTCTCTCCGAGAGGATTCGGCAGAACAGATAAATACCCGTGTTGCTGCAGCGAATATCAATTCCTCCAGAGACTTTAGTGGGCTGAGCACAACGGCCATTAGAAAATCACTTCATGCTGATCTCGCCAGTAATACGGCCATCATTGAGAAAATCCGTAATATGGGAAAAAGGCTGGGAGCCGATGTATTCAGAGTCCAGTCAGGGCTAAACCGCGAGCGAATAACGTTAAAACCCATTTCATGCCCGACCTATGTTATTGCAGCGAAACATGATCGGCTGCGTTCAACAGAAGAGGCAGAAGAACTCGCCAGGCTAACCGGAACCTGTGTAGATTATGTCGACGGTTGTGGACATCTTATTCCTCTGGAAAAACCGGATGAATTGGCCCAGCGTGTGTCCAGATGGCTCGATAAAACAGGCCTTTAAAATAACGTTGATGCAAACAGAGTCCCCCTATTCTCTGCGAATCAAACGCCAGGACGTTTTTCTTAGATGTCTGCTTCTGGCCTCTGCTACGCATTTTCGGCTATCGGAGTTGGGAAATCGACAGTGACCAGGAGCCCGCCTTCTGCAGACGTACACAGGCCTACGCTGCTGTTGTGTTGCTGCGCAACCGCGTTGACGATGGCTAGCCCCAGTCCACTCCCGCTTTGCATCTGGTTGGGGTCGCGAAAAAAACGGTCGAACACTCGCTCCCTCAATTCAGGCCGAATACCGGGCCCGGCATCTGAGACACGAAGCTGCGTGGATTTATCCCGCGATCGTAGCTCTACTTCAACCCGTCCGCCCTCAGGGCTGTACTTGACTGCGTTCTCAATCAAATTGTCAATCAGCGACATCAGGCGCTCCCTGATGCCTGTGATCCAGACTTCATCATCAGAGACGAATTCAAGCTCTATCCTGCGCTCCGTAGCCAGCGGTTCCAGTGCAGCCATTCGCTCCTGAATGAGCGTCGTCAGCGGCACTGGCTGCATAACGGTATCAATACGTGCTTCACTGTGCATCATCAGCAACAATTGATTGACGAGTCGGGCAGCCCGGCTGTTGCTGCGAATAATCCCCGCCAGTAATTCCTGTTGAGTTTCATTGCTTACATACGACTGCAGCGCCTCCACGTTGATTCGCATTGCAGCCAGAGGAGTACGCAGCTCGTGAGCGGCATCAGCAATGAAAATCCGTTCCCTTTCCGCGCTTTCGCGCACCCTGGCAAGAAACACGTTTATCGCGTCCACCATTTGACGAAGCTCCCTGTGTTTTGGCATGGCTTTTAATGGAGAGAGATCGTCTGGCGTTCGCAAGGATATTTCATTTACGACCTTGCTCCAGGGCCGCATTGCAATGCGAATTGACAGCCACGCGGGAAATAAAAGAAAAGGAATGCATACCAGTAGCGGCAATATGTAATAGCCACGCGAGTTCAGGTAGATAAAGAAGTTCCATCCTCCGGCAGGCGTCACAAGTGTCACCTCCACATCGGAGTTCCCGGATTTTAGCGTACGGCTGGTCCAGGTGCGCCCCTCACTCTCAATGCGCTGTAATTCCCCCAGTTGGGTGTTTACGACTCCTGTTGGTGCGCCATCAGATGAATAAATTATCTCGTTATGTTTGCGAATAATGAGGCTGATTGACAGTTCGGGATCTTCACCTCCGCCATATCCTTCCCGCAACGCCTTACTGAACGTGTTCAGCACATCGGTGCGTTCCTGCGGGCGATCGTCCATACTGTCCACCAGCGTAAAAAGGGTTTCGTAGGTCTTACTGCCCGTTAATATCGGGGGGCTACGCAAGTCCTCCCACAAAACAAAAGTCAAAAAAAGACACCACAGCAAGGTCAGCAGCAGCATCTGGGCGATGATGATTCGCCGAACGAGCGTGGGGAGTCTCAGGGTGCGCCAGATATTTCGCATCAATCACCGCCTTTGTAGATCGGTACAGTATCAATGACATACCCCACCCCTCTCACCGTTCGCACATAACCGTCCCCGATTTTTCGACGCAAATTCCCCATATGCACGTCGAGAGCATTACTCAGATTTTCTTTGGTGCCGAAGATTCTTTCTTCCAGAAAACGTCGTGTAAGCACGCGGTCAGCGCGCAACATTAACGTTTCAAGCAGCGCGTATTCACTTGCCGTCAACTCCACGTGACGGGCACTCACCGTCACGCGACGCGTTGGCACATGCAGAGATAATCCTCTGATTTCTATCGCCTCATTCTGAAAACCGTAACTGCGTCGCGCAAGCGCTCTTACCCTGGCCAACAACTCGGCGAGAATAAAAGGTTTAACAAGGTAATCGTCTGCACCGGCATCCAGCCCGCACAGGCGATCCTGTAGCGTGCCTCGCGCAGTCAGGATGATGACAGGGATCCCCTTGAACTGTTGCCGCAAGCAGGTCATCAGGCCCATGCCATCGCCATCAGGCAGTCCCAGGTCGAGCAATATCAGTTCTGGCACGCAAGCATCAAGCTGATGCAGCGCATCCTCTTTGCGGCGAACCCATATGACATCAAATCCTTGATCTGCAAGGGCGATCCGCACGCCATTGCCCAGATCCAGGTCGTCTTCGATTAGTAGAATTTTCACATTGGTTACGGTATCAACAGTGAATGAAGAACGTCTTAAGAAAAAAACGGTTTCGATAAATCTATCAGGTTTACTGCAGCGGTACTTGCTTCAGCGTTTCTTCATTTTCGGCTCATAAGAACCTTAGGGTGCGTATTCAAACTGAGAAAACTGGCGTGAATAACCGCTTGTATCGTCATCATTTGAATCCACAAGGACTTCTTTAATGAGAAACATCGCAGTGCGTCATCAGTTTCCTCCTTTGCTCCTGCCTCGCAGCCTGAAAAAAATAGTGCCGGGAGTCGTTCTGGCGTTTCTGACCACCCCGACACTGGCGGCAAAACAGAACCAGGGTAACGTGTTGACCCTGGGGGGAGGTGTGGATATTACGCCTCGCTATTCTGGTTCGGATAAAAACCGCGCCACTACAGCATTAGTGCTTGATTACTCCATGGCAAATGGCGTCTTTATCAGCACCACGCGGGGTATCGGTTACGGTAACAGTGTCGGTAAACTGGAGTACAACGCTGCGCTGAGCTACCGCGCTGGTCGCAAGGATCGTGACGTGAACAGCGATTCAATAAGCTCCGGCAGTGACGACTTGCGGGGTATGGGTGATGTCAAAGGATCGGCCATCATTGTGCCCGGACTGGGGTATAAGGTGACCGACTGGCTGAGTGTGCAATTGCAGGCTGAAGTGCCGGTTTCTGAAAGAAACAACGGTGAGGCCCTGCATTTCGGGATTATCAGCCCGCTTTATACATCACCGAAAAATTCCCTGACGCTGGCGCTGACCACCAGTTGGGGATCCAGCAAATACATGCAGACATACTACGGGGTGAATGCCGCACAGTCAGCAGCATCGGGGTTTTCCCGACATGATGCTGGATCCGGTATTTATGCTTATTCGCTGAATGTGGACTGGACCCACAAGCTCACCCCAGACTGGAGCGTAGCTGTCGCAACAGGTATTACGCAGTTGACGGGAGATGCAGGCAATAGCCCCATTGTTCAACGAAAAACGTCGCCCACGGGAAGTTTGAAAGTGACGTACAGCTTCTGATCGTGATGGGATGAGTGCTTCCCGACGACTTCTCGCGCTGAACTCTCAATAATATGTTTTCGTTCCGCCCCTGTCAGATAACGGGGCGGCACTCAACACGCCCTGATGCCCCCCTGACTCGGGGCATCAGAATCAATGATGCACTCTGGCGATCAGGCAGCTTTAACGGCTCTGATTTTCTTACTGCCAGCCGCATCTGGCTCTGGGTTATCTGTGGCAGTGGCGGCATTGAGATCGGGAAGCTTGCTGGTACGCAGAATATGCTGCACGGCCTCTTTCTGCTCGGCGAGATACAGCCCAAGATTTTCAGCCTGCGTTTCATCCATCTGCATGCCGCTTTGCAACAGCCAGTCGGTGAACGCTTCTGCCATGTCGAGCAGTTTGTCGTGAGCGTCAGCCTCTTTTTTACTGGCAAATGTCATTTTCTCTTCACCTTTTCGTACGACAACGTATTTTGTTTCAACAGCCATTATGCACCTCTCATACTGTATTTATATACAGCATAGCATTTCCAGAATTGTGTTGCAGTCAAATTGTACTTTCGTTTTAGCCCGAGCCCGCAGACCACTGTGTCAGTAGCGCATGCAGTTTGGCTGGCTCCAGCGGCTTACGCAACACCAGGTAGCCTTCCTGCTCCGCTTCCAGCAAAACCGGCGAGTTAAACTCCCCGCTGACCATCGCGCCGCTCATGTCGGGCAGACGTTCGAAAAGTGCTTTCAGGATGTCGAACCCGCTTTCGCCGGATCGCAGGCGCTGGTCGCACAGTACAGCAAATGGCGTGAAACCGTCGTCAATGATGGCAAAAGCGTCTTCGGCCGAGGCCGCGCAGCGCACGTTAATCCCCCAGAGGCTCATCAGGCTTTCCCAGGCGGACGTCACCAGCGGATCGTCGTCAACGATCAGGCAGGAGCCATGCAGTGGCGCATAGCGTACCGGTGTAGCGATGTTGTCACCGGCGGGCAGTGGATCCACCGCTTTCACGTCACCCGTGTATTGCGTAAAGCGCATCCAGAAGCGTGAACCTTTGCCTTCAATGGAGTGCATTCCATACTTCACGTTCATCAGCTTGGCACAGCGGGCAACCACCGCCAGGCCCAGCCCGTGCCCTGCGCTGTCGATCTTCCATGCCAGCTCGGGGCGGTAGTAAGGCGAGAAGATTTTGCTTTTTTCGTCGTCGGCAATCCCCACCCCGGTGTCCCATACTTCCACCAGACACTCGACACCGCGCGGACGGATGGCAACCAGCACACCGCCCTGTTGCGTATAGCGAAGGGCATTTTGTATCAGGTTAATCAAGGACTGACGCACCAGCAGCGGGTCCCCCATCACGAAGAGGCGACGTTTGGGCCGCCAGGTTCGCAGCCGCAGTGCGCGACTGTTGGCCTCTTCGCGAAACAGGGTGATCACCGAGTCGAGAAGCGTGCCGATGTCCACGCGTGTAGGGGCGGTCATCACATTGCCAGATTCAATTTTGCTGAGATCGAGCAGGGAATTGAACATCAGGTGCACCGAACGAACGCTCTGTTGCAGGTCAAGCAGCTGTGGCGTCAGGCTGTCGTCCTGGTTTCTGTGGATAATGGCTTCGATCAAAAAGCCCATGGCATGCACTGGCTGGCGCAGATCGTGGCTGGCGGTCGTCAGGAACTGATTTTTATCGAGCAACGCCTGTTCCGCTTCTTCTTTGGCCTGCCGGAACTGCTCCGCCAGGCGTGAGCTTTGCTCTTCCAGCAGTGCTTGCTGGATAAAGAACGCGTGGGACGTTAACGCATGGCGGTAGATTGCGAAGCCGTACAGCAGGTTCAGCATCAGCACGATGAACATCAGGTCATCCAGTCGCAGGATGATACCGAGAGTCAGAACTCCCCAGGAGGCAAAGAAAAACCGTGTGAAGGTGCTGATGACCGGCGTCAGATGCGTCGCATTGGCAGCGACAATAGCGGCAATGCTGATATTAAGGAGCAGGAAAAAGTCAAAATTCTGCGTCTGCGGGGTAATTAAATAGAGTGATGAAATCCCCAGCCCGTGAAAAAAGGCCACCTTATTAATGCGCGGAAGCCAGCGTCGCAGGACGGCCTCATCATCATTTTCTTTAACCTCTTGCTGATAGCGCCGATGCACTATTCGGATCGCCACAGCACAGAGCAAGTAAATTATTATCCAGGTGATGGTTGGACCCAGATCGTCCCCCAGCAAATGGATCCAGATAGCGAAAGGAATGCCGACAAAAGGCACAGCGCTAAAGCTGAATACCAGCCGCAGAAATGTATTATTCAGCAGGCGAATTTGCGCGGGGGGAGAGATGCCATCGTTCTGGGAACCCTGGAAAAACCTCATTCCGACGGCTCCCGTTTGCCATGCAGTAGCGTGATGGCTTCCACCCGACTGTTAACGCCTATCTTTTTCAGAATATTGCTGATGTGTTCTTTTACCGTGGGCTCAGAAATAGAAAGCTGGGCGGCAATTCTTTTATTTGGCAGGCCGCGCATAATCATATTCAAAACATCAATTTGCCGCGGCGTTAAGTTAAATTTACTTAACTGCTCATTATTCGTCTTAACGGCACATTCGTTTGCACAAGGAAACCATGTCAGATTATCCGCCAGGGCAAAAACGGCCCGTGAGAATAATTCAGGAGGTTCGCTTTTCAATACGAAACCGTGTCCTCCGGCCGTATGCACTTTCTGCCAGATATCGTTATTTTCATCCCCACTGACGACCAGGAGGCGCACCTGAGGGTAACGTTGTTTCACTTCTTTGAGTAATTTCAACGCCGTACCGGAAGATAGCCAAAAATCGATTACCAGTAAACGTGGCGGGCCATTTTCCCTAATATGACGGTAGCAATCTTCTTCATTCGTCACGACATACGCCTGTTTGAACCGGCAATGTGTAATCAGAAAATTGGCGATGCCGCTTGCTACCAATGGATGATCATCAACGACCAACGCATAATTCTGCCCCAAAGGAATCTCCTTTCACCTTCGCGTATCTGAGAGTACAGATGAATTATTATCGACCCACCCTACTTTAGGAGGGTTTTTTCAATTAGGAAAGAGAAATATATTACCCACTGATTTGGGTAATAGAAAACATAAATACAATCAGTGATTTTAACTGGTTGGATATAAAGGATAATTTATGAAAAGACCACTAATCGCTTTAACCGTTACGTTGATGCTAGCCGGTTGTTCCACCCTGAAAACCGATCAGGCTATTCCACTGCTGCAGGCGGAAACCGCTAAAATGCTGGGGCTGGGCTCGTCGGACGAAATAACGGTGACCAACGTGAATGGTGCCCAGCCGGATGCGTTGGGCGGCCAAAAACTTTCTTATCGCGCCACGACAGAAAAAGGGCGAATTTTCGATTGCTCATCAATGATGATGCCTGGAATTTTAGGATCTGCGCCGACGCTAAGCGCGCCGACCTGTACGCCGGTTGTCACGCATAAATAATTTCCTCAATACCAAAAGGCGTACAAATAATAACGCCTTTTAAATTTCCCGACACATTTGAGTTTCATATAAAAACGATTTTCCAGACATCATGCTAATGAGTACGGAGATAGCCCGTGAATAACTCTACATCGCATTCTTTAGCGGTTAAGACACCGCTTTCCAGACTTTACCTCGCTCTATTTTCCGCACCGCTGTTGATGCTCTCCCCTGCCGATTTCGCTCGCGCAGCGGATGCCATTTTTGACGGCGACGCGCGTGTTACCGAATCTTTAGGTTACACCGGCGATGTTTACGTCGGCCGTAACCAACGTGGGAACCTGCTGATCGATAATGGCAAAATCACTGCCTATAACATCAATATCGGTCGACTGTTCAACGGACAAATTTATGAAAGCGCGGTCACGGTCCGCGGACCAAATGCTGAGCTGAACGCGGTTAACGATCAGTACATTCTGCGTGGTGGCCTGAATCTTGGCCTGGGCACCCTGCGAGTTGAAGACGGTGCGCTGGCCAGCGCGAAGGAGATCGTGGTCGGTACCACCCGTGGCTACGACAGCCACCTTATCGCTACGGGCGCCGGTTCACGCGTCGTCAGTAATTTTCTCAGCGTCGGCACTGACCTGGGTGCCCGCTCCACGCTGGCGATTGAAAACGGTGCGACGCTCAACACCACCTACGATGCCCGTATCGGCAATGGTTCCGGCCCAGATGAAACCGACAAGCTGAGCCCGAAAGCTACTGTCACGGGATCCGGTTCGCAATGGAATGTTGCCCGTACGCTCACGCTTTATGGCGATCTGGACGTGCTCAACGGCGGAGCGGTTAGCGTGGGCAACATTCAGGTGGCGGGCGTCTCTGGCGCACGTAAAACCGCCGAGCTGGTTATCGCGGGCGAGGGCTCGCGTTTTACCAGTGCCAGCAGCGTTAGCGTTGGCGATTACGGCAATGGCGTACTGTCGGTCATGGACGGCGGTGCATTTTCCGCAGGCGGTAATGAGCTGGTAGTGGGGATGACGGGCTCCGGCTCGAACCGGGGCGCGCTGATAATCGGCAGCCGCGGCAATATGGACTCCGGCACCGGTTTAACGGAGCCGACGCTCAGCGCAGCGGGCGGCGCGGGCACTCTTGATGCGAAGACGGCAATCAGCCTTCGGGGTGGGTTATTCGGCAGCTATGTCTACTTCAACCATACCGACGGAAATTACGTTTTCAGCAACAAGATGAGCGGCGAAGGTGAAGTGATCAATACCTCCGGCCAGACCACGCTGAACGGCGATCTTTCAGGGCTCAAGGCGAACGTGACCGCGCGCGGTGGAAAAGTCATTATTGCCAGCAATATCAACACCCAACCCGAAGACGATATTTTTGATGTGCAGACGCTTAGCGCCGAGAACGGCGGCACGCTCATCCTCAACGCGACGGCGGGATCGGAGGTCAGTAACGGACAAGGTTACAGCAGCGCCGCGTCGATCAAAGCCGGCGGCACGCTGGGCGGTAACGGCACGCTGGGCCAGACAGAGATCCTCTCCGGCGGCCATATCTCGCCCGGTGATGGCACTATCGGCACGCTGACGCTGAAACGCTACCTGAACTTTGTGGGTGAATCGTTCTATGACGTTGATATCGCCGGTGACGGCCGCAGCGATCAGTTACTGGTGTCTGGCAAAACGACCATCAGCGATCAGGCTAAAGTACAGGTTACCGCACTGGATCCGCAGACCAGCTACAAAACGGGCCAAAGCTATCGCATTCTAACCTCCGAGGGGGGAATTGACGGCCAGTTCGCCGGGGCCATCTCCAAATCCGCCTTCCTGGACGTGGCACTGAAACAGAGCACCGACGCTGTCGATCTCACCATCGCGCAGAAAGAGACCGGCGGAGAGAATCCTGGGGGTGAAAATCCGGGTGGTGAAAACCCGGGTGGTGAGAACCCTGGGGGTGAAAATCCGGGTGGTGAGAATCCAGGCGGCGAGAACCCAGGGGGTGAAAATCCGGGTGGAGAAAATCCAGGAAGTGGTAAACCGGGTATTTTCCAGACGGTGGCCAACACCAGCAACCAGTGGAATACCGCCGGCGCGCTTTCCACGCTGACACAAAACGGCCCTTCCCTGGCGCTGTATAACTCTCTGCTGGTACTCAGCGCACCGCAAGCGCGCGAGGCGTTCAACCAGCTGTCAGGTGAAGTTTACCCGTCGGTACAGTCTAACCTGATCGCCGGCAGCACTCAGCTGTTCAACGTACTGAACCAGCGCATGCAGCGCGCGTTCGATAATGACAGTCTGCCGATACCGCCGTTAGCGATGTCGCTGGTACAACAGCCGGAGCAACAAAATAACGGCATATGGGGCCAGACCTTCAGTTCCTGGAGCAGAACGAGCGGCAACGGTAACGCAGGCAAGCTGGACGGCAACACCACCGGCTTCCTGCTGGGCGCGGATCGCACGTTGGCTGACCATAACGTACGTGTCGGGGGGTACTTCGGCTATAGCCGTGGTGATTACGACGTTGATAGCCGCCGTTCATCCACGGATACCGACAACTATCACCTTGGCCTGTATGCCGCAGGGCAACAGAATGCGTTCTCACTGCGCGGCGCGCTGGGTTACACCTGGCACAAGATTGAAGGCGAGCGCAACGTTGATTTCAGTGGTTTCTCGGACCGCCTGAAGTCAGATTACGACGCCAACTCGCTGCTGGCGTTTACCGAGGCGGGCTACCGTTTTGGCCAGCCGGCGATGAATGTTGAACCGTTTATCAACCTGTCCTGGATTCGACTGCATACCGACAGTTTCAGGGAAGATGGCGGTGCCGCCGCACTGAGCGTGCGTAATGAAACGATGAACACCTTCTACTCCACGCTCGGGATGCGCGGTGTCACCGAGCTGCCGAAAAACGTTAACCTGTATGGTTCGTTGGGCTGGCAGCACGCCTACGGGGATAAAAACACCTCATCGCGGATGGCATTTGCCGGCAGTGACGCGTTCATCACCCAGGGCCAGGCCGTTGATGAGGACGTGATGGTGGGCGATATCGGCGTCCGCGTACAGCTGTCGCGCGCTGCGACGCTGGATGTCGGTTATCAGGGGCAACTCGGTCAAGACACCCGCATCAATTCGGTCAACGCTAACCTGCGCTGGTCGTTCTGATTACCCTTTTCAGCATTTATACAGACCCGCATACTGCGGGTCTTTTTTTGTCCGTATTCTGTCCATCGCATACTGATGTCTGGTGAGGCTGACCTGTGCCCATTGGTTAACACACCAGGGTATTCGTCGTGTGCGTTTCGCCACGACAGCACACAATCGGATCTGTCGAATTACGTCAAAACACATATATGCTTTAATCAGAGAGCATCAATTAATGAAAGACATATTCCCGTCAACACATATCAGGAGGTCTGTTTGCGAATTGAAACAACTCGATTGTGCCTTCGCCCGGTAATGGCATCAGACGTAGCGGATCTCTACAGAATTTATGGTGATCCGGCGACGAACACGTTTAACCCCGCAGGCCCCTACCCGGATATTGATCATGCAAAAACGGTTCTCAATCGCTGGCTCGCCCACTGGCAAACTCACAGCTTTGGTAGCTTCGCCATATCGCTTCTTGGCTCTCCTGAAAAAATCATCGGATTTGGTGGTCTGAGCATCCGTAGCTATGGCGATTGTGTGATTAACAATCTTGGGTATCGGTTATCGACAGATGCCTGGGGAAAAGGCCTGGCGACAGAATTTGCTACACGCGCGGTAAGGTATGGTTTTGATGATATGCAACTCACCGAGATCTCAGCCGTTGTCAGAGCTAACCATCTGGCATCACAGAACGTTCTTGAAAAAACGGGACTGAGATATGTCAGAGATATACATGATATTAAAGACGCACCGCCGAGCCTTTTGTATTCACTCACCTTAACGGAGTGGATGAACAAAATCAGGTAAACATCACCTTCCGTCGTTAAGGTGAAAAATACGCATACAGGTAAATGCCAGTGGGTTATGTTTTCACGTGAGCGTATATTAAAACGACAAACTCGTTGAGTATAAATTCATTTTAAGGCATGGAAGTTGAGGTCCTGGTGAGAAGACGTTATGTGATTGCAGATGTGTTTACTGATAAACCGTTTTGCGGTAACCCGGTCGCTGTCGTTCTGGATGCCGAGGGATTGACCACTGAGCAAATGCAGCTGCTCGCCTTAGAATTTGGCTACAGTGAAACGACGTTTGTTTTACCTCCTGAAGAACCATCACATACGGCTTGGGTACGGATTTTTACCCCGACGCGTGAAATCCCTTTCGCTGGTCATCCCAATATTGGGACTGCTTTTGTCCTGGCGTATCAGGCTGAACTGAATGGCGAATCGCTACCTGAAACGCTGATATTCGAAGAAGCCGCCGGGCGGGTACCTGTCAGGATTATCAAAGAAAATGCAAAGGTCACGGGTGCAGAGCTTCTTGTTCCGCAAGCTTTATCCTGCCACTCAGAAGTCAGTCCGGAAAACGTGGCGGCCTGCCTCTCTCTTGAAGCCAGTGATATACGCACTGAAATGCATATGCCTGTCGTCGCCTCTGTTGGCCTGCCTTTTTTGATTGTCGAACTCGCGACCCGAAATGCGCTTCGCTGTTGCGTACCCAATTTGCAGGGGTTCCGGGCTATTTTGCCCCTCGACGGCGCGGTGTCCATTTACGCCTATACGCTGGAAACGGATCCTGAAGACCCGTGTGATTTGCAGGCCCGGATGTTTACGCCACGCATGACCGAAGATCCGGCAACAGGCAGCGCGACTGGCGCAGTGACAGCCCTGCTGGCCCAGCTTCGCAATAAAAAAGAGCTCTCTCTTCGCGTAAGCCAGGGCGTTGATATGGGGCGCGCCAGCATATTATTTTCAGGCTATGACGGCACTGCAGAAAGCCCGTCAGTTCGGGTAGGAGGAAAAAGCGTTATTGTCATGGAAGGCTCATTTACATTGCCCTGACGGCCGCGGTGAATGAGGTGCGGATGTCGCAATTTTTATCACACCCGATGAAGATTGACTCAGAGCATAGTGTATAAATCAATGGAGAGCTGGTCATGAATATTTAGAGTACGAGCCAGTACCTCTTCAGGTCTGGCTCCCATAGTCATGAATTTTCAGTCAATCGGCAGAATAATTTTTAACCACGAATCATCGTTTCTACTACTTTATATCCGTCCAATTAAATTTCTTACCCGTTGTATCCTTAATTACAATCGGTTTTTGATAGTCCTGTAGCCACTTTTGCAAGCTAACGATATCATTTTCAACCCGATGTATTCCGAGCCATAATTCGGAAAGGGTATTCGCATCATCGGTAGACCATGGCGTATTGTAGTCTCCGATCAACTTATTCTTTCTTTCAACTTTAGGGCTATACCAAATGAAAGTTGGGACAGATAACGCTTCCCGGGGTGGATTAGCCCCCGCATGGTAATATACCACTGAACGTGAAGGGTCGCGTATTAAGGCATGGTCAGAAAAGTAAAATACAGAAGAGCGTGTATTTGAAAGTTGGCTAAAAACTTTCCCCATAACATAATCCGTGAAGCGCACAGAGTTATCATAGCAATCATCATCTTTATTTCCATCTTTAAAGAAGGAAGCATCTTTTGGGAAGCGCGCGCAGGCTGGTTCGTGGCTACCATATAGATGTAGCACAATTAATTTCTTACCAGATGTTTTCAGCGTTGATTCAAGTTCTGGGAGCAAAGAGTCATCGAACCCCTGCTCAATCCACTGATGGTGTTTGGTTTTCATAGCGATACCTGTAATCACATTATTATATGCGCCCCCTTTTCCCTGGTGGCTAAACCAGTACGTATCGTACCCGGCTTTGTTCGCTATACTAATAATATTGTCACTGTACTTAGCGGGATCTGCTTCCTGTACTGAATCAGCAGTGAGCGCAAGTGGCACAGCCATAATGGTCACTGGCGCGGGGCTAATGGCATGCTGGAACAACAGAAGATTTTTCATTTCTGCTTCCAGTTCAGGAGTCGTGCTTCGCTCATATCCATATATGCTCATATTTGCACTGCGCTCAGACTCCCCAATAATAATTACATAATTATCAATTCCGGTATCTGATAGTGATATTGAATAGTCAGGTGTATTATTATTAATACTGGAGGCAATACTCATATCAGAGATGGCTTGCATAAAGACTGTAGCCGTGCTCAGTGGAGTTGAATTGACAACACGTTGAGCAAGGCTATCAACATTGCTTTTTCGTAATTGATGCAGTATACCCTGTACAGTATAGCCAGTTAGCAAAAGCACGAATAATATTGCAGGGTATCGCCTATACTTTAACGGCAGGGTACTTGTGCTACAGTTGATAGTTAAAACAAATAAACACAGCAACCCCATAAAAATTGCACAACTTCTCCAATAAACGCCTAACATTGAAAATGCTTCGCTACCTGTAGTATTTATTACACTTAATGCAAAACCATAGTCAAATTTAGCATTGGAGTGATTCCAGGCATACATCTGAAGAGATAAATCAGCAGCGATTAATGTTAAGGCTATAAAGCCAATAAGGTTTTTTAATATTTTGCTATTGATGCAAAGAAGTGTTAATAACAGAAAAGCAAAAACCAAGGTGCGATTAATGACCAAATTATAACGCGCACCAATAAAATTAACAATTACAACAATGGATACTGAAATTATAAAAAACACCCCACTTAAAACAAATCTAAAATTATCATAACAAATTTTTTTAAGAGTTAATAACATTTCATAGCACCTAAACCGGCTCGGTTTTTATCCGTTTTATTTAAATATAGAAAATAGTGTGATTCTTGTTTATTATATAATCAGCTGAGCTTGATTAATTAATGCAAATATGCTCCATAAGCTCAAAGCGTTCACAGAATCAGGACGCCTTGTTTAGCTTTCTTGAGGACTTTTAGAATATGAAACGCTGCGGGTGCCAGAGTCTATAGTATGCCGGCAATCTTCGGTACTACGAGGATTAGTAGATTTCGATTTTCATACTTCGCTCTTTATCATGCTCCCTACTCCACTCAATGCGTTGTACGTCCGCATAACAGCCTATGAGCAGGGATGCGGCCATGAGGCCATATGCAAATATTCCTTCGTTTCACAATATTGCCCGTTATGGGTTTGGTTGTGTTCATAATTTAACCCAGCCGATATATTCAATAATAGTACCTTGCATTGAATTTAGAATAAGTCGATAAAAATAATGTCCGCTCCCGGCACAAAGCGGACCCAAATAAGAGCCGTAAGGTCTGCTATCAGCAAGGAATGAACATCAACAATTTTCGATCATAAACAAAAATGTACCCGAGCCCCTAAACCTCGCGTTTTTCTGCCCATTTCAGCATCGCATCGAGAGCCGGACACAGCGCCTGCCCCCACTCAGTGAGCCGATATTCGACTTTCGGTGGAACCTGGGGATATACCCTACGTGACACAATGCCGTCGGCCTCCAGCTGTCGCAGCTGTTGTGCCAGCATCTTCTGCGAAATTTCGGGGATCAGTTTTTCAAAATCAGAATAGCGTTGCACCTTTCCGTCGAAAAGATGAAACAGAATAATGAGTTTCCAGCGACCTTCCAGCATTCGCAGAACTTGTTCCACGCCGCTTGCGGCGGTTTCAGGGCTATATAACTTACTCATAATTCAGTTGCTCACTTTTTTGTGCGTACTTGTCAATTTTACAGTCTATGTTAAAAATTCCCGTACTGTAAATAACGGGAGTAAGGGCCATGTCATTATCTCTACCGCAAGCTATTTCAACCTATTTTGCGATCGGCAATGGTGCCGATATTGCCAGCGTTAAGCGCTGTTTTACCCTCAATGCCATCGTGTTCGACGAAGGTAAAACCCATCGGGGGCACGCGGCAATCGAAGCGTGGCAACGCGCGGCGCGTGATGCGTTCGACTATAGCGTTCACCCCATTGAAGTTCTCACGCAAGGCGATCGGGTAATAGTCACCTCGAACGTTGTCGGTAATTTTCCCGGCAGCCCCGTGATGCTTACACATACTTTCGGCCTCGCTGGCGACAAGATTGCGACTCTGGAGATAATCTGATGCTGATGGATCTTGATTTACAGGGCAGACGTGTTCTGGTTACCGCAGGTACCAAAGGGATCGGCAAAGCAGTTGTCCGCCTTTTAAAACAGCAAGGGGCAACGGTGCTAACCACCGCGCGTCACGAGCCCGCAGAATCTACCGCAGACGCTTTCGTGGCGGCGGATCTGACCACCATCCAGGGATGTAATTTAGTCGTGGACGCCGTTCAGAAACACCTGGGCGGCGTCGATATCATCATCCACGTAGCAGGCGGTTCTACCGCTCCCGGCGGTGGGTTTGCAGCCCTTGGGGAAGAGGAATGGCAACAGGAGCTCAATCTTAATCTGTTGCCTGCGGTACGCTTAGATCGCGCGTTGTTGCCTGGGATGCTGGCGCAACAGGATGGGGTGATCATCCACGTCACCTCTATTCAGCGTGAACTGCCGTTACCGGAATCGACCACCGGATATGCGGCGGCCAAAGCGGCACTGTCGGCGTACAGCAAAAGCCTGTCGAAAGAGGTGTCCCCTAAGGGAATTCGGGTGGTGCGTGTGGCGCCTGGCTGGGTAGAAACCGAAGCATCGGTAGCGATGGCGGAACGACTTGCTCAGCAGGCTGGAACGGACTACGAGGGCGGTAAGCAGATCATCATGAATGCACTCGGTGGAATTCCGCTGGGCCGTCCCTCAAAGCCCATCGAAGTGGCGAACCTCATCGTCTTCCTTGCGTCATCCTGTGCTGCCACTATTACCGGTACGGAATATGTGATCGATGGCGGTACTGTCCCGACGGTATAATTTTATATCTGAAACAGTGCATTATTTTGAGCCTTAACGTTTCCTCACGACAAACGAGTGGCCAGGCGTAACGGCCGCTTAGGGTATAAAGCGGCCTGATATAAGAGCCGCAAGGTCTGACTTGAGGCATAGATGAAGGCAAAAAGTCGCGCGGCGTTGAGTCCATAATGAAACGAAAGCAGCAGTGAATGCCGCCGGGAATGGGTTTCAGCATCTGCTCATGCTAAAGAGCAGAACGCTACGCGCAACTTCAGGCCCGCGTAGAACAAAGGGCAGACGACCTCTTTGCAGACACTCAACATGTTGTGTCCAGCAATAAGCGATTACCTACCCTACTGAGACACTTCAGCCAGTAATGCAGCCTGTACAGCAGGTCGGGCATTTATTTTTTCCATGTACGCCGGTAGCGCTGGCCAGCGTTCCAGTTGGATTGAGAAGAATTTACACCAACCCAGTACAGTAAAAAGGTAGGCATCCGCTACGCTGAAGGATGAGCCAGTCAGATAGGTGTTTTCGTCGAGCCTCGCCTGGAGTAAATCGAACTGTCGGAAGAGCTTATCCTGAAAAATCGCTTTGATGTCCTCAGGCAGCGCGGGGTTGAACAGCGGTGCCGAGCCAGCGTGTATTTCACTAGTGATAAAGTTAAGCCATTCCTGCAGACGCACCCGAGCCCAACTGTCCGCGCGCGGTGCCAGGCCATATTCTGGTTTAAGATCGGCGAGGTACTGCACTATGGCTGGCCCCTCAGTGAGTATCTGCCCATTATCCAATTCAAGTGCAGCGACATAACCTTTAGGGTTAATGGTGCGGAAGTCGCGACCATCAGCAGTAAGCTTGCTTTTGTTGTTAACCTTCACCAGTTCAAATTCAATTTCCATTTCACGCAGCACAATGTGCGGTGATAACGAACAGGTATCCGGGGCGTAATAGAGTTTCATGTTGTCTCCGTTAAATGTGTAAAGCCATCGAGAAATTCGAAGCAATTCTGAACTCACTGTATTTGACGCGTATTTCGCTGTAAAATTAATGATATAGAATTTAACTATTAGCTGAGCTACTGATAATCATGATGAATCTTTTACACTGGCGCCTGCTGGTGGCCGTCGCGGATGCCGGCAACATCTCGCGCGCCGCAGAAGAGATAGGAATGACTCAGTCAGGTGCCAGCCAGGCCATCGCCCAGCTCGAAGCTTCGCTTGGATTCCCGGTATTTACGCGTGAGCGACGGTATATCGGTATTACCGCGCTGGGTGAGCAGGTTATTGAAAATGCACGAAACATGCTTTCGCAGCTGAATGCCATCCGCATACTGACTGATAAGAGCCGAGACTTACACCGGGGGCGCATTCGCCTGGCCAGTTTTCCCTCAGTGACGTCCACATTGTTGCCAGGGCTTCTGCGCGACGTTAAGCGCCTGCATCCGGGTATTGAAATCGTTGTCCTGGAAGGCTCGGACGAGGAAGTCGAGGAGTGGCTTGCCGCCGATACCGTAGAACTTGGGGTGGTCATGAATCCCGGTCCCGGGCGTGCAGAGGTTATATTAGGACAGGATGCATGGGTCGCGGTAATACCAGCTAAACATCAGCTGGCACATCATGCCAGGGCTTATGGCATAACGCTAAAGGCGCTGGCAGACCAGCCCTTTATTCTGGCCACAGGCGGATGTGTCATTAACGGAAAAAGCCTGATGGAAATGGCTGGTTTGCAACTTTCTGATATACGCGTGACAGTACGCGACTGGATTAGCGCCTGTAAGCTAGTCGGGGAAGAGATGGGCGTCGCCCTTGTACCTGAATCAGCCCTGCCGGAGACGCTGCGCAACCTGTGCGTGGTGCCTTTGACGCCTGCTATACACCGGGAATTTGGGCTGGTTTGTTCGTCATCTGGAGCGTCTTCTGATGCAACGCAGACGCTACTTAATGCGCTACGTAAGCGAAGATGAGCCAGCTGGTGTTATTCAATTCAGCGCCTTGTTAAATGTCCGCTTCTGGCACAAAGCGGCCAAACTCACTGGAGTGGACATTCAGTATATAAGGGAAAAAAATTGCTGATTTTGCATTCAGGCCCTGTTAACTTGAATGACAATGAAAACACACTCTGTCCTATTCCATTCAATGATTATTATCACCTGTCTGACTCAGGTGGGATAACGTTCGCCATTTTCCCGCCGGTAAGGCGGGCCTTACCGGTAACAATCCCGTGAGGTAAATAATGGATATCGCTACAGCCACAACGTCAGAAAAACCCACTTTGCACTTGTTATGTGGGAAAATTGCATCAGGCAAATCCACATTGTCAGCAAAGTTAGGTGCATTACCCGGCACCATAATTGTCAGTGAAGATTATTGGCTGGCTGCCCTCTTTGCCAATGAAATGCAATCTATAGCTGATTATGTGCAGTATTCCTCAAGACTCAGAAACGCTATGAAGCCTCATCTGGTGTCGCTACTCAAAGCGGGTTTATCCGTAGTTCTGGATTTTCCGGCAAACACACAAACCAATCGTGAATGGATGATGAGCATCATTAAGGAGTCAGGTGCCAGTAACAGGCTGCATTATCTGAAAGTTACTGATGAAGTATGTAAATCCCGCTTGCGCGCCCGTAATGCAGAAGGAATGCATGAATTTACAGCCTCAGATCAACAATTTGAAACCATAACGCGCTTTTTCGCAGAGCCAACGGCTGATGAAGGGTTTGATATTATTGAATACAGCTGAATTTACCTTTCTGCACAAAGCGGACCAGCATACGAGCCGCAAGGTCCGCTTTGAGCGATGAGAGGACGTTGAGTTTCTAGTAAAACTGACATGAAAACGTCCAAAGTCCCTCTGGGGATTTGTGAAAGTAGCCGATACCATTGTCCGCCCACATCCAGTTTACTTTTTCTTCTGACCCCACTTGAAAGACAAAATCTTGAATCCCCACACCATGTTGTATCTCCATTGGATATCCTCCAACCTTGGTTCCCCTGTACCGGTTAAAACCATCATAGAATCTATCAATTGCATCCTCATCATCGTTTACGTCAGACAAGTCGATAATATCCCAAGCATCCTCCCATCCCGGAGCATCATCATTGACACTCATCCACCGAACCGGAAATGCGCGATATGGAGTGTTAATTGCAGGCAATAACTCAAGCCCATCAAGGGTGGCGTATTCTCGTATTAGCCACCCCTCGCCATGAGGTTTATCAAATGGATGGCTTTCCATATTATGGTAAAGCACTAAGAGCGCGATCCCCTTCAGTTGTTCAGGAATCACGGGAAGCTCATCTACGCGAATCTGGAGAAGCGGAAACATCGGCTGCCCCTTCCAAACTGGCAACCCTTCACCTGGAAGAGCGACTCCTTTTAAAAACCAGGATGTAATTGGGTCTGCTGTAGGGCGGAAACCACCGACTTGTGCCACAGATGCAGTACGTAATTTGGATCTGAGTTCTTCTAAAACTAACGCACTCTTGGATTTCATAATTGCATCCTTGCGTATGCCCATACTCTTGGATTCTGAAATAGAGAAGTTTTTATTATATATCGTAATTATTACCCAACAGACCTAAATATTTCTGTGCTTCCTCGTCAGAAGAGTAACGGAGGTCCGCTTCTTGCACAACACGGACCGACATAAGAGCCGTACGATCAGCGACGAGCAAAAAACGGAAGTGACCTAAATTTATCGTGGTCATGAGATTCAGTCTGAAGCAAGGTGAAGAATGTCCGATAAATCGAAGTGCGAGATAGCGTTCTTCGTTAATCACACCATGAGGTGCTTTCTGATGATATGGTTATACCCTCACCATCCCTAAAGAGAGAACACTAATGATTGTAAGGACCTGGCATGGATGTGTTCCGCTTGAACATGCGGAAGGTTTTGCAAAACACCTTGAAAAAACAGGGGTAGAGCATTCCAGGAGCATATCGGGGAACAAAGGCGCGTTCGTTCGCAGAGAAACGCAGGGGAGTTGGGAGCATTTCTTTCTGGCAACTTACTGGCAGGATCTGCAGTCAGTGAAGGCATTTGCTGGAGAAAACTATCATGTGGCGGTCACTTACCCGGATGATGATGAATTTAAGCTACTTTCTGACCCTTACGTTTTCCAGCATGTTGTTGAGGCAATTTCATCGCTTTAATGTCATCTTCCGGGTATCCAGTCGGTATCCCTGAATTGTCATAACCCCCATATTGACTCAACGCATCCACTTAGGGCACAGAGCAGCCTGTTTCATCTGGTATCAACGCTGCTCTGTGCGAAGACTGTTCTGTTTAACATCACCCGATTTAGACCCTATCACCCAGGTCTTCGCGGGTTGGACCTTGAAAGTAGAGGCTACTTATATGACAACTGCGCGGTTGAGCCAACACAAAACGAATCGCTTCCCAAACCGATCGCCCGTTCAAGAGCCGCTCTCCCATTCTGCATTTGCTATCGACACTCGAATTTAACCCTGTAAGTTCGAAATCAGGAGGGTACAATCCGGTAACCCGAATATTTTCTTCGGACAATTGCTGTGCGAGTTTTGTTGTAAATCCGCTGAGCCCATGTTTGCTGGCGAAAAAAGCGGGGTGCGCAATTGAATCCGTGAAATTCGGGATCCCGCAGGAAGAGATAATTGAGACGATATCAGCACTGTCTGAACGTCTTAACCCAGGCAACAGAGCCTGCGTCAGAAGAATCGACGCTGTCAGGCCGGAACTGACGGTATTAATAATGTCGGTATCAGGCTGGTCGTCTAACGTTCCTGACAACCATTGGGCAGCATTGAGAATTAAAATATCTATGGGCTTGTCTGAAGTTAATAGCTGTGAAGAAAACGCAGAAACGGATTCAGGCCGGGTTAAATCACAGATATACCCTTTTGCCATACCGCCTTCAGCAGTGATAAGACTGCAGGTTTGTTGAATATCATCAGCCCGCCGCGCGCAAAATTCTACCTCAACGCCTTCCCGCGCCAGCCATACGCACAGCGCCTGACCAAATCCCCTGCCCCCACCCGTAATAACCGCTCTTTTGCCTCTCAGCATCTCCATACGTCCTTTCATTAATGGATATGTTTATGGAGATATAGCATGAGGAGAGGGAGTGACATCTTTCCGTGAGTGCTATTTTAGATGCGGGCATGGCGTCTGCGATGCGCGATAAACGCACCCTGCAATGAATACCTCAGAGTTCAGGCCATCATGACCACAATACTTAGCGTTCAAGCGCAGTAAGGATTGCGGCTTCCATTTTCTCGGGGGTGGTGATCGGCGCAAAACGCTTGAGCGGTTTACCGTCGCGTCCGATCAGGAACTTGGTGAAGTTCCACTTGATTCGTCCCCCCAGCACGCCGGGCAATTCGTTTTTCAGATAGCGAAACACCGGATGCGCTGCGGCTCCGTTGACCTCGATCTTCTCAAATATCGGGAAGCTCACACCGTAATGAATGTGACAGGTCCTGGCGATGTCGTCGGCATCGCCGGGCTCCTGTTTACCGAACTGGTTGCAGGGGAACCCCAGCACCACCAGCCCCTGAGCGGCGTATTTCTTATAAAGCGCCTCAAGGCCGCCGTATTGTGGCGTGAAACCACATTGGCTGGCGGTATTCACGATCAACACCACCTTGCCAGCGAAGTCGAGCATAGCGACAGGCTGTCCATCCAGACGGGTGGCTGTCAGTTGATAAAACGTGGTCATAGCGGGATCCTCAACGCAGAACCTGTTCGACGCCAACATTACCACGTCGCGCACAGCGGCGGGGAAAGGGACGTAAGAAGTCGGTTCTGTTTCTGGTTGCGCGGCAGGTCTGGAAACTTACCCTAAATAATAGCGAAGTATAAAGGCAAACATCACGCCGGAGATCACCGTCACCGGCATTGAAAAGCGCATTGCAACAACCAACGTTAACCCTAACGCGATCAGATCTGCAGGATTTCCGGAGGCAAAAAAAGGCGCAATGAAAGCCAGCATGACACAACCGGGAGACGATTTAAGTACCGTCATCGCCCTGGGCGTAAGCACCCGGTTTCGTAATATTAGATAAGCGGTCACACGCGTTGCATACGTGGTAAGTGCCATTAATACGATGGCGATGAAGGTCTGATAATCAGGCATCCTCTCCCCCTAAAAATGCGGCAACGGCTAATCCTGCTAAAGGGCCAGCAATGACGTACCACAGGCCGGCAATAAAGTGACATACCGCCACGGAGACGACCAGACTGATTATCCAGGGCACGGCCTTACGAATGCCATTCCACATGCCTCTGACCAGCACAAGAAAGACCGCCGGAAAGGCCATATCAAAACCATACTGGTGAACATCGCCCAGCACCGGGCCAATTAACGCGCCGAGTGCGGTACAGAAAACCCACATCGTATAGAAAGATAAAGAGACCGCCATATAATACGGCATGCTGAACAGCGGCGCCGTTTTGTTATTTCTGGAATGCGCGTCATTATAACTGAGTGCCCAACTCTCATCCGTCATAAAAAAAAGCGCAGGTAAGACTTTTCGTTTTGGAAAACGAGAAAGTAAGGGAACCAGCGTCGCCCCCATTAAAATATGACGACTGTTTACCAGTAATGTTACGGCCATAATAAGTAAAAAAGGTGGCGGCGACGTCCAGATTTGTATGGCGGCAAATTCAGACCCACCGGCAAAATTTAATCCTGTCATCAAGGGAACGTCGAGAGGCGTGAGCCCCTTATGGCTTGCCTGCGCACCCAACACCAGCGCAAACGGGATCACGCCCAGTAATACGGGTAACCCATCTTTCAGGCCACGAAGGATTTCTTTTTTCTTCGTTTCACTCTTATCCAGTAATGGTCTGGCAGGACTGACATCCACACGTTGTTCACTCATGCGTTTCGCTCATTTCGTCTATTTCAAATACTGGCGCCAGAATAAAAGATGTGACACTATCAGTAAATATAAATAGTGTCACATTACACTTATGGTAACCTCATGCGCGAACGTTCTCCGTGGCAACCCCGTCTTGCAGAAGGCAATTCATCCCCTACCGATCGGCTGGTCCAGGCGTTGTCAGACGATATTCTTTCAGGCCTGCTGAGGCTCGGCGCGCGCCTTCCGGCGCATCGTGAACTGGCAGATACGCTCGGTATCGCGGTGGGTACTGTAACGAAAGCCTATGGGATCCTGGAGAGACGGGGTCTGGTTCGAAGCGTTAAGGGCAGCGGAATGTTTGTCGCGCTGGCCAATTCCAGAAGCCGAACCTTTATCGACCTGTCGCAAAACACCCCGCCGGCAGCGCTGACCTCCCGGTCACTGAGTAAGACACTCACCACCCTCGCCCGGCGTCCTGACATGGATATGTTTAACACTTACGCCCCGGCAACGGGCCATGATGAACACCGGCGGCTTCTTGCGCAGTGGTTCAGTCGTCTGGGTGTCCCGGCCGATTACCAGCATCTCATCTTAACGAACGGTGCTCAGCATGCGCTCTCTGTAGCGTTGTCTACGGTCTGTGAACCTTTTGGCCGACTGTACGTTGAGGCTCAGACCTATTCAGGGCTGATTCAGCTGTCGCATTTACTGAAGCTCACATTAGTGGGGATCCCGATGGATGACGAAGGCATGGATGTCTCTGTTCTGGAAAAGATCCTCGATGAAAATGCGGAAAAAGGCGGTGCTGTCTATGTCACGCCGCTCTTACAAAGTCCGTCCACACGCATTATGAGCCTGGCCCGCCGTCAGGAACTGGTTCGGGTTTGTCGGGAAAGGGGCATAAAGATTATTGAGGATGATGTTTATCGGCTGATGAGCACGACAGAATTGCCACAGATTGCCAAAATAGCCCCCGATATCACCTTATATGTGAATAGCTTATCTAAGATCCTTAATCCAGCATTGCGGATTGGCGGGCTGCTGGTACCGGAGGCGCTGTATTCACGAGCAGAATCCATGCTGAGGGCAACGGCGATGATGGTCTCTCCGCTAAGCAGTTCCATCATGGAGCAATGGCTGATTGATGGCACAGCAGAAACCGTCACCCTCGCAATTGAACACGAAACCCGGCGTCGTTACCAACTCGCTATCGACATTTTAGGAGAGCACGTTTATCGCTCAGGGCTGCCCAGCTTTCATCTCTGGTTACCGTTTTCACGCGATGATGCGCACTCTTTCTACAATGCAGCGCTGGCGACAGGCATCAAAGTGACAGCACCGGCCTCAACTGAAGTGGGTCAACAGTCGGATCAGTACGGCGTCAGGTTGTGTATTGGCGGAACGGAGTTCAGCCAGTTAAAGCAAGCCCTCTTGAAACTCAACGAGATTGCCGGGCAACTCAAACAGAAACCAGACCCGTTCCCGCTTTTTAATGTATGAATGACAGGATAGGTCTGACTCCTTTTCTTCTGACGAGGGTAATGTCATTCCCTTTATGTGCTCAAAAAATCAGCGGCGATTCGATCAGCATTTTTTCATAATATTTTTATCAGTCGCCATGATGAAATAGACGATGCTTATACAATCGGTAAAGCGTATGGATGGGTCTTATGCTGCCATTCGACGCGAAGCGTAAACGCTTTTTTACGGGCCAGGTCAGGCGTTGTCTGCTTCAAAAAAATTGCCGTATTTGTTATATTGTTACTTATTGATTATTCACCTCTGCGGTGCCAAAAAGAACAAGATTCACCGCAACCCAGGACAATGAAATGTTAGATTACCGCTTCCCGACAGCTTTGCAGATGGTTCTCAGCGTAGCGATGGCGGAGCAATCGGGTGAACGTTCGACGAGTGCGATTCTGGCCTACGGACTGGAAGCGAATCCGAGCTTTATCCGCAAGTTGATGGTTCCGCTTACGCGTGACGGCATTATCGTCTCAACCCTTGGCCGTAACGGTTCTATTCATCTTGGTCGTCCGGCGGATAAGATCACCCTGCGTGATATCTATGTTTCTGTCATAGAAGATAAAAAGCTGTGGGCGTCGCGTCCTGACGTACCGGCTCGCTGCGTCGTCAGCGCCAACGCGTGCTGGTACTTCAAATCTATCGCCGATGAAGCGGAGCAGGCTTCGTTAGAGGTTCTGGCTCAACATACCGTGGCCAGCGCGCTGGAAAAGGTCAAAAAAGCCGATACCAGCGGGTGCGATCCGGTGCCTGAAATTGAAGGCCTGCATAAAAAAGCGTAGTCATGCCCTTCCTGATACGAAAAAAAACCGCCTTAACGAGAAGGCGGTTTTTTTGTGCCCTGTAAAAACCTAGGCAGGTAAAACGTCGTTGACCGGTTTGCCGCGCGTAACGAATTTACGCAGCGTCACGTAAAACACCGGCGTCAGGAACAGACCAAACAGCGTCACGCCCAGCATTCCGGAGAACACCGTGATCCCGGTGACACCGCGCACTTCTGCGCCTGCGCCGTGACCGAGGATCAGCGGAATCGTCCCGGCAATAAAGGCGATGGAGGTCATCACAATCGGGCGTAAACGCAGGCGGCACGCTTCCAGCGCCGCTTCCATAATCCCTTTCCCCTGAAGCTCCAGCTCGCGCGCAAACTCAACGATAAGAATCGCGTTTTTACATGCCAGCCCCATGAGTACCACCAGCCCCACCTGCACGAAGACGTTGTTATCGCCCCCGGTGAGCCAGACGCCAAACAGCGCGGACAGCATCGTCATCGGAACGATCAGGATAACCGCCAGCGGCAGGGTCCAGCTTTCATACAGTGCGGCCAGCACCAGGAAAGCCAACAGCACCGCAACCGGGAAGACGATCAGCGCCGTGTTGCCCTGAGTGGCCTGCTGGAAGCTCAGATCCGTCCATTCAATATTCATCCCGTTCGGCAGGATCTGCTTAGACATTCCGTCCAGTTGCGTCATCGCCTGTGCCGAAGAGAGAATGCGCGGATCGGCATCGCCAATCAGATCCGCCGCCGGATAACCGTTATAACGGATCACCGGATCCGGCCCGTAGGTGGTGCTGATATTCACCATACTGCCGATTGGCACCATTTCGCCCTGATTATTACGGGTGCGCAAATTCGCAATGTCTTCCACGCTGTCGCGGAACGGCCCGTCGGCCTGCGCCATCACGCGCCAGGTACGCCCGAACTGGTTAAAATCGTTCACATAAGACGATCCCAGATAGGTTTGCAGCGTACCGAACAGATCGGTCAGCGACACGCCCTGCGCTTTCGCCTTATCTCGATCAACCTGCACATCCAGCTGCGGAACGTTAGCCTGGTAGGTTGAGATCGGGAAATGCATCCCCGGCGTCTGCATAATCGCACCGGACATGGTGTTCACCGCGTTTTGCAGCGCACCATAGCCCAGACCGCCGCGATCCTGGATGTACAGCGAATAGCCCGACCCCTGCCCCAGCCCTAAAATCGGCGGTGGCAAAATGGAGAAACCAAAGCCCTGCTGAATTTGAGCGATTTTGGCATTGATCTCAGCGTTAATTTCCGCCGCCGTATGTTTACGCTGATCGAACGGTTTCAGACCAAAGAAGACCGTCCCGGTATTCGGCGTGTTGGTGAACTGCAGCGCGTTAAGCCCAGGAAAAGCGACCGCATAATCCACGCCTTCGGTATTCATCCCGATTTCGCTCATTTTGCGGATCACCGCATCGGTGCGGGCCAGTGAAGAACCTTCCGGCATTTTCACGCCGCCAATTAAATACAGCTTATCCTGGGTCGGTATAAACCCGCCGGGGACCGCTTTAAACATGACGCCAGCGGCGCACAGCAGCAGCACATAAACAACAAACACCGCGCCACGGCGTCCGAGCGTTTTCCCCACCAGCCCCTGATAACCATTAGAGCTACGGTGGAAAAAGCGGTTAAACGGACGGAACAGCCAGCCGAACAGACGATCGATAAGCCGGGTCGGGAAGTCTTTCGGGGCGCCGTGCGGTTTTAACAGCAGCGCTGCCAGTGCCGGCGAGAGCGTCAGCGAGTTGATGGCGGAAATCACCGTCGAAATCGCGATAGTCACCGCAAACTGTTTGTAGAACTGGCCGGTTACCCCGGAGAGGAACGCCATCGGTACAAACACCGCGCACAGCACCAGCGCAATCGCGATAATCGGCCCCGAAACTTCACGCATCGCCTGATGCGCCGCCTGAAGCGGAGAAAGCCCCTCTTCGATATTTCGCTCGACGTTTTCCACCACCACGATGGCGTCATCCACGACGATACCGATAGCCAGCACCAGCCCGAACAAACTCAGGGTATTCAGTGAGAAGCCAAGCAGGTAGAGAATGCTGAACGTCCCCACAACCGATACCGGCACCGCGATCAGCGGAATAATCGACGCGCGCCAGGTCTGCAGGAATAGGATCACCACCAGTACTACCAGCACCACCGCTTCCAGCAGGGTCTGCACAACCGCGCGAATGGAATCGCGAACGAAAACCGTCGGGTCGTACGGTGCTGCCCATTTCATATCTTCCGGGAAACGCGTGGCCAGTTCGTTCATTTTCGCGCGCACGGCGTTAGACAAATCGATGGCGTTCGCGCCCGGGGACTGGAAGATACCAATCCCGACCGCGTCTTTGTTGTTGAGCTGGGAACGCAGCGCATAGCTGCCAGAGCCCATTTCAATACGCGCCACGTCGCGCAGGCGTACCAGCGAGCCGTCTTGCGCCGTTTTCAGAATAATATTGCCAAACTCTTCTTCCGTGTGCAGACGCCCCTGGGCGTTAATGGAGATCAGAAAATCGCTCTCTTTCGGCAGCGGCTCGGCGCCAAGCTGTCCGGCGGAAACCTGAACGTTTTGCTCCTGCATCGCCGTCACGACATCCGAGGCCGTCAACCCGCGGGCTGCCACCTTGTCGGGATCCAGCCAGATGCGCATCGCGTATTCGCCAGAGCCAAAAATCTGAATCTGACCCACGCCCGGCAGACGCGCCAGTTCGTCCTTCACTTTAAGCGTGGCGTAGTTACGCATATACAGTGAATCGTACTTGCCGCCCGGCGAAAACAGATGCACCACCAGCGTCAGCGTCGGTGATTGTTTCTGGGTGGTAATGCCCAGACGTCGTACATCTTCTGGCAGACGCGCCTCGGCCTGTGACACGCGGTTTTGCACCTGAACCTGCGCCTGATCCGGGTCGGTACCCGGGCGGAACGTCACGGTGGTTACCAGTACGCCGTCAGAGCCTGCAACGGATTTCATGTACATCATGTTTTCAACGCCGTTGATGGCTTCTTCCAGCGGCGTCGCCACGGTTTCTGCAATCACTTTCGGGTTGGCACCCGGATACTCCGCGCGCACCTGCACGCTTGGCGGTACGACGTCAGGATATTCGCTCACCGGCAACAGCGGGATAGCGATTAATCCTGTGATGAAAATCAGAATCGACAGTACTGCGGCGAAAATCGGCCTGTCGATAAAAAAGCGGGAAAAGTCCATATGTCGGATTCTCGGGTAAGGGATCAGTTAAGCGCGGCGCTGGCGGTCATCGGAACGGTTTTCGCGTTAACCGGCATACCCGGCATAAACACTTTTTGTAAACCGTCGACGATGACTTTATCGCCAGGGTTCAGCCCCTGCTGCACGATACGTAAACCGGCGGCCAGACGCCCCGGCGTGATATCGCGGCGCTGCGCTTTACCTTCTTTATCAACGATATAAACGTACTTGCGATCCTGATCGGTCAGCACCGCTTTATCGTCGACAAGCGTGGCTTTGAATTCAGCGCTGCCCGGCAGGCGTACGCGGGCAAACAGTCCTGGCGTGAACTGACGCTGCGCATTATCCAGCAGCGCGCGCATACGGATGGTGCCGGTGCTCGGCGTTAACTGATTATCAAGAAAATCCACCTTGCCCTGATGGGGATAACCCTCCTCCCCCACCAGACCAATCTCAACCGGGAGTGCCAGATGATTACTGGACGCGCCCTGCCCGCTGCGGGCAAGATTTTGATAGTGAAGGTAGGTTGCTTCATCCACGTCAAAGTAGACGTAAACCGTTTTCAGGGAGACCAGCGTGGTGAGGACGCTGGCACTGTCACCCGCAGTGACCAGATTACCGCTGGTGATCAGCGCGCGGCTGGCGCGGCCATCAATAGGCGCGGTCACTTTGGTGAAATCGAGGTTAAGTTGTGCCGCGTCAACAGCCGCCTGCGCGGCGCGAATGTCGGCCTGCGCCTGGGCGGCGGCCGAACGGCGCTGCTCCCACTCTTCACGGGAGACGACGTTGGTATTGACGAGTTTATCGGTACGGTTAGCCTCACTGCGCGCCAGGCTGGCCTGCGTTTTGGCTCTCGTTAAGGTGGCCTGCGCCTGTTCCAGCGCAGCGCGATAGGTTCTGTCATCGATAGTGAACAGCACCTCGCCCTTTTTCACTTCCTGGCCGTCGGTGTAATTCACTTTATCAATGTAGCCAGAGACGCGGGGGCGCAGCTGAACGCTTTCCACCGCTTCAATCCGGCCGTTAAAGCTATCCCACTGACTGATGGATTTCACTACCACGTCAGCGGCGCTCACAGCGGGCGCTTGTGGGACGGCATTTTGTGCCACGCCGTCATCGCATCCGACAAGCAGCATGGAGAGGAACATCGCTCCCAGCGCCGTCAGATGAACGTTAACCCAGGGTTTTTGCAGGCTCATTATTTTTATTCCGGTAATGGTAGCCGCCGGGCAAGACGCTGCGGGAGACGCGGCGCCACTTCCTTTGTCCGGACTGGCTTGAGACTATTTGTGTCGTTCATCGCCACAAAACTGTAACAGTTGCGAATACACTATCGCGGCGATTGTAGGAAGGCGTCAGATTTAGTGCAAGAATAATTAATACACTTTATGTGCTATTTGGCTCAGGGGCAAAAGGCGCGTTTTCGGCAAGGATTTAAATGCAACAATAAAACTTGCATTTAATGTCAGAGCGAGTCATCTTTAAATGCAACAGACAAAAATGCTTTTTAAAACGCGGCGTGGGGGAAACCATGAACACTGACGCATTTATTCATGATCTACTCGACTGGATCGACAACAACCTTGAAAGCCGCCTGGACATTAACACCGTTTCCAGGCGCGCCGGCTACTCGAAATGGCATCTCCAGCGGATCTTCAAGGAACATACCGGGTATCCGCTGGCCGAGTATATTCGTGCACAAAAGCTGCAAAAATCGGTCGAGCGCTTAACCCACAGCGATGAACCGATCCTGAACGTGGCGATCGCGCTGGGCTTTGACTCCCAGCAGTCCTTCAACCGCAGCTTTAAGCGTCAGTATGGCCAGGCCCCCGGGGCATGGCGTCGCAGTACCGTCTGCCCTGAACACCAGCAATCAACATAGTGTCGCGGCTTTCGCCGCGACCGGTACTGGCCGGTGGCAAACCGGCCTGTAATCATGTTCCCGTGTTCGCCGCTCAGCCGTCCGTTGAACGTGTTAACGCTTCCCAGCGATCGATTTCCTCACCTAAACGCGCGAGCTTTTCCCGCACTAAACTCAAAGCATCACTGCCAAGCAATAAATGCGTCGGCGGGTTCTGGCTCTCAATGATAGCCAGCATGGCGCGCGCCGCTTTTACGGGGTCGCCGAGTTGCTGACCACTTTTTTCCTGACGAGCCTGGCGGACAGGATCGAATAACGCGTCATAGTCCGGGATGCTGCGCGCGCTGCGTACCATCGAGCGTCCTGCCCAGTCGGTGCGAAACGAGCCCGGTGCCACCGCAGTGACATGTATGTTGAACGGAGCAAGCTCTTTGCTTAGCGTATCTGATATGCCTTCGAGCGCAAATTTACTGCCACAGTAATAGCTGATGCCGGGCAGAGTGATGAAACCGCCCATCGAGGTGATATTAAGAATATGGCCGTGACGACGCTGGCGCATGCCCGGCAGCACGGCTTTGATCATCGCGACGGCGCCAAACACATTCACCTCAAACTGGCGGCGCATGTCTGCGAGCGAGGACTCTTCCAGTATGCCTTCGTGACCGTAACCGGCATTGTTCACAAGGACATCAATCGGGCCGACGGCAGACACACTCTGCGTAACCACTTCATCAATGTGCGCATAGTCCGTGACATCAAGCAGGTAGCCGAATGCCCGCTGCGTATCGAGTGCCTCGAATGCCTGCTTTGCTTCGGGGGTGCGCACGGTCCCCACGACCCGATGGCCTGCGGCGAGGGCTTCCTCCGCCAGAGCACGACCAAAGCCGCTGCTGACGCCGGTGATTAAGATTGTTTTTGCAGATGCCATAAATAACTCCCATGAACAGTGAAGGTTGCATGGTATTCTCTGCCCTGCCGTATTTTTAGGCCGTATTTTCTCTTTTTATTGCCTGATTTTATGAGGTGCAGTGATGTCCGGGATGATTACCTTAGTAAAAGCACTGGCGGTGCAGGAGGGGTACAACCTGACGGCGTTACCTGATGTGCGAATTTTGCGTGCCGACCGCCCGCTTGCGCGAACGCCCGTGCTTTACGATCCGGGGATTGTGATTGTCTGCCAGGGCAGCAAACGCGGCTTTTTCGGTCAGCAGACCTATCTGTATGATGAACAGCATTATCTGGCCGTGTCAGTACCGGTGCCGTTTGTGATGGAAACCGACGCGTCGGCAGAACACCCCTTACTGGCGATATATCTGCATCTGGATTTTCAGCTTGCCGCTGAACTGATGTTGCAGATTGAGCAGCATCACGCCCCACATCCTCCCGCTGCGCCACAAAGCATGATGTCGAGCCCGATGGACGACGCGGTAAAAACGGCCGTGCTGCGCCTGCTTGAAGTACTGAACAATCCGCTTGAGGCGGCGATCCTCGGCCCGGCGCGGGTGCGAGAGCTCTATTTCCGCGTCCTGACGGGCGCCCAGGGCAAGGCCATGCGCGCCGCGCTGGCCTTACAGGGGCAGTTCGGCAAAATTGGCAAAGTACTGCAGCACATCCATACCGCCTACGCTGAGCCGTTAACGCTTAATCAACTGGCGATGGAGGCCGGAATGAGTGTGCCGACGTTTCACACCCATTTCAAAGCGATAACCGGTATGCCGCCGATGCAGTATGTGAAATCGGTGCGCCTGCACCAGGCAAGGATGTTGATGGTGCGTCAGCATATTACCGCCGCCACCGCGAGCTATGCCGTCGGTTATGAAAGTCCGTCGCAGTTTAATCGTGAATTCAAACGGCTGTTTGGTTTGCCACCCGCAGAGGAAATAAAACGCATGCAGCGTAATTTCGCCGTTCCGCCTGTGCAGCAGGCATCGATATTTGTCTCTTCCCATTAAGCCTGATACTACATACCAGGCCCGAATACAGGCCTGGTATGTACACGGCGTCATGACGCTGCGGATTGCACTAACTCAGGAACTTACCTTTGAGCAGGTTAAGTCCCGCAGACATCAGGTCGCCCTCGGCCGGGGCTTCGCCCTGCGGTGAAAGGCCGTCGACGATTTTAGGCAGGTATTCAGCAATCAGCGTCGACGCGGTTTGAGAATCCACGCCCAGTTTTGCGCCGAGATCCTGCAACGCTGGCGATCCAAACACCGATGTGATCTGTTCGCTGTTCACCGACTGATTACTCTGCTGGCTAAGCCACGACTCGACAACGCCGCCCAGGCCGCCATTGCGGAATTTTTCGAGGATCCCCTGAATGCCACCCTGCTGCTCAATCCAGGCCATGATCGCCTGGAGTTGCTCCGTCTTACCGCCCTGCCCGCCGGCCAGGCTGCCGATTTGATCTAATAATCCCATCACAGACTCCCTACAAACATCGCTAACACGTCCTGATTGACGGCTTACTTAGCCGGGATAATCAGTACCTGACCCGGGTAGATTTTGTCGGGATGCGTCAGCATCGGTTTATTGGCTTCAAAAATACGCTGATACTCATTGGCAGAGCCATACATCGCTTTTGAGATGGCGCTCAGGGTATCGCCGGATTTCACCGTGTAATAGCGGCTTTCCACCCCGCTTTGGGTGACGGTCACGCTATCATTGACCTGACCAATCCCGGTGACGTTACCTACCGCCACCAGAATTTTTTCTTTATCTTCCTGGGAGCCCACGTCGCCGGTCACCGTCGCCGTACCGTCGTCCGCGACATTAATGTTGACCTTTTCGGCACCAGGCAGGTTAAGACTATCAATATGTTTTTTCAGCTTGTCGGCCTGATCTTCCTTGCTACCGCCGGATACGGCATCCCAGATTTTCTCGCCCGCTTCTTTCACAAAACTTAATAATCCCATCTTCCACACCTCCATAACTGTTTCATGGTGAACATTTTCATTGGTTCCCGTTGCAGGATGTACGATGCGGTGTCTCCGCTCTGGCTGAAAAATCCGGAAACAGCACAACCTGCCACATGAAGTATATCCAATAAGCGTCAGGGTGCAGGATATTTGCCCTGGTATCGCCGTTATGCCGCAACATTCCCTCTTACTGACGTCTCACGCCTGGCGTTCCAGCCACGCGTTAAACCGTTCCATCTCTTCCAGCACACGACTGACCAACGGTTCAATGGATTCCCAGCCTTGTTCGTTGTTGCAGGCGAGTTCCAGCGCCTCACAGGCCTCTTTCAGCGAGGTAAAATTCATCAACCGCGCACCGCCGTTAATCCGGTGCGCCATGCGGCCAACCTTGTCGCGTTCTCGCTGTTCAAGTCGCTGTTTAAGGTGTTTGGCGTCGTCATGATTCACGGCGATCATTTCGAGCTGAAGCTGGCGTGTTTTATCGTCAACGGTGGCGTCCGTCTTTCCGGCACTGGCGAAATACCGCTCCAGCATCTCCTGCAATTTTTGCGGCGTTAGCGGTTTTTCCAGATATTCATCCATCCCCGCATCAATACAGCTTGCGGCCGCTTCTGTGCCGCTCATGGCCGTCAGGCCAAAAATGGGGATCGCCTCACGTCCTTCCCGTCGTTCATGCTCACGGATCTGCCGGGTCAGTTCGTAACCATCCATCACCGGCATAGTGCAGTCAGTAATAATGGCGGCATAACGCGCTGGCTGCGCTCTCCACATTGCCAGCGCCTCTTCTCCTTGCGTGGCCAAAGAGACGCGGTGTCCCCATGATTCGAGTCGCTGCTGCAAGGTCTGACGCGCGGGAGGATAATCATCCACCACCAGAATATGCAGGCTGGCTACGCTGTCCGGTGCCGGATGATGCAGGGCTATTTTCGCTGAGGGTGTCGCATTAAAGAGGAAACTCACCACACATCCTTCGTGCGGCTCGCTCTCAATGCGCACCTCCGCCCCGGCAGCGCGCGCCATATGCAGACAGGCGGGCAAACTAAAGCCGGTATCGGTCCACTCCGATTTAAGCGTCACGTTGTTCGCGCGTTCGATGATTTGTGCCTGGGTTCCTTGGGAAATCCCCGGCCCCCCATCGCACACCTCAATCACCAGCCGGACGCTTTCAACCTGTGGGTCACGGGTTCCCTCATACACCTCGATATCAATGGCATCGCCGTCAGCATGCTTGATGGCATTGCGCAGGAGGCTCGACAGAATGCGGATAATTAACAGCGGATCGGTATCGTAGCGTTGCGCTGAAAGCTCCATCAGCACGTTCAGGCTCATGCCTTTTGCTTCTGCCTGCTGACGATAGAGGGCGACCGTGCTGTCAATCAGCTGCGGCAGGTTCGTGCTGCGCGTTAAGCCGAGCAGTTGCGGGTTATCGGCGCGGAAAACATCGAACATGTCGCCAATTAACGAAAGCAGATTAAGGGAGGACTCCCAGATGAGGTTCAGATTCTCGTTGCGTTCATGGCGCTCGTCCAGCGCCTGAAGTTCCAGTTCCAGAAGACCCGTAATCACGTTAAGCGGTGTGCGAACCTCATGCCCCATGCTCAGCATAAAGGCATTTTTACTGGCAATCGCCTGCTCAAGATTACTTTTTGTTTCAGAGAGTTGAGTAATTAACAGCTCTTTTTCGGTGATATCCAGCCAGCCGCCAATTAACCCGCCAATCTCGCCCTGCCCGTCATGCCACGGCACGACCCACCCCTGCAAGTATCGTGGCTGCTCACCCACCTGAAACCTGGCGGACCATTTCTGCGGTTGACCATCCTGCAATGCCTGGCGATAGCGGGCTTCGATCGCCGCCAGCTCTGAAGGCTCAACCGTATTGATGGCGGTGATCGGCAGACCTTTCAGATCCTGCCCTGACAGGCCAATAGTATCGCTCCAGGCCTGGTTATAACGCAGTAAATTTCCCTGACGATCGCGGACATAGAGCGCAACAGGAGAGGCGTCTATCAGTGATTGGGTAAATTTCAGCTGCTCAGCCAGCTTCTGCTGCCAGACGTTGCCGCGGCGTAATGCACGGCGCAAATACTGGATCCACAGCCAGCAGCCCACCACGACCAGAAAGAGCAATATGCCCCACAGCAGCGAGTTCACGAACGTGCTTTTATTCCAGGTTTCACTGTTTTCTATCGCCGCCTGACGCCAGTCACCCGCCATTTGCATCAGTGCCCGTGGCTGCATATCGGCCAGCGCTTTGTTCAGGATATTGATCGGCTGGCTGCTGTCCGTTTGCGCCGACAACACCAGATCGACGGGTGTCACAGGAAGGGTCACCGCCAGATGAAAACGGGTTGGATGGTGGAGAGTCACGAGATAACTGGCAATAAACTGCGGTGCAATCACCCCACGGACTTCTCCACGTTTTAAGCGTTCAAGGGCGTCGTCCATATGCGGAACGTTCACCAGCTTAATGGTGGGATACCAGGTGTCCAGCCAGGGCAACAGCGGGTCATTCGCCTGAATGGCAATTTTCTCGCCTTTCAACTGTGAGAAATCACTGGGGCGCTTGATGCCCTGATCCATCACCACCACGGCGGGCGTGGTAAGCAACGGAGGCGTTTTCGCTGCACCGCTTTTGGTTTGCTGCGGCGTATCGATAACCTGTTCAACAAACAGTGCGTCAGGGTGAGCGCGCTTCATTGCCAGAAGTTCAGCATCACTTTCAACGCTGAGGAAGGAAAAGCGAATGCCGTACTGGTCGTTAAACTGGTTAAGCAGATCGACCACCAGCCCCTGAGGTTCACCTTCGCTGACAAACGTGACAGGCCTTTGACGGCGGTCAATAATGACCTGAATTTGCCCGTGCTCGCGTAGCCAGCTTTCCTCGTCGGGATCTAACCCCAGTGGATTGGCGGTGATCACAAAGCTCCGGTTGAGGCCCCAGCTGGTCGCAATGCGTAAACGGCTGGCTAACGAGATATGTTTAAATACGGTATCGATGGATTCCGCCAGCAGCGGTAGCTGTCGGTCGATACCAAAACTCATGTTCAGATTAGGTATCGTCGGGCTGAACGTCCAGCTCAGGTCTCTGACCTGGTGGTATTGCGTAAGATATTCCGCACTGGCCCGGTTAATCCACAGCGCATCGATTTGCTTAAAGGCCAGCGCGCTGACGGCGGTGTTATACCACGACTGGAAGCGCAGGGTGCTGTCCGGATACTGGCGGCGAAGCGCTTCACTGGCCTGGCTTCCTGAGACGACGCCAATCACTTTATTTCGCAGATCGACAGGCGTTTCACCCTGTGATTTAGGGGTCATCAAAACCGCTTTATCCAGCAGCCAGGGCGGTGAGGCTTGCAGGTCCGGGCTTGGCCACAGTTCCGGATTCCAGATAGCCACCATCTGTATTTCCTGGCGCTTCAGCGCGAGTAACGCTTCACTGCTGTTTTCGTAGTAATGCAGCTTAATTTTTACCTTAAGGCTGTCTTCCAGCATTGCCAGGTAATCAGCGGCAATGCCGCCAAAGACGCCATGGCCCATCCCTTCGCTTAACGGCGGTTGCTCCTGCCCCCAAACCCCCACATGCAGTGTGGAATGGCTGTCCAGCCAGCGTTGCGCCGCCTCACTGAACTGGACATGCGGCGCGTTAACCTGAACGCGACGCTGCAGTTCCAGTGGCTGGGCGTGCAGTTGCCATACACAACACACGGTAAGAAGCAGGCTCAATAGCCGGGCTGATAAAAAACGCATCGTACGAGTCGTTCCCTGAATAAAACATGCTGGAAAATAAAATTATATCGATGACCCGGCTTACCCTGAGTAAGCTTTGTCTTGTTCTGCGCAAATACCTCAGTGGCAGACAAGATCCCGACAGTATAAGACCGGACTTATTGTCGCGCCTGTTCCGTCCCGGTAAAAATTTCTCCTCCACTTTACCAGGAAAGTACTTTTTTACGTTTGAACAGGTTAATCCGTGATGAACAACAATATTGATAATCGCGATATCGCGCCAGAGGCCCTCACGGATGGGGACCGCGATACGCCATTTCCGGTGGTGCTGGAAATAACGCTCGACGACGTTTTAATTCAGAATGAAGGGCGTCTTTTTGCCGACGACACCAGCCAGCAACTGATGATAAAAGGTGATGCAGGGGATGAAATTAACCTCTCGGACCTTCTTCCCGAAGGTGCGGAAATGGGTGAATGGACGAAAGCCCGGGGCTCAGTAACTGTCGATGGCGTGCAATATGCCGTATATCAGCATTCAGGTATGGAAACGGAACTGCTGGTTCAGGTCGGTATGCAGGTCGCCCTCAATAATATGTAAATGCAGGCGTCCTGCGGTCCTGGCGACACGCGGGACGCTGCGTTTCCGGGAGTCCCGCAATCGGTCTCAGCTCCCCTGACGATCGTCGTCGTTCACTATCTCGACCTTAACGTCTCCCTGACGAAACCCCTCGGCAAGAAAAAAAGGCATCGGCAGTTTCCACTGCCCCTGCTGCACGGGTGCCGTATACCGCCAGGCATTACCGTCCATTTTCAGCAGCACAGCCTGCTTTTCCCCGTCTTGTTTATGGCTTGGCCCGGCCATGATCGTAAACCCGGCATTGCTCCCGACGTGGAAGTGTTCTGCCTTCCAGCGAACAGGAGGATGCGCCGGCCAGGGTTCAGCATGATGAAAACCAAAAATAGCATCATGGCTAAGCAGACTTTGCCGCACGGTGGACCACAGCACCGCCTTCAGGAAATACTGGTCAGTGAAGCGCGCATTGCCCCGGTACTGCACGACAAACTCTCGCATCATTCTTGCAACGTTCGGGAAGATGCCGCCACATCCAGCCCACATCCCGGCGAGTAACAACTCGGTATGCGTGAAATAGTCACGCATATGGTGAAAGTACCAGGGCGAACGTAGCCACGCCTCGACACAAACCTGCTCGCGTTCGGAGAGCAACGAGTCGGCATCACGAACTAAAAACCGCTCAACCGTCGGGTCGTCCATCACCAGAAAACGCCATAACGTGGGATAGATGGTTTTTTCGTGGCTCATATCGACCAGTTGAGCACCGCCCGCCTGCAGACGTTGCCAGACGTGCTGCGGCACAGAATTATCCAGATACACACGGCAGCACCAGCCAGGAAACAGCGAGTTTGCGGTTTCAATGTTTTTAATCAGCGTTTCGCAATAGCGCGGCCGATCGCCGAACAGGCTGAAGGCGATAATATTTTTTTCGCGCTGCGTGGCATCAAAAGGACGCGGCGGCGTTGAGGGAAGCGGCCAGCATTTACCGTGACCAAAGCGTTGATCCGACAGCGTCAGCGACTCAAGGCCATAGGTGCGCATCTCCTGGGTTTTGCCCATGTGACCACACAGTTCAGCAAAACCATCCAGCCAGGTTTCAGAGGCTTCATGACGCTGCGGCGACTGGTATATTTTACGATACACTTTATACGCCTGATCGTACTTTCCCTGACGCATCAGGCTTAGCGCATAGTCACTTTGCACTGACATATTTTTGGGCAATACGGCCAGGGCTTTTTCACAGCAGCGCGACGCGCTGGCGTAATCCCCGTCTGCCATAGACTGGCGATAAATCTCCGCCAGTGAATGTAACTGCTGGCTTATTGCGGCGTGGTTAACAGGTCGACGTTGAGGTACCGGGCGCATAAAAATCCGCTCAATTATTTAATCAGAAAAATTAAGCCGATTTTTTCATTGTTACGGGTGGCTCACGATAAGACCCGTCTTGATATTCCCTGAAGAGAGTACAGCCCCGCTACAGGTAGGTAAAAAGCGATTTCCGCCTCTTTTTCAATTTCACTTAAGCTGAGTATTTTACAGCAACTTAATTAATACCATTACCGTTTATAATGAGATGTTATTTCATTAAAAAAAATAACCAAGTCAGGTCTTATAACCCTTTATCGTCTGTTTCATCATACTGCGCACACATAAATGAGGATGACATCGGTATAATTCGACCCCGGTATTGCTGAGGTCAGGCATGAAGGATGTCTTTTCATCGGCTATACAGTAAGTTATGGGCTAGCCCGTACAGGTTGTTTATGATGTTTCATTCACAGCACACCCGATGTCCGGGGAAGATATTCCCAGGCTCACTTCGTCTTCAGGAGTCAGTTAAAGAGATATGCGTCACTATTTTCGCCTTTTTGTGCTGCTGGTTTTACTCTCGCTTTCAATGCCTTCAGCGATAGGCGATGAATATAAGATCCTGATGAGAACACCGGTCCAGGGATTACAGCGTTTATCTCTTACCGCCGATCAAGCCGCGTTTATTAAACAACAACGACAACTGAACGTGGGCGTGACCCATTATGATGCCCCACCGTTTGGCATGCGTAACATTCGCAATGAGTATGAAGGTTTGAGCGCGGATTATACGGGACTGGTCGCCTGGCAACTTAACCTCCCGGTTAAGATAAAAGTGTTTAGCTCCTCTGAAGAGGCGTGGCAGGCGCTGGCACGTGGCGATATTGACCTGATCCCGTCCGTGGCCGCCTTCCCGGATAACGATGCCTTTGCCTTTTCTTTGCCTTATGCCAGCGATAAACCGGTGCTGGGGCTCAACGATAGCGATACCGCCCCTCTGACAGAGGATCTGCGTGATACCGACGTCGCAATGCCGAGGGACTATTTGCCCCTGTCACAGGCTCAGGCCGCCTACCCTAACGCCCGTTTTCGCCTGTTCGACAGTTATCAGGAAGCGTTGAGCGCGGTGGCGTTTGGTCAGTCGCGGGTTTACCTGGGCAACAGTTACTCGCTCAGCCGCAACTACCTGAACAATATTCATGTTGAGCGATTCTCACGCCTGACCAGCCGTGAAGTGGGGTTTGCCGTCAGCCAAAAAAAACCACAACTGCTCACACTGATTAATGCCGCAATCAAGGCCGTGCCAGAAGATGAAAAGCAGGAGCTTTATCGTCTCTGGCAGCCCGATCGCATTGATCTCGCACAGGGCTCGAAATCCCTTCTCTTTACCGAGCAAGAGAAAGCGTGGATCAAGAAACATCCCATCGTTAACGTTCTGATCTACAGCCAGGACAATGCAGCCCCGGTCTCATTTATTGATAATAAAGGTGTGCTGCGCGGTATTGCCGCCGATCTGTTTTCCGTTGTGTCGCTCAGAACCGGTTTACAGTTTCGTTTTGAAACGGGCAGCACCACCGAGGAACTGATTCAACAGGTGAACGAGTCAAGCGCGGATATGCTCGCCTCAATCACCCCCAGTGAAGCGCGTAAAAATAAAATTCTTTTCACCCGCCCCTATCTACGGAGCGCCTTTTCCCTGGCAACAGCGACAAATCGTAACGACATTCATATGCTGGCAGATCTGCGTGGAAAACGGCTGGCGATGGTAAAAAACATTGGTGTGGAAAGTATGGTGCGCCAGCGTTACCCGGAAATTGAAATTGTTCACGTGGGCAATGAATCACAGCTGCTTTCCACCGTACTTGAGGGGAAAGCGGATGCCGCGGTGGGTATTCTGATCATGAGTGACTATCAAATCTTCACCAACTTTCAGGACAAACTCAAAGTGGTGTCGATTGTGGGGGACGCCCCTGTCTGGATCTCTTTCGGGGTCGGGCTGTCCAATCCGGAACTTCAGGGGATTTTAGATAAAATATTGCTGAGCATTCCCCCTGTTGAGCTGGAAAATCTGGCCAACCGCTGGCGGCCCAACGAACTGGTGGTTGTCGACAGCTTCTGGTATCGCTATCGGGAAGTGTTGATTGCCACCGCCGTCTTTAGCGCCGTCTTAATTATTCTGGCCCTGGGTTGGGCACTCTACCTGCGTCGACAGATCGCGCGTAAAGCGGCACTTCGTCGTCAGATGAACACCCAGCTTGTGCAATTACGCGAGGTCATCACCGAGCGTGAAGCGCTGCTGGTTGAACTTGAGGAAGCCAAAGACAGGGCCGAGGATTCTAACCGCGCAAAATCCGTCTTCCTGTCGACCATGAGTCATGAAATCCGCACGCCGATGAATGCCATTATTGGCATGCTGGATATCGTGCTGAAAAAAGGACGCCGTGGTGAGCAAGATATTCAGGCGCTCGAGGTGGCGTATGAATCGGCAGAAGGACTGGTGGGATTAATTGGCGATATTCTGGATATTTCCCGTATTGAGGGGGGGCATCTCGATTTCAATCCTGAAGCCACGAACCTCGGTACGCTGATTAACAATATGATGCGGGTTTTCCAGGGCGTGGCCATTGAGAAAAATATCGAGCTCATTCGCGCGTTCCCGACGGAACCGATAATCGATGTCTGTGCCGATCCCTTACGCATCAAGCAGGTTCTGTCGAACCTGTTAAGTAATGCCATTAAGTTTACCGACGTCGGCGGCGTATCACTGACGCTGCAGCAGGCTGAAGACCCGGTAAATGACAGCGTTCACTACATCATTGACGTCAAGGACAGCGGCGTGGGGATCGATGCCAGCCAGCAGGCAGCCTTGTTCAGGCCCTTTAGTCAGGCAGACAACCGCCGCGCAGGAACGGGGCTGGGCCTTTATATCAGCCGGACCATCTGCGAAAGCATGGGCGGCACGCTTATGCTGACCAGTGAGAAAAACGTGGGCACCACGGTGAGAGCAACCTTTACACTGCCGAAAGTAAAAACGGCGGCGGCCGTGGATGTCCAGCAGCACGAAGACGAAGACAAAATTCCGGCCCTGAAGATCCTGGTCGTGGACGATAACCCTGCCAACCGGATCCTGCTGGCTAAACAGTTGGCCTGGTTAGGACAGCATGCGTATCTTGCGTCAGAGGGAAATGAGGCACTGGCTATCTGGGAAAAAACAGATTTCGACGTGATCATTACCGACTGCAACATGCCCGGCATGAATGGTTATCAGCTTACTGACATAATCCGCACGCGTGAGCAGGAGCAGCACAGGGCCGCGGCCTGGATTATCGGCTTTACCGCCAATGCCATGCATGAGATCACGGCGCGTTGTTTACAGGCTGGTATGAATGATTGCCTGTTCAAGCCCTGCTCAATCAATCATCTCGCGGCTGCCCTGCGAAATATTCATCCCATTGAGCACAAAGCATCGGACGATACCGTCTGACTGAAATAAAAAAGGAGCCTGTAAAAGGCTCCTGATAATGTCTCAAATGAATCTGTTGTAATGGGATTAAAGCAGTTGGTCGTGCCAAAGAAACAGTTCAGAGTCCGTTTTCACGCCCAGCTTTTTCATGGCCGATTTCTTCTGACCGCTGACCGTCTTACGACTACGATTGAATTTCTCTGAAATCTGCAGGACAGACATTCCACCGGTAAAGAGTCGCAGCACCTCAAGCTCCTTGGGAGACAGCTGATCCAGGCGGCCAATGCCCTCAATCACCTGCGGCGCGTTGTCACCCTCTGAACCCGATGTCGTGTCTGCACAAGGCTCTGAAATGAGGTAGAACTCTTTCTCCATGCTTTCTGAGAGGGAGATACGCCCCGCCGCGACCTGGCGCGCCGCATTCACCACTTCCGATAAATCACGGCTTTTACCGACATGCCCACGCACGCCGATTTTTAACGCCATGCGCACAATCGCCGTGTTTTCCAGCGTGGAGGAAAGAAGAATTTTCAGCCACGGGAAGTTGCTCATGAGCTGTTTGATCATCGGTAAACCGTCGATCTCTTCATCACCAAGCAAATAGTCAAGAACCAACACATCAACACGGTTGTTGCGTAAAAAATTCATGAGTTCGATACGAGTGGCAAAGCTGCCTTTTAGTTCGAAATCAGGCTCCTGGCTAAATATAATTTCCATCCCCTTACGGACAATCGGGTGATCGTCGAGTAAAGCGACGTATATTTTTTTACCTGAAAACGGGTTCATACATATTCTCTTTTATGCCTGCAGTGTGAGCCATCTTTAAAAAAGACTTAATTATTATTCCGTAACCATAACAATAAAGTACCGGAACTGGCATAGCTACGAAAAATAGCGGAATAGCCATCAAAACGGTTAGTCACTTCCGCGACCTGGTTGCCGTAAAAATCACTTTCTGCACTCAACACATCTAACAGAGTACGTCGACCGAGGTGATACCACTGATCGAAGAAATCATGACGAATACGATCGGATTCAATCGATAAGTTATGATACAACTCCGCGCGCTCCAGCATGCTATGGGCATCCTGATCGGCAGCACGTACCCGGTTATCCAGATCGCGGGATTGCTGTTCAATGGCCTCTCTGCTGGCATCTGCACGGCGTGCAGCAGAAAGCTCAGCGGCCCGCTGTGAACCGCCCCGGAAAATCGGCCAGCTTAAGTTTACATTGGTTTCCCACGCCTGTTCACGCCCCAGTTCATCGCGCCCGGTACTTTTGCCAACGTTCCACGTCACCGTTGGGTAGGCGGCAGAGCGCGCCGCTTCTGCATCCGCCAGTGCTGATGCGGTCTCTGCCTGCGCCTGTCGAATGGTGGGATGGCTTTCAATGGCGGATAACTGCTTGTTCAGCTCCCCTGGCTTCAGGTTCCACACCGCTGCTGTTGGCAGAGGAACGGGCGTATCCCCCAGCAGGCGGTTGAGGATGATTTCCGTATCACGCGCGCGCGATATGGCCGTATCTAGAGAAGATTGCGCCTGTAAAAATCGCCCTCTGGCCTGCGTCAGTTCACTGCGACGTCCCTGGTCAACCTTCACAATGCCGTCCAGCATTTCGACCAGTTCATTCATACGCGCCACGTACTTTTGGCTGAGAACAATGATCTGGCGCTGCTTACTCAACTCAATGAGTGCACTACTGACCTGCCAGGCAATGTTTTCCGCCTGTGCGCCCGTATTCTCTTTCGCGGCCAGATGCAGCGCTTCACGGCTTTTAATGGTGTTGCTGGTACGACCAAAATCGAGCAATGTGGTTGCGACATTCACGGTCACCGCCGGGCGACTGTCGCTGTAGCCCCGTTCTCCGCCACCGAACTGGATGCTTTTTGAACGCGTTCCGACATCCACCTGCGGCCAGCGTTGCCCTTTCGCTTCATCAACGTTGGCCTGTGCCGCCTCGGTATTGAACTGCGCGCCACGAACCTCAGGGCTCATACCCAGTGCAGTATTGACCGCATCATTAAAGAGCAGACGGATTTCATTCTCGCCAGGCGCACGGGCGGTCTGCCGGTCAACGTTTGTCGCGTTGCTTTTCGCAAACGCGGTGTGGGTTGTGCTAGTAGCATGGTTATCCACCGCGCTTTTCTGCGCCACCCGTGGCGCGAGAGGTGCAGGCGGAGTAGAAGCCATCACCATGCCGGTTTTTGCCTGCGGAGCGACAGGTTGAAAGGCTAATAAGCCCTCGCTACTGGCGACACTTTTCCCTGAAATCAGGCAAGAGAGTACCGTCAGCGTCGCCGCCAGGCGACGCTGTACTGGAGAATACTTTTTCATCGTAAATTAACGCTCCCGGAAGGCTTCTTTCGCTTTGAAAATAGGTTTCAGCAGGTAATCGAGAATGGTTTTTTCGCCCGTACGAATTTCCACGGTCGCAATCATGCCGGGAATAATCGGCAGGGCTTTATCCCCTGCTTTGAGGGTGCTGCTGTCGGTTAAGACCATCACCCGGTAATACGTATCATCAGGACGGCCCGCCGCAGCTTTAGCGTCATCTTTTAACGTATCCGGACTGACGAGAGACACTTGCCCCTTCAGGCCGCCGTAGATTGCAAAATCGTAAGCGGTGATTTTCACCATGGCAGGCAAACCTGCATGCAGGAAGGCCACGTCAGACGGTTTGATCTTCCCTTCCACCAGCAGCTGATCTTCCAGCGGCACGATCTCCATGATGTGTTCACCCGGCTGAATAACCCCGCCAATAGTGGTAACCCGCACATTTTTGACCGTGCCTTTTACCAGTGCGGTAATGGTTGTGCGGTTCACAATGTCTTCGCGACCGGTCAGACTCTCTTCAGCCTGCACCAGATCCAGCTCCTGACGGATCAGGTCGGCGTTGGCATCCGCCTGATAGCGGTTGCGGCGCTCAACAATCTGCGATTGCAGGTCGTTTGCCTGACGGCGCATGCGCAGCAGCTCTACTTCGGAAAGCAGGCCGCGTGCCGCCAGCGGCTCAGACATGGCAATTTCGTTTTGCGCCAGACGATAGCTCTTCTCAAGCGAAGCCACGCCCTCTTCCAGCGCTTGCTTACGGCTGTTGTAAGCGCGGGTTTCCAGCTCGACCTCAGAAGGATACTTTTTCACGCGGTCGCTAAAGGTCAGCGGCAGACCATACGCTTCCGCACGCAGGCGGTTAACGGTCGCTTCCAGTGCTACCACCTTGCGCAGCGTCTCCTGATAACTCGATTGCGCACGCGTCGGGTCGATTTTCAGCAGTACCTGCCCCGGTTCAACGATATCGCCCTCACGGACGTTCAACTCTTCGAGTATCCCGCCCTCGAGGCTCTGGATAATCTGTTCGCGACTTTTTGAGACGATCTTCGCATCACCCTTGGTGATCTCTTCCACTTTGGCGAAATGCGCCCAGGTTAAGAAGCCGATGAACACCGCCAGGATAAGCCATAACACCAGTCGCGATTTTGGCGTGGTCTGGGAGAACAGCGCCTCCTGGATATCGCTCATCCAGGCGGCATCACGCGCTGAGAGCGGTTTATTTTTCTTCTGTTTTAGAAATTTCATGCGCTGGCCTCCGCCTGCTCTTTTACTGGCACAGCTTGCGCTGGCGTACTGTCGTTAGCGGGCGTCTGCTCAGGTTGCGCTTTTGGCGTGCCGTTGAGCGCAGCCAGAATCTGCTGTTTTGGACCATCCGCAACGATTTTGCCGTCCTCAATAATCACCATTCTGTCCACCAGCGCCAGCAACGACGGGCGATGGGTAACAACAACCAGCGTGTGTCCGGCAGTCGCGATTTTCAGGTGTTGCAGGAACAGGGCTTCGGTCTGCGCATCCATCGCGCTGGTCGGTTCATCCAGCAGCAGCAGGTTAGGACGCGCCAACAGCGTTCGCGCCAGGGAAACCAGCTGACGCTGGCCGCCGGACAAACTGTTGCCCTGCTCGCCAACGGGCATATGAATGCCACGCGGGTGGCGTGCGGCAATGTGGTCCAGCCCGGTTAAACGCAGTACCTTAAGAAACTCATCAGACGACGCATTCTGACGGCCAATCATGATGTTTTCGCGCAATGTGCCATAAAACAGACGTGCATCCTGCCCCACAAACCCTACGTTGTTTCGCCAGTCAGACGGCTCAATTTGATTCACGTCCAGACCGCTACTGAAAATCTGCCCTTTCACCGGCGTGTAAAGGCGGGCAATGATGCGCAGCAGCGTGGATTTACCGCTGCCGATTTTCCCGACGATCGCCACACGCTCGCCCGGTTTTATCGTCAGATTCACGCCTTTGAGGATATCCGGGTTCGGCTGCATGGGCGGCGCCGGATAAGAGAAGGTAATGCCTTTAAGCTCGATATCACCGTTCAACTCAGGCTGTTTGATGTAGTCAATCTCACTGCTGCGATCGGTTGGGTTCTCCATCAGCTTGTTCAGCGAAGTCAGCGCGGCTTTGGCCTGCTGATAACGCACGGCTAAACCGACGACCTGGCTTAACGGCGCGGTCACACGACCGGCCAGCATGACCGTACCGATTAACGCGCCCTGCGTCAGGGTGCCGGCATCAATCAGGTACACGCCGGTGACAATCAGCATGACCGTCTGCAGCTGTTGCAGGAAACTCACCGAGTTCATCGCCAGCGTAGAGTAGTGCTTAGACGCCGCCGAGCTGGACGATTGCATGGCGCTGAACTTTTGCCAGCGGCTCTGCATCCAGGACTCGCCCCCCACGGATTTCAGCGTTTCCATCCCTTCGATGGATTCAATCAGGACGCCCTGCTTCAGCGATGCTTCTTGCAGGCTGGCTTTCATCACTTTGGCCAGCGGCCACTGAATGGCCATACTGACCAGCAGGATCATTGGCAGCATCAGCAACGGGACAATCGCCAGCGGGCCGCCTATGGCGAAGATAATGCCAATAAACAGCAGAACGAACGGCAGGTCGGCAATGGTTGCAAGCGTCGCGGATGAGACAAAATCACGCACGGATTCGAATTCGCGCAGCTGGTTGGCAAAAGAGCCAGAAGAGGCGGGCTTATGCTCCATTTTCACCGCCAGCGCCTGACGAAATAGCACGCTGCCGACAATCAGATCCGCTTTTTTTCCTGCGGTATCAAGCAGGTGAGCACGCACGCTACGGGTTACGGCTTCAAAAATCATTGCCACCAGCACGCCAATCGCCAGCGACCAGAGCGTGGTAAACGCCTGGTTAGGGATCACGCGGTCATAAACGTTCATGGTAAAGAACACGGTGGCCAGCGCGAGCACGTTCACCAGCACCGACGCCAGCGCGGCGCTACGATAGTAACGACGGTAGCGCCACAGCGTACTGAACAGCCAGTGGCCTTTCGGCTGCGGCGGCGCGATATCGCTAACCCGACTGTCAATACGCGCAGTCGGTTTAGCCGCGATCGCGTAGCCAACATACAGCTCGTTAAGCGCTTCATGATTCAGTTCAACCGGCTCGTCAGAGACATCCGGCATGACCAGGGAATAGAACAGATCCCATTTGTCTTCGGCATTTTTACGACGCTCGCGCCCCAGCAGCACCATCCCGCCAGCACCCTTACGCAGCAAAATCATCGGGAAGATCTGCTCCGGCAGTTCTGCGCTATTACGCTTGATGAGCCCTCCGGTCACACCGGCATTTTTGAGCGCATCAAGCGCTAAAGAGGGAGTGAGGAGTTGTTCGACAGGCAGACCCGCCAGCAAAACATCATCGCTTTTACCGAGACCATAATGCTCACACACCCAGGCAATACTTCTGAGCAGAGAATCATCACTTTGTCGGTTATCGCGAGCGGCGGCAAGCAGCTGTTCCTCCTGAAAATTTGCAGTTGAGGATTCCATATTTCGCGTTTTTCCTGATTGATTATTTATATTTAAATCAATGAATTAAATTGATTTATTGGTTTAAATTAAGAATATTCTGTCACGCGGAACAGTCTTAAATTAATGAGACCTGTCTCAATGGAACGGGTTATTTTTTGTCACGAAACAGGTTTGATGAGGGATTCACGAGGGAAAAGAGAATGCCCTCCCATTGCGGGAAGGCAGGACGCAAGATTATTTTTGCTCAGGTGCAGTCACGTTCTGATCGCCGCTTACACGCACAACAACGCGGCGGTTTGGCGCATAGCAAGAAACCAACTCACGCTTGCCGGACGCGGCACAGTCATTAACAACCGGCTCGTTACTGCCGACGCTGGACGCCACCATCAAACGCGCAGGAAGGCCATTTTCTGCCAGCATCGTACGTACCGTCTGCGCACGCTTCAGCCCCAGCGCGTAGTTGCTACGATCGCTGCCGATAGCATCCGTATGGCCAATCACCTGAATTTGTTTCAGCTCGACGTTTTCACGTTTTATTGTCGCCACCAGGTCTTTCACCGCCTGGCGGCCCTGAGCGGAAACGCCCTTTTCACCGGACTGTCCAAAGCGGAACATAATATCGCCGGACAGGGTGTAATCTTTGTACTGAGGCGCGGCCAGAGTCTTACAGGCTTCCACGCTGGATGCGCGAGAAAGCACATGGGTCTGCTCGCGCAGCCCCGATAAATCCTTCTCCGCCTGCTCGCGCGTACGGGCTTCCGGCACGGCATTCATCGTGTGGCTGACGCGCACGAAATAGGTTTGTCCGCCGTTCATTTCGACGTTGTAACCCTGTTCTTTACCACGATACTGCGGCGCATCGTTCTGGTATGCGCCGAGATTATGCTTACCCGGCGCCAGACAGAACACGGTATAACCGCCAGGCAGCAGTGCATCGTGGAATTCATTATCCACATAAATATGTGCCGCCCCGCCGGTGCTGTTACTGGCGTCACGGTAGTAAACAATTTGCGCCTGAGTCTGAGCGACGGGTGCAACAGGCTGATACGCCTTGCCAAAATTCTCCGCAGCGGTGGCGGTGTGCATGAAAAATGCGGAGGAGGTAAACAGCGCCGCAAATAAAGAGGTCTTGAAAAAAGTCATAAATCCTCCAGAGGCCTCCCCGAAAGGAGGCCTGGAAAAGTTTAAGTTAGTGATTATTCACGTTGACGGTTACGCCAGCTTGTACCAGCAGTTCTACATCCTGGCTTTCCATGTGGAACACCTGATACTCAACACCCGATACCTTCACATTACCGGCGTTGGTCCAGTTGCCCGGGTCGCTGTTGTCAGGCAGCAGATCGCTCAGGTTTACCACGTCGCCTTTATTACCCTGCACCATCAGCTGTTTATTGCCATCGGTGATAAACAGATCTTTTTCAGCGTGGGTCAGCACGTCGTGCAGACTGATATTCAGCTTGTCCTGCTTGCTGTTGGTAATATCAATCGTCTTGTGCTGGAGATTATCCAGGTTAATCTCACGATCATTCAGGGTGCTGACAACACTGGCGTTATCGTCATGCTGCTCTTCGGCGTTCATCATCATGCTTCTGGATGCTGAGCGCGGTGTGTTCACTGTCCAGCGAACATCATCAATCCAGTACTGATCGGTATTGATGGTGTTACCGCCACCCGACAAACCACTGCTTGCACCACGCCCCATACTGAAGACGATATTTCCAATCTCACGCCCCGACGGGGCATTAACAGAGAAGGTTGACTCACCAACTGGCAGATATCCTGAAGAGATCACTTTCCCTGCCGTGTCGTAAACGGTGTATGTTGACTTCACAACGCTAGACTGGACGGAATCGTTCGCACCAGAAAGTTTCATGCTGACAGCATTTACCCCGTCAAAATGCATGGTGATGTCGCCAGTCATTGCTAATACACGACTGGTGGATGAAACGCCCCACTGATAAATCGCCGCACCATAACCAGGGTAATATTTATCGTTTAACGTAAATTTCAGACCACTTGGCAGTGTGACCAGACCCTTTCCAAAGTTCTGGAACGGTACAGTGTTAAAATCTTCGAACCCGCTCGATTTCGGAGAAACCACTGTCAGGCTGCGTGAAACACCCGCACTCTGGTTCCCTGCTTTATCGATAGAGAACACGCTAAACGTGTGGTTCCCCAACGGCAGTGCAGACGGCGTTAAGCTCCAGCTGCCGTTAGCGGCGGCGGTGACACTGTACGTAGAACCGTTCACCGCGATGTACACTGTGCTACCTGCTTCAGCGGTACCGTTCAGGGTCGGCGTGTTGTCATCCGTTGAACCCGCGTTGGCCACGTTGCCCGTTACCGGACCGACGTTATCCGTGACGCTGGTGATCACCGGCGCGGCGTTGACGGTATCTACAGTGATCCCAAATTTCGACGAGGTAGCCGAACGGTTTCCGGCCCTGTCGATTGAATAAGCCTGGAATTCATACAGCTTGTTGTAGTTGGTCGTCACTGGGTATGACCATGCGCCATTCGCAGCGGCAACCGCCGAGCCATAAGTCCCACCGGTTGCCGGGTCGATGATATACACCACGCTGCCCGCTTCCGCTGTCCCGCGTAAATCCAGGCCACGGTCGTTGGTTACGCCACCGTTGCCCACCAGACCGTTATACACGCCGCCCTGAACATCATCGTAAGAGCCGGTGATAACAGGTGCGTTATTCACCGTATCAACCGTGAGTGAGAAGGTTGATGAGTTCGCTGAACGGTTCCCAGCATTATCGATTGAGTAAACCTGCCAGGAATATGTCTGGTTATAGTTAGTTGTCGCCTGATAAGACCATTTACCATCAGCTCCCGCCGTTGTGGAAGCCACTGTCGCACCATTCGCCATGTTGACGAAATACACAACGCTACCTGCCTCCGCCGTACCGCGTAACTCAGGCGTGCGGTCGTTCGTTACGCCACCGTTGCCCACCAGACCGTTATAAATACCACCTTCTACGTTGTCATAAGCACCTGTAATAACTGGTGTCGCATTAATGGTATCCACGTTGATCGAATAGGTCTCAGATTTACCCGACACGTTACCCAGATCGTCTTTCGCAATGGTGTAGAACATATGCGGACGACCGGCAGCCGTGTCAGCAACCGCACGATCCCAGGTCCAGTTACCTTTCGCATCAGTTTTCACCGTATCCAGCACCGCGTTGTTATACGCGTTGTAGATATACACGACGCTGTTTGGCTCCGCGGTTCCGCGCAGCTGCATATTGCCGTCGTTGCTCAGCCCACCGTCTGGCACCAGGCCGTTATAGATGCCGCCTTGCACGTCATCGTACGCCCCCAGAATGATCGGAGCTGCAGCGCGGGTATCCACTTCCAGACCGTAGTGGTTGGATTCGCCAGAGACGTTGCCCGCCGCATCCTGTGACGTCACGTAGAAGTCATGTTTCGCATCTGCCAGCGCAGGCGATGTCCACGTCCAGTTACCGTCCGCATCGGCATACACCGAAGCGATTGGCGTTTTGCTGTCCGGGCCATAGATTGTCACCAGGCTGTTTTTCTCAGCCGTACCGCGCAGTTCTGGCGTGGTGTCGCGTGAACGGCCACCATCCGCAATCAGCGTACCCGCATCGTCATACATGCCGGTAATGGTCGGCGCCGTTGGCGCGTCAGTATCAATCGTCAGATCCCACGGCGCGGTTGGTGCGCTTTTCACACCGGTCGGGCTCTGGAAGACCGCGCTCAGAGACAGCTCGGTGCCGTTGTTCTGCGGTGGCAGCGTGTAGTTCCAGGTGCCGTCATTGCCTACGGTCACAGAATTAACAAGCGTGGTGCCGTCGTAAATGAACACGGTGTCCCCCGCACGGCCAGTACCGTGCAGCGTTGGCGTGGTGTCATCGGTCACCGCCGGGTTCGCCAGGTCGCCCTGCACCAGGCCTACATCGTCGGCGATGCGATCCAGCGTCCCTGTCGGAATGCTGGTGTCCAGCGTCAGCTCAAACGGTGCGGTAGGCGCACTGTCACCCGTTCCCGGATCTTCCGTCGCGGTGATCTGATATGTCCCATCCGTGCTCAGCGCAGGGGTGATGGTCAGCTGCCAGCTACCGGTTACCGCATCCGCACGTACGCTATCGATATAATTGCCGTCAACGTACACCTTCACCAGTGCGCCCGGCGTCGCGCGGCCCACAACCGTTGGGGTCGTGTCATCGGTGTGGCTGCCGCTGCCCAGATTGCCGGTAATGGCACCTTCATCATCCACGACGTGGCTGATGGATACGCCGTTACCGCTGGTGTCCACGATGAAGTGGATCGGGTCGGACGCAGGGCCGACGTTACCCGCTTTGTCTTCAATCGAGACTTTCCAGGTGTAGTCACCGTCCGCCAGCGCAGGTGCCGGGGTGTAGCTCCAGTTACCGCTGCCATCGACAGGAACGCGCACGGTAGTGCCATTACCGAGATCGATAATAGCGGTACCGCCCGCTTCACCTTTACCACGGTAGGTTGGGGTGTTGTCATCGGTGGTGTCGTTGTTACCAATCCGACCTGGCGTACCGAAGTCGTCCCACAGTTCCACGTCAGCCGCTTCGCCTGGTGCGACGGAGTCCACAATAATGACCCACTCGCCGGTTTCCGGGCTGCGGTTGCCGGTCACATCTTCTGCGACCGCGCGGAAGCGGTGCTCGCCCTGCGCCAGCGCCGAATCAAACTCAATGGTCCAGCGTCCACCGGTGACCACCGCGCTGCCGATTGGGTTCGGGTTCGCGCCGTCATACAGATAGACGGTGGTGCCGTCCTGCGCGGTACCGGTAATGACCGGACGATCGTCATTCGTGATGCCACCGTTCTGTACCGTGCCGACGTGTGATTCGACATCGTCAATCACATCGGTGATTGCCGGTGCCGTTGGAATACCGCCCGCCAGCAGGTCAAAGGAGAACGCATCGGAAGGATCCGAACGCAGACCCGCTTTGTCTTCGGCGACCACTTTCACGTCATAATGACCGTTCGCCAGCCCCAGCGGCGGTGTCCACGTCCAGGTACCTTCATCGGTGGCGCGAACGGAAGCAACTTCACGGCCATTGACGATGATGTACACCAGGCTGTTCTCTTCGGCAGAACCCGCAAAGGTCGGGGTGCTGTCGTCAGTGATATCGCCGTTTTGCAGATAACCTGTTTGCTGACCCGCGTCGTCAAAGACGGTGTCGATAGTCGGTTTCACCGGTGGCGTGGTGTCAACGATAAAGCCGATCGGATCGGACGGTTCGCTGGTGTTACCCGCGGGATCGGTGATGACCACCACGGCTTCATGCTCGCCTTCTGCCAGTGGATTTTCTGGTGTGACTTCCCATTTACCGTCTTCACCCACGATCGCGGTACCCACCACTTCATCGTCGATGATCAGTTCTACGGTTTCACCTGGCACAGCGCCTTCGCCGCTGAATACCGGCTGGGTATCATCGGTCACATCGCCGTTATTAATTGGGCCGATAACCGGACCCTGATCGTCTTCAACATCACCAATGATCGGTTTCACTGGCGCTTCGGTGTCAATCACCAGCTTCCAGGGATCGGTTGGCGCGCTTTCAACGCCCGTTGGGCCACGGAATACCACACTCACATCCAGTGCGGCACCGTTCGTTTGTTCAGGCAGGGTATATTCCCAGCGGCCATCAGTGCCCACGGTTACCGAGCTAATAATGTCGCTGCCATTACGTACGAAAACAATGTCACCTGGGCGGCCCGTACCGTGAAGGGTTGGCGTGGTGTCATCCGTCACCGCCGGATTCGGCAGGTCACCCTGATAGCGACCAACGTCATCCGATACGCGATCGAACGTCCCGGTCGGAACAACGGTATCGATGGTCAGCAGGAATGGACGTGTCGGAGGTGGAATTTCACCAGGACCGCTGAATTCCCCTGCCGTAATTTCATAGGTTTTACCCGACTCCAGCGCAGGGTTGATCTCAATGGCCCACGCACCGGTCGTTGGATCGGCAGTCATCGTACCCACCGCTTCCCCGTCAACATACAGCGTCACCAGAGAGCCAGGCGTTGCCGTCCCCACGATAACCGGTTTAAGGTCATCCGTGCTGCTGCCGCTGGCCAGCGGGTTGGTCAACGTGCCGGTATTATCTTCCGCGTGGCTGATGGAAACCGCATTACCCACGGTATCGACGATAAAGGTCACTGGCGCGGTGGCTTCACCACGGTTACCCGCAGCATCTTCCAGCGCCACAGACCAGGTATAGGTTCCGTCCGCCAGCGCAGGCGCAGGCGTCCAGCTCCAGTTACCTTCTGCATTGACGGGTACGCGAATGCTCTGCCCGTCACCGAGGTCGATCACAGCCGTCATGCCCGGCTCACCCTTACCGCTAATAGTCGGGGTGTTATCTTCGCTGATATCGTTATTGTTAATTTCACGCGGGAACTGGTAATCGTTCCACAGTAAAACGTCGGTCGGCAGCGGCGGCAGTGTCGCCACAGCAGCGATGTTTGGCTCGGTATTGTTGTTAGAAGCGATGGTCTTTTTCATACTCAATATCCAACTATATTCTGTTTATGTTCGGGAAAATCCCTGGATTAAAAAAACGGCTAAACGTTTTTACTTTCCGGAGGCGCCTTAAAGGCGCCTCCGTTTCCTGATATCAATTAGTGGTTTTGCAGCGTGACCGTCACTCCCATCTGAACGAGGATTTCGGTATTCAGGCTTTCCATCTGGAAGGACTGATACTCCACTCCGCCAACGTTAACCGTGCCACCGTCTGTCCAGTTGCCCGGGTCTATATCGTTTGGCAACAGGTCGCTGAGATTGACCCGATCGCCTTTATCGCCCTTCACCATCAACTGGTTGAAATCGTTATCGTGGAACAGGTTCTGAGAGGCGTTTTCCAGCACATCGCCCGCGCTCAGCGTCAGTGTGTTGTTACCTGTTCCCGTAATATCGAACACTTCCATTGACTGGATTTTGTTGGTCAGCGCGCTCATATCGAGATGCTGATCCGCACCCAACAGCTTCAGCGTGTCCGTCCCTTCTCCCCCCTGGATCACCGCGTCGGTCAGGCTGGCCACGTCACTCACCTGATAGAGGTTGTCCGCCGCGTCGCCATACCAGACATCGCCCTGGTTATCCGCCAGGAATTCACCCGGCGTGACGGTTTTCGCCGTGCCGCTCACCACCAGGTTATCGATACTGAAACCAAACCCGGTGCTGCCCGGCTGCTCCTGATGGTGGATTTCCATCCGGTAAACCGGCGTCTCCTCCGGATTGTTTAACGACACATGGACGTTACGGTTGCTGATCGGCGCGTTCACAGGCTGAGAACCAATCACATTGCCGTTGATGTCATAGAACGTCACCACCGTAGACGGACCCGCAAATCTCGGGTTGAAATCGAAATCGACGGTTTTGGCGCCATACTGGAAGTCGACAAACATGCTGGCTTCCATCCCGCCATCTGCTGATGAACTGAACAGATACAGGCTGTTTGTGCTTCCCACCCCGATGGGCTGTCTGTCGAATTCGTAGTCAGCCGTACTGGTATCCGTCGTGTGTGAGAAACGCATTCCGTGCACCCACTGGCCCGCATTGATCGCCGTAAACTCATCAGCAGATTCAAAGTTGTTGGTGCTGGTGAAGTCGCTGGTACGGTAGTCCGAGCTGTTACCCGCCGCGTCCACAATGGCTGCCCCGACCGGAATATCGGTATAACCGCCCGGTGGCAGGCTCAGCGTCACATTACCGTTCGCGATATCCGCCGCCGTCAGCGTGTGCGTGACAGAGACATCTCCGACCTTCACCAGAACCGAATCACCCGCCGTCACGTTGCTGCCCGGCAGCGTGACGGTGACATCGTTACCGCTCCGCACCACGTCGGTCGGGGCGTCCGGTGCAACCTGATCCACCACCACGTTCTGTGACGACTCGGTGTAGTTACCTGCCGCATCAACAACACGGGTCAAAATGGTCCAGTCAGCGCTGTGGCCCTGCGTGTCCACATAGGCCCACTTATCACCGTCGACCAGCGCTTCCTGCCAGGTCGCACCGCCATCAACGGAGACAAGGACTTTGTCGCCCGCGTCCAGCGCAGCCGAGAGATGGCCGGTGACCAGGCTGCCAGGGCCGCTGTTATTGGTGATGAAGTCCGCATCGCTCACGCCGGAGTCTTTGCTCAGGCCGTCAGCCACCGCACTGGCCGTTGGCGCTTCGGTATCAATGGTGATTTTCCAGGAATCGCTCGGTGCGCTTCTGACGCCCGTCGGGCTCTGGAACACCACGTTCATATCCAGCTCTGTACCGTTATTCTGCGGCGGTAACGTGTAGTTCCAGCTGCCGTCAGGCCCGACGATGACGGAGTCGATCAGAGTCGTACCGTCGTAAATAAACACCCGGTCACCCGCCACACCGGTACCGCGCAGGGTCGGGGTGGTATCGTCGGTCACAGACGGGTTCGCCAGATCGCCCTGAACCAGGCCGACATCATCCGCTATACCGTCCAGGGTGCCGGTCGGAATGCGGGTATCGAGCGTCAGTTCAAACGGTGCGGTTTGTGGACCGTCACCGGTGCCGGTGTTTTCACTGGCAGTGATCTGATATGTGCCGTCGGCCGACAGCGCCGGGCTGATGGTGTACTGCCATTGACCCGTGGTCGGATCGGCCACCACGCTGTCAACCAGGTTTCCGTCAACATAGACTTTCACGATGGCACCAGGCGTAGCGCGGCCCACAACGGTTGGCGTCGTGTCATCAGTGTGGCTGCCGCTGGCCAGGTTGCCCTGAATGCCACCTTCATCATCCACAACGTGGCTAATCGAAATCCCGTTTCCGCTGGTATCCACGATGAAGTGGATAGGGTCGGATGCAGGTCCGACGTTGCCCGCCTTGTCTTCAATTGAGACTTGCCAGGTGTAGTCGCCGTCAGCCAGTGCAGGCGCCGGGGTGTAGCTCCAGTTGCCGCTGGCATCAACCGGTACACGCACGGTGGTGCCATCGCCCAGGTCGATAATCGCCGTACCGCCCGCTTCGCCCTTACCCCGGTAGGTCGGGGTGTTGTCATCGGTCGTACCGTTGTCGGCAATAATCCCCGGCGTGCCGAAGTCGTCCCACAGTTCAACGTCTGTCGCCTCGCCCGGCGCGACGGAATCAATGTTGATGACCCATTCGCCCGTTTCCGGGCTGCGGTTGCCGGTGGCATCTTCCGCTACCGCACGGAAGCGATGCTCGCCCTGCGCCAGCGGCGTACTAAATTCAATTTTCCACTGTCCACCCGTTACCACTGCACTGCCGATCGGGTCCGGGTTCGCGCCGTCGTACAGGTAAACGGTGGTACCGTCCTGACCGGTCCCCACGAGAGTTGGGCGGTCGTCGTTGGTGGTACCGTTTTGCTGTACGGTGCCGGTGTGAGACTCAACATCGTCAATCACATCGGTAATTGCCGGCGCTGTAGGGACACCGCCCACCTGCACGTTAAAGTTAAAGTCCTCAGACGACTCAGAGCGCAGTCCAGCCTGATCCTCCGCAACAACGCGGACGTTATACGGACCGTTAGCCAACCCCGGAGACGGTTCCCAGGTCCAGGAGCCGGTTTCGGTGGCGCGCACAGAATCCACCACTTTCTCGTTGACGATGATGTAAACGAGGCTATTTTCTTCAGCCGTACCGCTGAAGGTTGGCGTGTTGTCATCGGTGGTTTCACCTGCCGCCAGGTTGCCGGTTCTGTCGCCAACGTTATCGAAAACGGTATCGATGGTCGGTTGTGCCGGTGGCGTAGTGTCAACGATAAAGCCGATCGGATCCGACGGTTCGCTGGCGTTGCCTGCCGGATCGGTAATGACCACCACCGCTTCATGTTCGCCATCCGGCAGCGGGATTTCTGGCGTCACTTCCCAGTTGCCGTCTTCACCCACAATCGCAGTGCCCACCACTTCATCGTCGATAATCAGCTCAACGGTTTCGCCAGGCACGGCACCGCCACCGCTGAATACCGGCTGAGTATCATCGGTGACATCGCCATCGTTAATCGGGCCAGTGATCGGGCCGACGTCATCGTCCACGTCACCGATCACCGGTTTTTCCGGCGCAGTCAGGTCGACGATAAACCCGATCGGATCGGACGGCTCGCTGGCGTTGCCTGCCGGATCGGTGATCACCACCACCGCCTCGTGCTGGCCTTCAGCCAGTGGGTTTTCCGGCGTCACTGCCCATTTACCGTCTGCACCCACCACCGCGGTACCCACGACTTTATCGTCGATGATCAGCTCAACGGTGTCGCCCGGCGTGCCGTTTTCACCGCGGAATACAGGCAGGGCGTCATCAGTGGTGTCACCGTCATTGATTGGGCCAACCACCGGACCGACGTCATCTTCCACCTCACCAATCACCGGTTTTTCCGGCGGGGTGAGATCGACCACAAAATCAATAGGATCGGACGGTTCGCTGGCGTTGCCTGCCGGATCGGTAATGACCACCACCGCTTCATGTTCGCCTTCCGGCAGCGGTTTTTCTGGCGTCACTTCCCAGTTGCCGTCTTCACCCACGATCGCAGTGCCCACGACTTCATCGTCGATAATCAGTTCAACGGTTTCGCCAGGTACGGCACCGCCGCCGCTGAATACCGGCTGGGTATCATCGGTAATATCGCCATTGTTAATCGGGCCGGTGATCGGGCCGACGTCATCTTCCACGTCACCGATCACCGGTTTCGCTGGTGCAGTCAGGTCGACGATAAAGCCAATCGGATCGGACGGTTCGCTGGCGTTGCCTGCCGGATCGGTGATCACCACCACCGCCTCGTGCTGGCCTTCAGCCAGTGGGTTTTCCGGCGTCACTGCCCATTTACCGTCTGCACCCACCACCGCGGTACCCACGACTTTATCGTCGATGATCAGCTCAACGGTGTCGCCCGGCGTGCCGTTTTCACCGCGAAATACAGGCAGGGCGTCATCAGTGGTGTCACCGTCATTGATTGGGCCAACCACCGGACCGACGTCATCTTCCACGTCACCGATCACCGGTTTCGCTGGCGCAGTCAGGTCAACGATAAAGCCAATCGGATCGGACGGCTCGCTGGCGTTGCCTGCCGGATCGGTGATCACCACCACCGCCTCGTGCTGGCCTTCAGCCAGTGGGTTTTCCGGCGTCACTGCCCATTTACCGTCTGCCCCCACTACCGCGGTACCCACGACTTTATCGTCGATGATCAGCTCAACGGTGTCGCCCGGCGTGCCGTTTTCACCGCGGAATACAGGCAGGGCGTCATCAGTGGTGTCACCGTCATTGATTGGGCCAACCACCGGACCGACATCATCTTCCACCTCACCAATCACCGGTTTTTCCGGCGGGGTGAGATCGACCACGAAATCAATAGGATCGGACGGTTCGCTGGCGTTACCCTCAGGGTCGGTGATGACCACTACCGCTTCATGTTCGCCTTCCGGCAGCGGTTTTTCTGGCGTCACTTCCCAGTTGCCGTCTTCACCCACGATCGCGGTGCCCACGACTTCATCGTCGACAATCAGCTCAACGGTATCGCCAGGGTTCGCACCACCGCCACGGAAAACTGGCTGGGCGTCGTCAGTGGCATCGCCGTTGTGGATAGGGCCAGTGATCGGGCCAACGTCATCCTCAACTTCGCCGATCGTTGGTTTGCCAGGACCTGTCGGTGGAGGGGGAATAACGTCGCCGTTATCACCACCGTCATTGCCGCCACGGTTATGGCGAATAATGGAGCCGATGCCAATCGCCGCACCAATCGCCGCTAATGCACCCAGTGCCAGCAAGGCAGGGGAAAACGCGGTACCCGCAACCGCCAGACCGTCAAGGCTGGCAATCGCGCCTGCGCCCAGCGCTTGCGCAGAGGATTCACCGTCCAGCAGGAAAGCAGCTTCGTGGTCATCATCACCGTCGGTGGCGATGTATTCATGCCACTGGCCATCTTCCCCTTTACCGACCAGTTCACCCGGATTATCAAAGTAGTCTTCGATAATCAGCTGCGGCTGATCTTCATCAGTGCCTTCCAGCATGATGAACAGGTCTTTACCGACACGTTTCAGGGTAATGTTTTCTGGCGCAACGCCGTTTTCCCCTTCAGCAAGAATGTACTTTGCATTCGGGATGGCTTTAATTTTGACGGCACTGCCTATTTTTTCACTGCGCAGAACGTCGGCTTTGACAATCGTATTTTTATCAACGACTGCAATATTTACTGGCTTGAGATTCATTCGCTAAATTCTCGTGTAAATAATCGATCTGTGTCTGCGCAACGCGCCAGACGCACTTCCATACGGGATTCTTTCCCTGGCTGACGCTATCTTCCTGTCAGAGCGATGGAGTCTTAATAAGACCTGTCGCAAACGACCAGGTTAAGGTTGCAAGGAGACGTAATAAAAGGAAGGGTCCGTTATCTGGCAGGCCAGGCAGGGCAGCGCTGAGGGGGAAAATAAAGTCTCAGTTAAAGACAAGTCTTAGCCAAATTTGCATTGACGGGATAGAGAATAAATTTTTCCTTTCCCGATTCAGGACAACCAGGAATGTCAGGCAAAAAAGTCATTGTCATGGACGCCAGCCCACTGCTTCGCGCTGGACTCCAGGGCTTATTATCAGAACATGGTCATCAGATTGTTGCGCAGTTTGGCACAATGGAAGAATTGCTGGATAAACATTCGTTGTTCAACGCCGACTTGATAATAATGGAGCATCTGCAACAACAGCCAGACGTGTTTTCTTCTCTGGCTCAGTTAATAAAAAATATCCCTGATACACAGGTATTGATTTTATCCTCATCATCCAGTGATTTTCACATTCAGCTTAGCAGGAAGGCGGGGGCTGCCGGCTATCTTAATAAAAGCAGTACGCTGGACAACATCGTCCGGACTGTCAATAAAGTCGCATCCGGCCAGTTCTGTTATGGCAATGAACTGAGGCTGCACCGGACAAAATACCCGCGAGACGCCTCGTTGTTGTTATCGCTATCCCATACTGATATCTGTATCTTGCGCTACATTTCTGCGGGCTACAGCAATCAGGTCATTGCCGGCATAATGAATATAAATAATAAACGCGTCAGCGCTTATAAAAAGCGCATCATGCTGAAATTTAAAATATCCAAATTGACTGAACTGGTGGATCTGGCAAAACGTAATTATCTCTATTGAACAGAAATGACGCCGGGAAATGACTAACGACCACGAAACTCGCGACGATAGCGGGAAGGTGAGGTATTAAGCTGCTTTTGAAAGTGGCGCCGTAAAGAGGTCGTGGAAGGGAAGCCGACACGTTCGGCAATATCTTCCACTGGCCGATCGGTTTTTTCAAGAAAGCGCTGGGCAACGAGAATGCGCTGGTTCAAAAGCCAGTTTGAAAAACGTTCCCCCGTCGTTTGCTGAAAGCGGCGGGTAAAGCTCCGGCGGCTCATGCAGGCTTTCTCTGCCACGCAGTCCAGCGTGATGGCCAGCTGTAAATTCTCTGTTGCCCAGGCCAGCGCGTCGGTGAAGTTATCTCCACGACGCGTATTCTGCACCGGCAGCTCCACAAACTGCCGCTGCCCGCCCTGACGATGAGGCGGCACCACCAGCAAGCGCGCCACGCGGTTGGCGACATCCGCACCCCACGCCTGTCGAACCAGATGCAGACAGCAGTCGATACTGGCTGCCGTTCCTGCTGACGTCACAACATCGCCATCATCAATGTAAAGCACATCTTTATCCATCTGCACTGAAGGATAAAGACGCTGAAAGTCCGCCGCCCATCGCCAGTGTGTCGTTGCCGGACGGTTTTCCAGCAGGCCTGCGGCGGCCACCACGAACGTGCCCATACACAACCCAACAATGCGGGACCCGGCCGCATGCGCGTTTTGTAACGCCGTTAACAGTTCAGGCTCCGGTGCATGCTCGGGCACATCCCAGCCCGGCACAATCACCATATCCATCCCGGCTAACGCATCCAGACCTCGGTCGACCACGATGGAAAAACCGGCATTGGTTTTAAGCGCGCCGGGTGTAGTGGCACAAACCACGAGCTGGCACAGGGCGTCACCCTGCGGCGTCAGTGCTTTCTCAAACACGGCATAAGGCACCGAAAGGTGAAAAGGAATAATGCCTTCAAAGACTACGATACCAATTTTCAATGTCATGACCGCCTCCGTAAGCCAGCCAGTATAGAGGGCTGGCTGGCCACAGGGGTTTCAGTTCGGTCTTATTTTTCCACCGCCAGCGCCATCACCTGATCCGTGGTCATGATTTCAGCAAAGACATCCGCGACGCCTGCCAGCGCTGCACGCTGCAGCGTGTCGTGATCCACCACGCCCCCCTTCCCGTCATCCAGATCGCGCGTGGCTGTCGCATCTTCCGGAATAATCACGCTATAACCCAGCGGTACAGCATCACGTGCAGTCGATGAGATACACATATGCGTCATCAGGCCCGCCACGATGACCTTTTTAATTCCCTGTTTCTTTAAGCGGGCATCCAGATCGGTGCCCACGAAAGCGCTCGGGGTCTCCTTGGTAATAATGGTGTCCTGCGCAATCGGCTGCAGATCCTTATGGAACTGGGCAAATACGGAATTCTCAGCGAACAGCGGAGTACCGTTTTGCTGCGGGCTATTTTTTGTTATGTGGCGCACAAAGTAGACCGGCATCCCTTTTTGGTGTGCATACTCGACCAGCTTTTTGTTTTTCAACAGCACATCCGCGCCATCCGGGATAACCATCCGGCCACGGAAGTCCTGACCTGCGTAATATTCATTCTGAATATCCACCACGATTAACGCGGTTTCAGATGCGGATAAAGACGTCGTAGCAACAGCGCCTGACATCGCGCGAATTGTTTTTGTATTCACCTGATTTGTCTCCTGTGCGGTGGCCTGGCTGGAAAATGCGCTCATCATGCTCACCAACAGTGCGGTACGGAAAATCGTTTTCATAACAAGAACTCCCTCTGTGTTGTGTTCGGGAGGCATTATTTCGTGTTGACGTAAAAGACAGGAGTCACCTGAAGAACGAAAAACGGTACTTTTGGGCCAATATAAAAAGGATTACCCTGTCGTTCCTGCCGAGCAAATATGCCAGAAAAACCCACCACTCTAATTTTCATGTCATTGAAATAGCGCTATTTTCCGCTTATTGACCGGCGGGTAATATCGTTGCAGATATGGTATAGTTATGCATAATATTCATGCCTGTGTTCATCAGGCAAAGCCCTTTGAACCAGGATGATAAAATGAATAGCGTATTAATCGTTGATGACCACCCGGTTGCCCGTCTGGCGGTGAGAATGTTGCTGGAAAAAGACGGGATGACGGTGATCGGCGAGACTGATGATGGCCTTAAGGCATTACAACAGGCACGTCAGTTACTTCCGGATTTGGTTATTGTCGATATCGATATTCCTACAATCAATGGGATTAACGTTGTTCAGCGACTCCGTGCGAATGATTTTAAAGGCGGGATCCTGGTTCTGACGGGTAAAGATGACGATCATTATATTAAGCGTTGTGCCGGTGCGGGTGCCGATGGGTTTATTAGCAAGCGCAATAATCTGACGGAACTTCATGACGCTATCCGTGCAATCAAAAGTGGCTATGGTTTTTTCCCGATTAATCGCGCCCGCCAGATTGCCGCAGAGGATATTCCACTGGATGACAAAGGGAATATTGCCAGTCTGTCGGATAAGGAACTGCAGGTTCTGCATTTTCTGGCAAAAGGAAGCCGGATTGTCGATATCGCCGGGGAAATGATGATCAGTGATAAAACGGTCAGCACCTATAAAAGCCGCCTGATGAAAAAGCTCGATCTTAAAAGCCCGAAAGACATTTATGATTTTGCCCTGCGCAACAAAATAGAATGATCCAACACCGGGTCTTAAAGGGAAAAATGTGACGGAATCCCCTTCGGCGGCGCGCCCGCTACGCATACTGACTGTAGACGATCACCCGGCAAGCCGGCTCCTGCTCAGGCAGCAATTGATCCGCCTGGGGTATGAGGTTGTCGAGGCAGAAAACGGCGAACAAGCCCTTGTGCGCTGGAGCGAACAGCAGGTTGATATGGTCATCACCGATTGTAATATGCCGGTGATGGACGGGCTAACCCTCACCCGGCTGTTACGGGAACGGCAGCAAAAACCGTTAATTATCCTTGGTCTCACCGCGAATGCTCAGCCCGAAGAGCGTAGCCGCTGTATTGCCGCAGGTATGGACGACTGCCTTTTCAAACCGCTCAATCTGAAGCAACTGGAGGCGGGTCTACAGCGGGTATCCCCAAAAGAGGCGACCACAAAATCTGCTGACCCGGAAGGCCTCGGCCAGTTTATCCATGTGGACAATCTTCGGTCGTTAACCGGCGAGGACAATACCTTATTGTTCACCCTGCTGAATGCCACGCGGGATGAAAACCAACGCGACATGCAACCCTGCCTTACGCTGGCCCGTCAGGGCGACTGGGCAGCGCTGGCGTATCACGTACATCGCCTGGCCGGTGCCGCCGATATCATTGGCGCAACTGCGATAGCGCAGCAGTGTCGCAGTCTTGAAAAGGCATGCGAAGGGACAACGCTGCCCATCGAGTCTGACATTGTGCCCCGCCTCCAGGCCCTGCTCAGGGACGTCGCGGCGCTGAATCAGGCGATTACAGCCTTCACCACACCACGCTAACCTCAGGTTTACTTTTCCTCACACGCTGTCGAGCGGGCGCCTGCGCCTGGCCTGTCCTGTTTTTCACCGACAAGGACTACACGCCTATAGTCCTTCCCTTACACGCCTATCATCCTGCCCTCATGTATCTCATTGCCCTGGAATTTATATAGTGACCCCGTTGTCACCATGGCAACGTTTTTGAAATAAAGAAGGTTGCCATGTTAAATAATTTATTTGAGACCACTACAACAGAACTGCGTTTTATTATTCTGATGCTCTTGCTGATCAACCTCACGGGCGTTTTATTTTTATTATTTACGCCTCATTAATTAAAAGGTATTCCTTGTGAAAAAAACATTTCTTATTCTGCCTGTGCTCACAGCATTAACCATGACTGCGCACGCTAAATCATTGACGCAGTCCACCCTGTCTCTGGAACAGGCATCTGTACTCGCCAGCGAAGCCGTTAAATCGTGCAGCGCTAAAGGCTATAACGTCAGCGTGACGGTTGTCGATGCTGCAGGCCTCACTCGTGCGGTACAGCGTATGGATAACGCCGGGCCACACACCCTGACAGCCAGCTATCAGAAAGCGTTTACCTCTGCGTCCAGCGGAGCGGCGACCAGCCAGCTTCTGGAAAACTCAAATAAGTATCCGGCGGCGAAAAACCTCGGCGATATCCCGGGTTTCTTATTACTGGCTGGCGGCGTACCGGTTAAAGAAAATAACGCCACCATCGGTGCCATTGGTATTGGCGGCGCGCCGAGCGGTGATATTGATGAAGCCTGTGCACTCGACGCTATTAAAAAGCTGAAATAAGTAAAGCCATCTGTCATTTATCGGAAAGATAAAAAGGAACTTATTATGAACGTAACGCCACGTGTTTTATTCGCCTCTGTGATTTCACTGTGCGCTTCCGGCCCGGTACTGGCTGCCGAAAACGTTAAAGAAGGCTATTACGGTGCCCTGAACCTGATTGACACCCATCAGAAGGCCAAGAGCATGAACCTGAGCGAACGCCCGGGGATCGGTTCATTTGTGGCCGGGGACGAAAAAGAGCACAAGCTGAACGGTTCCGTGGCCGCCGGCTATCAGTTCGGCAATAACTGGCGTACCGAAGCGGAATATGTGTTTAAAGAAAAAACAGAATTCACCAGCGGCTCTTCCACGTTTGCAACCAGTTTCAACCACATGAAAGTTGATTCTGAACGTGCAATGCTCAACGTTTATCGTGACTTTATGATCACCGATAAATTCGCCCTGTACGCAACGGCGGGTGCCGGTGTGGCGAAAGTGAAAGTGGGTGGCTGGCAGGGTAATGACACCCGCGAGTTTGCTGGCAACACGCAAACCAACTTTACCTACTCCGTGGGTGCAGGTGCGTCTTATGAAGTTATCGACGATCTGACCCTGTACGCCACTTATCGTTATGTCGATATGGGCAATATCGAAAGCGGCCGTAACACCTTTGTCAACGCCCGTGATCAGCAGGATGAAAACCTGCGTGGACGCCTGGTGAACAATGAATTTGTATTCGGCGTGCGCTACGTCCTGTAAGGCACGTTGACAGACAGTTTCATCACCCTCATTTCAGGTATTTTTCCTCTCTTTTATGCCACTTTGCCTGTCCTTACCGCCTGTCTGCCGGGCGGTAAGGTTTTTTTTGCTCAAAAGCGCTCACTATCGGATTTCCCTTCAGTACGCTGACGCCCCTCATTCCGGCACCACCTCCACGCTCGCCGACAACCCGGCTACCAGCTCAATCCCCTTCGGCAATGCATCAATATGTATGCGCACCGGGACGCGCTGCGCCAGCCGCACCCAGCTAAACGTCGGCTCGACGTCGGGAAGCCCAAGCCCGCCCGTCTCATCGTTGTTATCACCGATCCCATGGCCGATGCTCTCGACATGTCCGGCAATCACCGGGTCATAGCCCATCAACACGATATGCGCCGTGTCCCCAACGCGAATATGGCGAAGTTTGGTCTCCTCGAAATACCCCACCACCCAGAAACTGTGCGCATCGACGATGGCGACCTTAGTCTCCCCCGCGGTGGCATAGTCCCCCGGGCGAAGCCGCAGATGGGTGATATAACCCGAGACGGGAGCCCGTACGGTGGCGTGGGACAAATTAAGCTCGGCCAGCTCCAGCGCGGCCAGCGCACCGTGATAATTCGCCACCGCAACGTTCGCGGCGCTGCCCGTTTGCTGTAAATCCTCGCTGGATATCGCGGCTTTAATCTGTGCGCGTCGTCTGGCGGCATCCTGTCGCATCACCATCTCATGCCGTCTGGATTCCACCTCAGCCTGCGCGCTGGCCACCGCCAGCGTGAGCCAGTGCGGGTCGATAGCGTAGAGCACATCGCCCCGGTTAACCCACTGGTTATCCCGGACGGCCACGCGGATTACCGGCCCGGATACGTCCGGCGCAATCTGTACCACATCCGCCCGCACACGGCCGTCGCGGGTCCATGGCGTTTGCGCATAATGTTTCCACATCATAAAAGCCAGAAGCGTGGCCGCCGCAACGGCACATAACGTCAGCGCATAGCGACCGACCAGAGAAAGTAGTGATTTCATCTAAATAACCCCAGCGCGGTCAGGCCCTGCATCAGCAGGAAAAAGGTGACCAGATAAGTTGAAACGTCCAGCAGCAGGCGAAAAGGCAAACGACGGTGGAGCCTGCTGAGGGATAAAAGCGCGATGAGTGCCAGCGTGCAGGCCAGCGCCGCGAGCGCGGTAACAAGCAGTCCCGGGATAAAAACGCCCCCGATATTCAGATCATTGACCATCGTCTGCCCTCCGTAATGCGCAATGCAAATCCACCAGATGGCCGACAAACTGGCGCGTTTGTGCATCTGTGGCAGGCAAACAGAGGCGGATGTGGTCAGCGATGTGTTCACGCAAGGCGTCGGTGTCGTTCAGGTGATACAGGCGCGCGCTGATCTCCCTGCTCGCGGGCATACCGCAGCGGCGTAAATGCATCACCGAAAGGCCGATGCGCAGCGCGCGCAGCAGCGGGTTAAGCACCTGCTCTGAGGCACGCCCGCTGCGCTGCAGGCGCGGCAGTAACAGGGCAGCGCGGTCAATCATCAGATTGGTCCAGTGCGTCTCATCCAGCAGAAGCTTGCCCTTCACGCTGCGACGAATATCGCGCTGGCACAGCGTGTGCAGACGCGCGATGGCCGCGTCGGCCTGCACGGTTTGCAGCAGGCTCATGCTGATAACAGCAAAGCCGGTTGCTGCAAACAGCGCAATGGCGGTATTGGCCGCCGTGGCAAAGTCTCCGCTGTAGTGGGCACCCAGCTCGCACAATACCGGCAGCGTCAGGGTGATCCCCATCGCCATAAACGTGGTGGGAGGACGTGCCTGAAGCGACCCGGCCAGCAGATATACCGGCGACAGCACGGCCACCAGCACGGGGAAATCGCTCACCTGCGGAAGCAGCGCAAAGCTGTACAGCAGACTAATCAATACGCCCCAGAACGAGCCAATAATGTATTTCACTATGTGCGGTGCCGGGGTGTCGAAACTGCCAAACAGCGTGCAGCAGACCCCAAGGATAGAGACCGCCGTGCTGCCATCGGGCCAGGCGGAGAAGATCCAGACCAGGCAGCCGCTCAGGATAATGGCGAACGCGCCCAGCGCGGTGCGGGCGGCAGTAAGAGGATCGCGGTGAAAAACATACCCTTTAACTGCCCTGCCCACCGTCAGTCCGTGGGCGGGCTTCGCATGGTGGATGGCATCAGAAAGACGTTCGCACTGCTGCAACAGCGTAATGGCCTGCGTCAGATAACGGACAAAACTGGCCAGCAGCGCGTCGTTCATCGTCCGGGCCTGTGCAGCGTAGCGCTCTGCGAGCTGTTCACTGCGTGCTATTAACGCATCTGCCGTGCTGTGGCGTGCAGCATTTTTATCCCCCAGCCAGGTCTGAACGTCGTCGAGCAATACCTGCAACCCGGCAGGCACCGTCGTCGGTAAGCGATCGCGTAATTCACAGTTAACGATGACCAGCCGCGCCAGTCGGTCATGGATAGCCTTTCTGCCCTGCCGCACCGGAGCAGACAGGGCAAAATCATACGGAATATGGTGGCTTATACCCTGCAGAAACTGCAGCGCCAGCGCCAGATGCAGCGGGTCTGAAACCGCGACGGGTTTGCCTGCGAGGGTGTCAGCCACCCGCTCACGCGCAGCGTGCAGGGTTTGCGATAACTTACTGTTGAACAGGCCGGAGATACGCGCGGGTAACACATAGCGATGTATCAGCGCCGCGCAGAAGATCCCAATGACAATCTCCTGCACACGGATAATGGCGATATTAAAAATCCCGCCGGGGTCGGATACCGCAGGAAAACCAATCAGGCTCGCAGTGTACCCGGCCAGCACAAAGGCATACGCCCGCGGGGTGCGCTCCAGCAGAGATAAATAGAGGCAGAACGTGATCCAGCCCGACAGCATCACGCTGCAGAGGATCGGCATATTGACGAAGACAGGTACGATCGCAACGGTGGCGCAGGCCCCCACAACGGTACCGGCCAGACGATAGAGACTTCTGCTCAGCGAGGCCCCCACCGACGTCTGCGACACGATATAGACGGTAATAATGGCCCACGATGGACGTTCGAGGCCTATCGACAGCGCAATGTAGTAAGCGAGCATCGCCGCTGCAAAACTTCTCGCGGAATAGAGCAACGCACTGGCATCGTTACGCAGCACGGGAGATAAGCGCTCACGCATGGCGCGCCACGAATGAAAATGAAAAGCGTTTAATGTGTTCATGCCAGAATTATTACTGGCTTGCGAACCCGCTTAAATACTCTATTCTGTCAAAAAATACCTAAATGTTGCCAGAAACGTGAAACCTCAGCTTGCCAATACGCTCTTCGACCCTGACGCCACCGCATGTCCGGCCGTAGCCCGACATCTGGATTTCGTGGAGTACGCCGCGGAAGTGCCGGTGCACACCCACCGTAAGGGGCAGCTAATTATTGCCCTGTATGGCGCGGTGATTTGTCATGCGGAAAATGATATCTGGATCGTGCCGCCAGACTGTGCCGTCTGGATCCCTGGCGGGATCGCACACAGCGCCAAAGCGACCTGGAATGCTCATCTCAACTATCTGTTTATTGAGCCCGGAGCCGCCGCGCTGCCGGAGAAATGCTGCACGCTGGCCATTTCCCCGTTAATCAAAGCGCTGGTTGACCGTTTGACGCATGAACGCGTTGATTATCCGCCAGAGAGCCATGCCGCGCGGCTGACCAGAGTGACGCTTGATGAGCTCGCCAGCATGCCGCAGCAGAAGCTGAGCCTGCCCGTTTCAGCCCATCCCAAAATACGCGCCATGGCCGACGCGCTGGTCAGCCATCCTGACGACAGAAGCACCCTGAAAGCGTGGGCGAAACGGCTGGCGCTGAGCGAGCGCTCCTTTGCGCGTTTGATGGCGCGCGAGACCGGGCTGAGCTTTGGCCGCTGGCGTCAGCAGCTGCAGTTGATTATTGCCCTGCAGGAGCTGGCAAGCGGTGTCCCGGTCCAGAACGTGGCGACAACGCTTGGGTATGAATCCGTGAATGCGTTTATCACCATGTTCAGGAAAGCCATGGGCACCACGCCCGCGCACTATTTTGCCGAACGAAAAGTCAGCGGCCGTTAACCCGGCCCTTCGCTGCCTGCAGCAAGCAGGGGAACCAGCACATCGCTAATCGGAACGGGAATACCGTGAGCACGACCATAGCGCTGGATCACGCCGTTGCGGATATCCCACTCCATGGGACGGTTGGCCTGACGATCGGCCAGGATAGACGTGCCTAAATCGGCAGGTGCGCGCTGGAAATTCGCCAGGATCTCCTGCGCAACGTCATCGTGCAGCACCGCGCCTTCTGCTCGGGCCACGGCAAGCCCCTCGCGCAAATACGCCAGCGCCAGCTCGCTGATATCCTCACGGGAGAACATCCCGGCACGACGATTCGCAAGCACCATCAGGCCTGCAACCGCATTTTGCAGCAGCTTGCGCCATGCGACGGTAAGAAAATCTGCCGACAAGTCTACCGCGCAGCGCGTGCCGTTCAGCGCATCAGCCACCCGTTTTGCCTGCGGCACATCCGGCAGCGTCAACCGCGGACTGGCCCGCAGCCAGACGGAGGCATCCGGCTCACGCTGCGCCGGGAACCAGACCACCGACGGCAGTACCGTCGCGCCATTGACCCACGGTGCCAGCTGGGCCTTTTGCTCGACGCCGTTTTGCAACGCGCAAACCACCGTGTTTTCATCGCACAGCGCGTTCAGCCATCCCGCGCTGTCGGCGTTCTGGGTCGTTTTCACTGCGATAAAAACCAGATCGTACGGACGATCGATGACCGTCGGATCGGTTAATACCGGACCGGGTACCACGATTTCACCCTCATCGTGCCGCAAACGTAATTGCGGATGTGCGGTACGTCCGCACAGTTGCGGCGTGCGGCCAGCCTCATGTAGCACCGCAGCGATAGTGGTTCCGATTGCACCGGGTCCAATCAGCGCAATGGTTGGATAGTCAGACATTGTTAACTCCCCTGGTCGCTAAAGCCCTAATCAGTGTGCCGTGGCGTTCAGCATAGCCGCCACACGTCCCTTTATACCACCGCCTGAAGTGGGAGCCATACCCGTTGTCTATACTCATTTCATCTACGACAACGGAGTGCACCATGCCATTACCCGATTTCCATTCCTCTGAACCTTATACCCTTGGTATTGAACTTGAACTGCAGGTGGTTAACCCGCCGGGGTACGATCTGAGCCAGGACTCCTCCGCCCTTATCGCTGCCGTCAAAGACGACATCAAAGGCGGGGAGGTGAAGCACGATATCACCGAGAGCATGCTCGAAATCGCCACCGGCGTGTGTCAGAACATTGATCAGGCCGCCGCACAAATCTCGGTGATGCAGCAAAGTATTCTGCGCGCCGCTGCGGAGCAGCATATTCAGATCTGCGGCGGTGGGACGCACCCTTTCCAGAAGTGGCAGCGTCAGGAGGTGTGCGATGACGAGCGCTATAACGTCACGCTCGAACGGTTTGGCTATCTGATTTTGCAGGCGACGGTATTCGGCCAGCACGTGCATGTCGGGTGTCGGACCGGCGACGACGCTATTTATCTGCTGCATGGTTTGTCGCGCTTTGTCCCCCACTTTATCGCTCTGGCAGCGTCCTCACCCTATATGCAGGGTACGGACACAAAGTTCGCCTCGTCGCGACTCAATATCTTCTCGGGATTTCCGGATAATGGACAGATGCCGTGGGTGAACAACTGGCAGGAGTTCGAAGGGCTGTTTCGTCGTCTGAGCGCCACCAGCATGATCGACAGCATTAAAGATTTGCACTGGGATATTCGCCCCAGCCCGCATTTTGGCACGGTCGAAGTGCGGGTGATGGATACACCGCTGACGCTCGGCCACGCGATCAACATCGCCGGGTTGATTCAGGCGACGTCTCACTGGCTGCTGACCACGCGGCCCTATAAGCATCAGGAAAAGGATTTTCTGCTGTACCGCTTTAACCGTTTTCAGGCATGTCGTTACGGGTTAGAGGGCATTCTGACGGACGTGCAGACTGGCGAGCACAAAACCGTGGCGGAAGATATTGGGTGGCTGCTGGAGCAGGTTGCGCCGTCGGCCGAGAAGCTCGGCGCGACGAGCGCGATTAAGGAAATAGCCCTGATGTTAAAACAGGGCAAGAGCGAGGCGCAGCGCATGCGCGATTTTATCGCAGACGGCGGTTCGCTTATTTCTCTGGTTCAGAAACATTGCGAGCTGTGGGCGACGAGTCCGTAAGGCGATGTCCCCACTCACGCAGGCGCTGGAACAGCACAAACAGCGCCGGGATAAACAGAATGCCGACCACGGTGGCCACCAGCATCCCGCTGAACACCGTGGTGCCAATAATGCGGCGGCTCTGGGCCCCTGCCCCGGACGCCAGCATCATCGGCAGCACACCGATAATAAATGACACCGCCGTCATCATCACCGCCCGGAAGCGGCGTGAGGCGCCTTCACGGGCCGCATCGACAATCGCCATCCCCTCATGACGCCGTGCGCGGGCAAACTCGACGATCAGGATCGCGTTCTTGGCCGCCAGCGCGATTAACAGTACCAGGCCAATCTGCACATACACATCGTTGGCGTATCCCGCGATCCACAGCCACACCAGCGCGCCCCCAATGGCGAACAGGACTGAGAGCATCACGCTCGCGGGCAGCGTCCAGCTCTCATACTGCGCGACAAGGAACAACCACGCCATAACCACCGCGGCCAGGACAATCCAGATGGCCTGATTTCCGGTCTGCTGCTCCTGATAAGACATCCCGCTCCAGGCATAGTCGTACCCGGCAGGCAGGTTTTCCGCCAGAAGCTCGCTCATCACGGCCATCGCCGTGCTGCTGCTCACGCCGTCTGCCGCCGACCCGCTCACTGACACCGACGGGAACTGGTTGTACTGCTGCAGGAACGGTGCGCCAACGGTCGGGGTAATCGTGACAAGATTACTCAGACGCACCCGCTCACCGTTATTGCTGCGCACGAACAATTCGCTGATTTGCCCGGCACGCTCGCGCCACTGCATTTCGTTCTGTACCACCACGTGGTAGACGCGGTTGTTAACGCTAAAATCCCCGGCACGCGTGCCGCCAAAGGCGGTTTGCAGGCTGCTGAAGATGCGCGAGACCGGCACGTCGAGGCGGGCAGCGCGCTCACGATCAACGGTCAGCGTCAGCTGCGGCACGTTGCTGCTCCAGGTGGTAAACACCCGGTTAAGCTGCGGATGCTGGTTAGCTTTTATCAGAACGTTGCGGGTAACGCGTTCCAGCTCCGCCGGGCTTTGCCCCGCCTGGGCCTGAATACGCAGGTCGAAGCCGGAGGCGTTGCCCAACCCCGGCAACGTCGGCGGGGCGAAGGTCATGATGGTCGCTTCCGGCAGCGCCAGCAGCTGACGCTGCAGCGTTCCCATCACCTCATCAAGCGGCGGACGCTCACTCCATGTCTTCAGCATGATGGAGATAAACCCGCCGTTAGACGCGCTGGTACCGTTGAGAATGTTAAAACCGGAGACCTGAATCACATCCTCGACCGCAGGGTGTCTGGCGATAAGCTCCCGCGCGGTGGTCATCACCGCTTCTGTACGCTCCAGCGACGCCGCTTCCGGCAGTTGCACGCTGGCGAAGAAGTAGCCCTGATCTTCCTGCGGCAGGAAGCCCTTTGGCATCGACATAAAGCTGAACACCACCACGCCCGCCGCGCCGGCCGTTGCCAGCAGCACCAGCCACGGACGAAGGTTAATGCAGTTAACGATGCGGGTATAAACGGTGCGCGTGGTATCCAGTCCGCGGTTGAAAACGCGGTAAACCGCGGCTGGCTTCTTCGGGCGCGGGCGCAGCAACAGCGCACAGAGCGCTGGCGTCAGGGTCAGCGCCACCAGGCTTGAGAGCGTGACGGCGGTGGAGAGCGTGACCGCGAACTGGCGATACAACTCCCCCACGATCCCCGGCAACAGCGCCACCGGCACAAATACCGCCAGCAGCACCAGGGTGGTGGCAATCACCGGTCCGGCAATCTGGCGCAGCGCCTGTGCGGTAGCCGCCGTGCGGCTTTGCCCTTCCGCCATTAGCGTTTCAACGCTCTCCACCACCACAATGGCGTCATCCACCACCATGGTAAGCGCCAGAATAATGGCGAACAGGCTGAGCGTGTTGGCCGAATAACCGAGGGTATAGAGCACCGCAAAGGTGCCGACCAGCGACACTGGAATGGCGAGCGCCACAATCAGCGTCGCACGCCAGCTCTGCAGAAATAAGGAAACCACCACCACGACGGCGAGCAGGGTCAGCGCCAGCGAGACACCAATCTCCTTGATGGTCGCGGCGACAAAGGTGGTGGTATCGAATTTTACTTCATAGGTCAGATCGTCCGGGAAGCGTGCGGAGAGTCGCGCCAGCTCCGCGCGAACCGCATCGGCTACGCGCAGGGCGTTGGCGGACGGCGTAGGGTAGATGCCAAGATAGGCCGAGTCATGCCCGTTCAGCTGGGCGCCGGAGCTGTAGCTGCGCGACCCCAGTTCAATCGTGGCGACATCTTTCAGGCGCACCAGCTGGCCCATCTCCCCTGCACGGATAATGATGTCTGCAAAGTCCTCAGCCTGATTTAAACGCCCCAGGCCGTTAATCGTCAGGGTTTGCTGCTGGCCGTTAAACACCGGCGGCGTTCCGACCTGGCCTGCCGCCCCCTGGACGTTCTGCTCGCGTAACGCCTGAGCCACGTCATCGGTGGTCACGTTCAGGGCGTTCATGCGATCCGGACGCAGCCAGATACGCATGCTGTAGTCGCGCGCGCCAAACATCTGCACCTGCCCGACGCCCGGCAAACGCGCCAGCGCTTCACGCACCTGCGTGCTGGCGTAGTTACTGACGAAAAGCGGCGTGTGGGTATTGTCCGGTGAGTAAAGGCTTACCCCCATCATCAGATTGGTGGCGCGTTTACGCACCTGCACGCCGTTTTGCTGCGCCTCGGTGGGCAATTGCGCCACAGCCTGCGCCACGCGGTTTTGCACGTCGATGGCGGCCAGATCCGGATCGGTCCCTGCCGCAAATGTGATGTTCAGGCTGTAGGCACCTTCATCCGAACTGGTGGATTCCATATAGAGCATGTGATCCACGCCGTTAAGCTGAGTCTCCAGCGGCGTGGCAATGGCTTCCGCCACGTCAGCCGAACTGGCACCGGGCCAGCTGGCGGAGACATTCACCACCGGTGGGGTGATCTGCGGGTACTGCTCCACCGGGATAATCTTCAGCGCGATGGCACCCAGCAGGGTTATCACCAGCGCAATCACCATCGCGAAGCGCGGGCGTTTGATGAAAAACGTCAGCATGATGGCTCCTTAATTCAGTATCTGGACGGCTGCGCCAGGCTGTACGCGCTGGGCACCGTCGGTGATCGCTCGCTCACCGGGATGTAAGCCGGATGAAATCTCAAACTGCTGGCCAATCTGTCCGGCAATCTTCAGCGGGCGTTTTTCGGCTTTGCCTTCTGCGTTAACCACCCAGGCAAAGAATCCCTCGCCGTTTTGCTGTACCGCCGCAGCGGGCACTGTCAGCACCGGCTGCGCGCTTGCCGGACGCAGGTAGACATTCACATTGCCGCCCGGCAGCAGCTGATGGCGCGGGTTGGCAAATTCAGCGCGCAGCATCACGCTGGCGGTACGCGGGTCGATACGATTGTCCACGGAGGTCAGTTCACCGCTCAGGCGCTGACCATTGCTGTCAATCCGCGCCTGCCAGGCGCGCTTCAGGGCGCTGATATCCGCATGTTGTCCGGCTTTGGTGGCAAACACCCCCTCTTCCAGCGCAAAGGCGATACGGATCGGATCAAGCTGCACGACATCCACCAGCACGCCGCTTGACGGGTTCACCAGGCTGCCGGCATGGAACTGGCTGTGCCCCACGCGGCCATCAATCGGCGATGTGATGCGCGTGTACGCCAGCGTCACGTTACGGGTTTCGAGGCGAGCTTTCGCCTGCTCCAGCGCAGCGCTGGCGACATCGCGCTGCATGCGCGCGTTATCCACGTCGTGACGGCTGATGGCATTGCTGTTGCCCAGGCTTTCAAAGCGTGAAAGCTGCTGCTGCGCCTGACGCAGCGTGGCTTCCGCGCTCTTTACCTCAGCCTGTGCCAGACGCACGGCGGCGCGTGGCTCGGCATCATCCAGCTCAAACAGCACGTCACCTTTTTTCACGTATTGTCCGTCGCGAAAATGAACCTGGGTAATCACGCCTTCCGTGCGCGCTTTTATCTCGACGGTATGAATGGCTTCAATGCGGCCAGGCACGTGCCGTTCAGCGGCGTGGGTCGTTTGCTCCACAACCGCCACGCGAACCGGAATGGCAGCAGCAAACGCGGGTTGAAAGAGGGCGAGGAGGACAAACAGGAGCGGGAATTTCATGGGGATGTACCTCTGATGTGTTTCCCTCACCCCGGCCCTCTGCCCAATGAAAGGGAGGTCAGCATCCCCTCTCCCGGCGGGAGAGGGTTAAGGTGAGGGCAAAAGGTTATGCAGCCTTACGGAACCTGCGGGTCAGTCGCTTCTCGATTTCAACAACGAAGAACATCACCGCGGCTACCGCCAGCGTGACGAACCAGTAGCGCAGAGGCAGCGCTTCCGTACCGAAAAGCATCTGCATAAACGGCAGGTAGATGATTGCCGCCTGGAGCAGGAACAACACGCCTGTGACCAGCCAAATCCCTTTGTTCGCCAGCAGGCCACGGTTCAGGGAGAACCCTTCAGTGTTGCGGCAGTTAATCATGTATACCCACTGGGCGCAGACCAGCATCTGCAGCAGCACGGTACGGATGAACTCCGCGCTGTGGCCGCGCGGTGCCAGCCAGGCTTCCAGCGCAAAGGCGGCGATGGCAATCATGGTCCCGACAAAGGCCACGCGCCATACGGCGTACGCATCCATCACGTGCTGTCCGGTCTGACGCGGCGGACGCTTCATGATGTTGCGCTCAGCGGCTTCAAAGGCCAGGCCAAAGGAGAGCGTGGCGGAGGTTGCCATGTTCATCCACAAAATCAGTACCGGCGTCAGCGGGATAATATTCCCTGCCAGCAGCGCAATAACAATCAGTAACCCCTGCGCCAGGTTGGTCGGCATAATGAACAGAATGGTTTTCTTCAGGTTGTCGTAAACGCGACGCCCCTCTTTGACCGCGCTGGCGATGGTCGCGAAGTTATCGTCGGTCAGGACCATATCCGCCGCTTCTTTGGTCACTTCGGTGCCTTTAATGCCCATTGCGATGCCCACGTCCGCCTGGCGCAACGCCGGAGCGTCATTCACACCGTCGCCGGTCATGCCCACGATCTCACCCTTGTCCTGCAGGGCTTTCACAAGGCGCAGCTTATGCTCCGGGCTGGTACGGGCGAAAATGTCATATTTCACCGCGGCGTCTGCAAGCTCAGCGTCGTCCATTTTCTCCAGCTGGTAGCCCGTCACCGCCTGCTCGCTGTTGGTGATCCCGAGCATCTGGCCGATGCTCATTGCCGTCTGCGGGTGATCCCCGGTGATCATCTTCACGCGGATCCCGGCCTGCTGGCAGGCATGAATCGCATCAATCGCTTCAGGACGCGGTGGATCCATCATTGCGGCAATACCGAGGAAGATCAGCCCGTGATTCAGATCGTCATGCGTCAGCGCCTGCTCACCGTTCGCCGGTTTGAACGCCGCGGCAACCATACGCAGCCCCTGACGTGCATAGCGCTCCATCTCGGTTTCCCAGTAAGCGCGATCGAACGCTTCAGCGCCGTTACGGGCCTGCTGCTGTTTACACAGCGCGAAAATCACGTCCGGCGCGCCGGTAATCAGGATGTGCTCCTCGTGACCAATCTGATAGTGGGTGCTCATGTACTTGTACTGCGAATCGAACGGGATCTTGTTAATCAGGGTGGTCATCACCGGCTCAAGATGCGCCTTCGCCGCCAGCACCTTCAGCGCCCCTTCGGTCGGCCCACCGGTGATGCCCCACAGACCGCGTTCGTCCTGAATCAGCTGGCTGTCATTACAGAGATCGACAGTGCGCAGGTACTGCTCCAGCACGGTGCCCGGCTGGATCTGCATCGGCTCGTCGCTGCCTTCCAGGTAAATGTTCCCCACCGGCTCGTAGCTGTTACCGTCCACGCGGTAGCAACTGTCGGCAGTAATGATGGCTTTCACCGTCATCTCGTTCATGGTCAGGGTGCCGGTTTTATCCGAGCAGACCACGGTCATCGCCCCCAGGGTTTCAACCGTTGGCAACTTGCGGATAATCGCCCGCTTGCGTGCCATCGCCTGCACGCCAAGAGAAAGGATGATAGAAATAATGGCTGGCAGACCTTCCGGCACGGACGCGACCGCCAGACTAATCAGAGAGAGCAGCAGCTCGCCCATGGGGATTTCGCGGAATACCAGGCTGAAGACAAACAGTGCCGCCATCATCGCCAGAATAATGGCGAAGATCGCTTTCCCCAGCTTGTCCATCTGCACCAGCAGCGGCGTACGATGCTTTTCAATACCCGCCATCATCTGGTTAATGTGGCCAAGTTCAGTCTCTTGCCCGGTGGCAATGACCACGCCAATGCCGCCCCCTGCACTCACGGTCGTACCGGAAAAGACCAGGTTAGTGCGGTCGCCCAGCGGTAATTCGCCGGTCAGCGGATTAATGTGTTTATCCACCACGGTAGATTCGCCGGTCAGAATAGCCTCTTCCACGCGTAAATTATGCGCTTCGATTAAACGCATATCCGCCGGAATACGATCACCTGCGCGTAATACAATAATATCGCCCGGGACTATTTCAGTTGTCGGTAGCGTTTCATGATTGCCATTGCGAATGACGCGCGCTTCGCTGGAGAGCATATTACGAATACTCTTCAGGGATTTTTCCGCATTGCTTTCCTGAATATGGCCAATTAACGCGTTGATTACCGCCACACCGAGAATAACCAGCGTATCGACCCAGTGGCCCATAACCGCGGTTAATACCGCCGCGGCAAGCAGAACGTAAATCAGTACATCATTAAAATGGGCGAGAAAACGTAGCCAGGCGGGCTTGCCTTTTTTCTCCGGCAACGCATTAGGGCCATACTGATGCAGACGTGCCTGCGCTTCAGCACGGTCGAGGCCGCTTGCCTGGCTCTGCTTGTTAGCAAGCACTTGCTCAACGGTCTGCTGATACGCCTGCCCACCAGCAGGTGGCATGTTCTGAGAGAGATTTTTTTTGGTCATCGTATTTTTCCTTCAATATACGGTGGACGGAAGCCTGAATTCCTTTCTGGCTTTAATAAATTCATTTTTAAGGCTTGCGGGTAAAATTGATCTACCGCAATATAATTACTGCCGGGGTATTCAAAACTAATAACTATTATTCGAATACGATGATTTTTACAAAATATTTCTAAACCAACGCTAAACGAGGAGGAACCATGTTTGGTATTTATCGCGCACGCCGCCTGGCGTTATACATTGTCGCAGCCATTGTTATTGCCACGTTAATTGGATATAGCACTTATATGTTTGTAAAATTATTTGCATGACAAGGACATTTATTTACATAACGCGATAATAATTTAATCGCTTCTGAGAGATTATTCTCTTTCTGTTATTTATTCGCAGAAAAGTGCATTTGATTTAACAAAAAACGTCTGCCGGGTTTATATTGCTTTACGTTCCGCGATGCCGGACAATGACATTTTTAACTGACGATTAACATTAAGATGAAACACCCGTTAGAATCGCTGCTCACAGCGGGGGGCATTTTGTTGATGGCCCTGCTCTCCTGCCTGCTGTTACCTGCGCCGTCGCTTGGGCTGGTGCTGGCGAAAAAGCTGATGACGATCTTCCACATGGTCGATCTTAACCAGCTGTACACCATTTTGTTCTGCGTGTGGTTTTTACTGCTTGGCGCCCTCGAATTCTTCATCCTGCGTTTCGTCTGGCGTCGCTGGTTTTCACTGGCATCGTAAGTAAAAAAAACCGGGTGCGGCTACGCCTTACCCGGTCGGATTTCTGCATAACGACACGTTCAGTGTGTCCGGCTGTGGTTCTCTTTGCGGTACGCGCCAGGCGGCTGGTTGAAGGTACGGGTAAAGATACGCGTAAACGTCTGCTGCGAATCAAAGCCGTAGCGCAAACAGATATCGTAGACACGCTCGTCCGATTCACGCAGGTCACGCGCTGCCAGCAGCAGCTTGCGTTCGCGAATGTAACGCCCGAGACTTTCTCCCTTGTACTGCATAAACAAACGCTGCAGATGCCATTTCGAGTAACCCGCGTGGCGGGCGATCTCTTCGATTCGTAATGGCTGGTGCAGGTTGTCGTCGATCCACTCGACGATGGTGTCGATGACTTGAGCGGAAATGGTCATACTGCTCTCCCCCTCTGCTTCTCGCTTAAACATTATTCCCACCACTCACGAAAGGTTTGCGTGGTATCACTCACGTGAACAGGTTCACCCAGCTCCGGCGTCAGTAGCCGATAATTTTTATCTTTGCTGGCCTGCGCCAGCTGGATCAGCGGATCGTTCCAGGTGTGTTTCGCCAGCACAAAGCGTCCGTTATGACCGGGCACGACAGCTTTCGCGTTAAGGTCAGCCGACGCCTGCGCCGTTTCCGCCGGCATCATGTGAATGTACTTCCAGTCCCGATCGTACTGGCCGTTTTCCATGATGGCTAAATCCACCTCGCCGAACTGCTCACCGATGGCCCTGAAGTGCGGACCGTAACCGGAGTCTCCGCTGTAATAAACCTTCTGCGCCGGCGTGACGAACATAAAGCTCCCCCACAGGGTTTGATCGCGTTTAATCCCGCGTCCGGAGAAGTGACGTGCCGGCAGGACGTGCACCGTTAAGTCATCACTGATGCGCACCGACTGGTTCCAGTCGCGCTCGTCGATAATCTCCGGCTTCATGCCCCAGTAGCGTAGATGAGATCCAACGCCCAGCGGGGTAACCACACGTTTCACCTTCGGCAGTAACGCCCTGATGGTGGCGTAATCCAGATGATCGTAGTGATCGTGGGAGATGATCAGCAGGTCGATCTCCGGCATGTTCTGCGCATGCCAGGGATACTCGCCCGCAAAAGCTTTATTGAGGAACGAGAACGGCGCGGCATAGTTGCTGAGCACCGGGTCAATCAGAATACGTTTACCCGCCAGCTGCATATACCACGATGAGTGGCCGAGCCAGACCAGCGTGTCCTGCTCCAGCGGCAGACTGGCGAGATCGGTTTTCACCAGCGGCAGCGGCTGCGCGGGACGGGCATTTTCGGTTTTGCGGGTCAGAAATTGCCACCACGCTACCAGCATATTTTGCTCGCCGGTGAAGCCCGGTGTCGGCAACGTATTGTGGAATTTCCCGTCGCGATACTGCGGGGAGGCCTCCACTTCGGTAAGCTGCGCACCCTGCGGTGGCTGGCCAAATCCAGGATTCAGGACAAAAGGTAAACTCGCAGCTGAAGCAATAATCATGACGAACACCACGCAGATGAATAGAGGCTTTTTCATATCCTGACCCGAAAACGCGCCCCATCCGATGGTTTACGCGGGTTGAACTTGATTATGAGTGAGTAAGCACTCATTATAGATATGATGATAAAGTCGTCAAGACGTTTTCGATCTTTGACATTGCGCGTTGCAGCCTGTCAAAGCACGTGTTTCAATCAAGGTTTTTACAATTGACAGGAGGAACAATTTAGTGGCACGTCCGAAGAGTGAAGATAAAAAACAGGCCTTACTGGACGCAGCAACCGCTGCATTTGCACAGTCAGGTATTGCCGCCTCAACGGCCTTAATTGCCCGGAACGCGGGCGTCGCTGAAGGCACACTGTTCCGCTACTTTGCTACCAAAGACGATCTGCTGAATGCCCTCTATCTGCACCTGAAGCAGGATCTCTGCCAGACGATGCTGGCGGAGCTTGATCGCACACTCACCCTCCCCAAAGAACATACCCGCAATATCTGGAACAGCTACGTGGACTGGGGCATCCGTAATCCTGTCGCTCACGCCGCCATTCGCCAGCTTGGCGTCAGCGAGAAGATCAGCGCCGAAACGGAGCAGGCCGTGCAGGAGATGTTCCCGGAACTGCATGAACTGTGCCGTCGCGCAGTGCGCCCGGTATTTATGTCCGATGAGTTTCGTACCTTTGGTGATGCCATGTTCTTATCGCTTGCCGAAACCACCATGGAATTTGCCACCCGCGATCCGTCCCGCGCCGTCGATTTTAAAGCGCTGGGCTTTGAAGCCATGTGGCGTGGACTCGCCTCCGAGGATATTGATGGACAGTAAATCGCTGCAGGAACACGCCAAACGCGTGGCGCTGGAACTGCCGTTCACCGAACACTGCTGGCCGTTCGGGCCGGAATTTGATGTGTTTAAAGTGGGTGGCAAGATTTTCATGATTGTTGCGGTTGCTCACGGGCGACCGCATGTCAGCCTGAAATCCGATCCGGAAAAATCCCTGTTAAACCAGCAGATCTACCGCGGCGTTGAGCCGGGGTATCATCTCAATAAAAAGCACTGGATTTCACTCTACGGCACCGACGATGTTACGCCGGAACTGGTGGCCGATCTCATCAACGATTCCTGGAATCTGGTCGTCGATAAACTGCCGAAAAAAGACCAGAAATGGATCAGGCCGCGCTGATTGTTCGTCTGAGACGAACAGATTAAGCGCTCAAAATGCACTTATCTTTTCCCGCTTCGCACGGTAATCTGCACTCCTTTTCGCGCCCGCACGCGGGCGAACTTTATCACCAGGAGTTGTTATGGATATCATTTCCGTTGCCCTGAAACGCCACTCCACCAAGGCGTTTGACCCAAGCAAGAAACTGACCGCTGAAGAAGCGGAGAAGATCAAAACCCTGCTGCAGTACAGCCCGTCCAGCACGAACTCCCAGCCATGGCATTTTATTATTGCCAGCACTGAGGAAGGTAAAGCGCGCGTGGCCAAATCTGCGGCAGGCACTTACGTGTTCAACGAACGCAAAATGATGGACGCCTCTCATGTGGTGGTGTTCTGCGCGAAAACCGCCATGGACGATGCGTGGCTTGAGCGCGTCGTCGATCAGGAAGAGGCCGACGGTCGCTTCAATACCCCAGAAGCAAAAGCGGCGAATCACAAAGGTCGCTGCTATTTCGCCGACATGCACCGCGTGGATCTGAAAGATGACGACCAGTGGATGGCGAAACAGGTTTACCTCAACGTCGGTAACTTCCTGTTAGGCGTGGCCGCGCTGGGCCTGGATGCCGTACCCATTGAAGGTTTTGACGCCGCCATACTCGACGACGAGTTTGGCCTGAAAGAGAAAGGCTTCACCAGCCTGGTGGTGGTCCCGGTTGGACACCACAGCGTGGAAGATTTCAACGCCGCGCTGCCAAAATCTCGCCTGCCGCTGAGCACGATTGTGACCGAGTGCTAAGACAAACGGGCCGCTACTGCGGCCCGTTTTCAATCACGCGTCATCTGCCTGGTTTCGCCATTGAGTAAGTATCTCACGCAGACGGCGTTTTCTGCGTCTTCCCGATAAACACGCGCAAAACTTACTTCTCCGCACGCCCGGCATGCCAGATCCGCTCCGCATACCGCCCTATCACCGCCAGCGACGCTGCCAGAATCAGGAAGAACACCACCTTGTTCATCCCATCCCAGAAGTATTCGAAGTAGCGGGTATAGAGGTTAATGGCCAGGAACGTCAGGCCAAACCCGCGCAGCATGCCGTCATCAGTTTTCAGACTGATGTAAATACAGAGAACCGCCGCCACCGCAAACAGCAGCGCCCACGGCAGCAACGAGGCCTGGGTCACGCTGTACCAGTTATCGATATCGTAATTACCGAATATCGACATGATCCACAGGGCGACAAAGAGATACGTCAGCCCCATCGCTTTACTGGTGGTGTAGAGATGACGGGACTGCAGCACAGCACGCAGGATCCAGCACAGGGCCAGCAGCGCGCCGCCGAAAAAGATAAAGCGCACCGGATAGTTCATCCCCAGCCAGTAAGCGCCCCAGCCGGACATGTAGCCCGTCTCCGCGCCAAACCAGTTGCCAAGCGAGAGCAAGAAGAACAGCCAGACCAGCCCGGAGCGGCCGAAAAAGCCTACCAGACCATAGACGGCACAGCCGGCCAGGAACAGGGGTGCGATGTGGCCGCTGCCGTTATCCAGCCGTTCACCCAGCTGCCAGAGCGCGATGGCGGTAAACAAGACTCCGAGGAACAAAATCGCTTCGGTACTGTAATGCCACTGCGTCTCCCGCCGCTGGCGGCTGAAGCCCCACAAATAAAACAGCACGGCCAGGAGCGCCGGCAGCCCGATGCGGGCAAGGGAGGAAAAAGCGAAGAATTCGATAATGCGCGCCATCAGTTCGCTGTCCGAGAACAGGCTGCCGATGGCGATAATGACGCAGGCGAGTGCCGTCCAGAAGGCATAGCGGCTCAGCCGCTGCCAGTCCATGGTCACGCGTTGAAGCGTACCGGCCAGCCGCTGATGGTCGTCAGCGGTTAATGTGCCTTCCTGTTGCCACTCGTTGAGTGCGCGGCGTAGCAGCCGCTCCTGTTTGCCGGTAACCTTCATTTTGCCTGCTCCGTCAGCCATTCCATTGCTCTCTCCCCGGCTTCATCCACTGGCAGATACACCAGCAACCGGGAACCGTTTCGTGGAGCAGAGTACCAGTACATCTGCTGCAGGGTAAATTCCCCAAGCTCAGGATGGGTAAACAACTTGAGTTGGTTTTCCACACCGCGCACGTCATTGCGCTGATGCCACAGATTTTTAAACTCCTCAGACACCGCAAAGAAGCGCGCCAGTTTGGCTTCCCACAGCGGGTCACCCCGGTGCTCGGCCATCGCCGCCCGGAAATAAGAGACAAAGACGGGCAGCACATCGTCACGTCTGCCGAGACGGGCGCGCCATGCCGGGTGGGTGAGGAACAGATAAATACAGTTGCGGTCTTCCGGGGGGATCGCATTGAAATCGACACCCATCAGATGACCAAAGCTGTCGTTCCAGGCCACGATGTCGAAATTGGGTTTCTGAATGCTGGCCGGTTTCGGCATTAACGTATCAAGCAGGCGGCGCGTGCCTTCGCTGATCCCTTCACAGCAGGTGGCCTGCGGTGCTTCACCCGGCGGTAGCCCGGCCAGCACAAAAAGATGGCGCGCTTCGGTCGGGGTACATTGCAGCGCTTTTGCCACGGCGGCCATCACCGCGCTGGACGGATTGACGTCCCTGCCCTGCTCAAGCCAGGTGTACCAGGTCACCCCGACGTCCGCCAGCAGGGCCACTTCTTCACGGCGCAGCCCGGGCGTGCGGCGTCGACCGCTGCGCGGCAGGCCGAGCCGCTGCGGATCGAGGCTTTCGCGTCGGGCGCGTAAAAACGCACCAAGTTGTTTTCGGGTGTCATCCTTGAGCGAGACGACGGGTTCAGACATCAGCGCCATAAATCCCCCTGCATGGTAGTGCCAGTACCAGTATAAGCAAGAACTGGTACCCGTTTATCAGATCGTTGATGCTACGACCATCTGTTGAATGACGCAATGGAGTTACCATGAATACGTCCGTCGTTTCACCGGGCCGCGCAGGCCTGATATTGCTGTTAACCGGCCAGATGCTGCCGCTGATTGATACCTCAATCACCAACGTGGCGCTGGATGCTATCACCCACTCGCTGCACGCTACGGCCACCGAGCTGGAATTAATTGTTGCCCTCTACGGTGTGGCCTTTGCCGTCTGCCTTGCCCTCGGCAGCAAGCTGGGGGATAACCTTGGCCGCCGTCGTCTTTTCATGTGGGGCGTGGCGAGCTTTGGCCTGGCCTCGCTGCTGTGCGGAATGGCAGGCAACATTGAACAACTGCTGGGCGCCCGTATTCTTCAGGGGGCTGGCGCGGCGCTGATCATGCCGCAAATTCTCGCCACCCTGCACGTAACGCTGAAAGGTACGGCCCACGCGAAGGCCATCAGCCTCTTTGGCGGCATCGGCGGCATCGCGTTTATCGTCGGCCAGATGGGCGGAGGCTGGCTGGTATCGGCGGACATTGCCGGCCTCGGCTGGCGTAACGCCTTCTTTATCAACGTGCCGATTTGTCTGGTGGTGCTGGCCATGAGCCGCCGCTACGTGCCGGAAACCCGCCGCGACACGCCATCAAGCATTGACTGGACGGGCACCGTCCTGCTGGCGATCATCCTCTGCTGCCTGCTGTTCCCGATGGCGCTTGGCCCGCAGTGGCACTGGTCCTGGCCGCTCAAGGTCGCGCTTATCGCCATTATTCCGCTTGCCGGGTTGATGGCCCTCAACGCCCGTAAAAAAGAGCGGGACGATGCGCATCCGCTGATCCCGCCGCGCCTGCTGCAGTTGCGCAGTATCCGCTTTGGCGTGCTGATTGCGTTGCTCTTTTTTAGCGTCTGGTCCGGCTTTATGTTCTGCATGGCGTTAACCATGCAAACCGGTCTGGGGATGGCGCCGTGGCAGTCTGGCAACAGTTTTATCGCCCTGGGTGTCACCTACTTTATTTCAGCGTGGTTTGCCCCGCGTCTGATTGCCCGTTACAGCACCAGTACCATTCTGCTGACCGGTCTGGCGATCCAGATAGCGGGCCTGCTGGCACTGATTGTCACCTTCCGCCTCTGGGGAATGCACAATACCGCGCTGACGCTGGCACCCGCGACCGGGCTGGTCGGCTACGGTCAGGCGCTGATCGTGAACAGTTTTTATCGTATTGGCATGCGCGATATTCAGCCTGATGACGCCGGGGCGGCGAGCGCCATTTTGAGCACGCTGCAGCAGGCGGCACTTGGACTCGGCCCGGCCATCTTTGGCGCGATTTTGCTGCACGGTCTGCAAAATCATCACGGAGATTACACCCAGGCGATCACCCTCTTCCTCGCGGTGGAAACTGGCCTGATGGTGATCCTCGCGCTGGCGACGCTGCGGGTTCGCCATCACCTGTGCCTGCCGGTGGTGACGACCTGCCACGCCGTCAAATAACCCTGACGAATTTGCATAATAGATCCGCAGCCGCCATTATGGGGCTGCATCAATACAGGAGACGTTATGCAGGAATTAATTGCTCAGGTTGAAGAGTTAGGCATTGAAATTAATCACACCACCTCTTTAGTGATTATCTTTGGTATTATTTTTCTTACCGCACTCATCGTTCATTTTATTCTGCACAAAGTGGTCCTGCGGGCCTTTGAGAAGCGCGCGCAGGCCAGCAGCCATTTATGGTTGCAAATCATTACCCAGAACAAGCTATTTCACCGCGTCGCTTTTACCCTGCAGGGGATAATTGTCAACGTTCAGGCGGTACTGTGGCTGCAAAAAGGCAGCGAAGCCGCGGAAATGCTCACCACCTGCGCAAAGTTGTGGGTGATGGTGTATGCCCTGCTCTCGTTCTTCTCGCTGCTGGACGTCATTTTCAATCTTTCGCAAAAGATGGCGACAGCCTCGCAGCTCCCGCTGAAGGGCATCTTCCAGGGGATAAAACTGGTGAGCGCTATTCTGGTGGGGATTTTAATTATCTCGCTGCTGATTGGTCAGTCGCCAGCCATTCTGATTAGCGGCCTGGGCGCCATGGCTGCGGTGTTAATGCTGGTGTTTAAAGACCCGATCCTCGGGCTTGTCGCCGGGATCCAGCTCTCCGCCAATGACATGCTTAAACTCGGTGACTGGCTGGAGATGCCAAAATACGGAGCCAACGGCACGGTCACGGACATTGGCCTGACCACCGTCAAGGTGCGCAACTTCGACAACACCATCACCACCATTCCGACCTGGGCGCTGGTCTCTGATGCCTTTATCAACTGGAGCGGCATGTCGGCCTCCGGCGGGCGACGCATCAAGCGTAGCCTGAATATAGACACCACCAGCATCCACTTCCTTGACGAGCAGGAGCAGCAGCAGCTGATTCAGGCGAAGCTGCTTAAGCCGTACATGGCGGCGCGTCACGAAGAAATTTCGCTCTGGAATCAGGAAAACGGTGAAGGCGAATCGGTGCTGAACCTGCGTAAAATGACCAATATTGGAACCTTTCGCGCCTATTTAAATGAATATCTGCGAAATCACCCGCGGATCCGCAAAGATATGACGCTGATGGTTCGCCAGTTAGCACCAGAAGCTAACGGGCTACCAGTTGAAATATACGCGTTCACTAACACGGTCGTCTGGGCGGAATATGAGGCGATTCAGGCCGATATTTTCGACCATATATTCGCGGTGGTGGATGAATTTGGTCTGCGTATTCATCAGTCTCCGACCGGAAACGATATTCGCTCGCTGGCTGGCGTAATAGCGAAATAATCAGGCGCTGGCGCGGGAGATAAAGCGCCAGTCCATCATCACTCTTTCCGTGGGCGCATCCGGGTTATCGATTTTATTCAACAACAAATCGACCGCCTTGCGCCCAATATCCCGCGACGGCTGTTCGATGGTGGTGAGCGAAATCATCTCCGCCAGTTCCGTACCGTCAAACCCGACTACCGCAATGTCTTCCGGCACGCGTAATCCCGCCTGCTGGATCGCATGTAATGCACCTGCCGCCAGGGTATCGGAAACGGCAAAGACCGCGTCAGGCGGGTTTTCCTTCAGCAGGTTTTGCATCGCCGCCATTCCGGCGCTGAAGCTGAGATCGCTGGCGTATTCCACCACCTGGTAAGCCAGATCTTTCAGGTGGATAACGCTCTTATAGCCACGCTCGCGCAGGCGGGCATATTTATAACTCAGGTCGTGGTTAATCATCGCGATCCGCCCGCGCCCGCCGTCGGCAAGCTGGCTGACCGCATGCTGCGAGGCGTCCACATCGTTAATCCCGACGCAGGAGACCGCACCGGCATCGGCGTATTCGGCGCACTGCACCCACGGCGCGGCACCAATCAGGGCGGCCAGTTCAGGAAGCTTTGAGAAGGCATCCATGGTGATAATGCCGTCGACAATTTTACCGGACAGCAAACTCAACCCCGAACGCGAGCGTTCAATGTCAGAGCCGGAATTGCACAGCAGAATGCGGTAGCCGTTCTTTTCGGCTTCCTCTTCAATGCCTTTCACCACTTCGGCGCAGAACGGGTTAGCGATGTTCGACACCATTACCAGAATCATATAGCTGCGGGCAGTGCGCAGCTGGCGCGCCAGCAGGTTGGGCTGGTAATTACTCTCTTTGATCGCCTGCAGGACGCGTTCGCGGTTTTTCGCTTTCACGGTATCGCTGTTGTTAAGCACGCGGGAGACCGTTGCCACGGACACCCCGGCAAGCTGAGCGATTTTCTGAATGGACATAGCGACGGCACTTCCTGCGGTTAACGTTTTATGCAGGCTACCATAAATTCGTTGCCCGGCGAACCGGGCAACGCGTCAATACGCAACGCGCACCCAGCGCTGTTGCTGATGGCTTTTCACTATCGCATCAATGATATACATGACGTTCGCGCCGTCATGGAACGTCGCAAACAGCGGCTGTGCCGGCATCTCCCCCTGCATCACGGCGCGGTAAAACTGCGCCATCATATTTTTAAAGGCATCGGGCCAGCCTTCGATATGTCCGCCGGGAAAATGGGCGCTTTCGGCCACGTCACGGTTCATCAGGTTTGGATCGTCGGAGAGGGTCTGGTTTGCCTGCGCGCGATGGCCGATCCAGAGTTGCTGCGGCACCTCCTGATCCCACGCCACGGACCGTTCGCTGCCGTTAATTTCAAACGTCAGCCGATTTTTGCGCCCGGCGCTGACCTGCGAGACGTTAAAACTGCCTTTGCTGCCATCGTCGAAGCGCACCAGCACCGAGCCAAAATCTTCGGTGGTGACCGGTTTGTCTTCATCGTTCGCGCTGCGATCATCCGTGAAGGTCCGGTTTCCCGCCGCACTGGCCTTGCGCGTTGGCCAGACGATGGCGAGGTCGGCCATCACGTCGGTGATCCGCCGCCCGGTCACAAACTGCACCGTGTCGCACCAGTGGGAGCCAATATCCGCCACCGCGCGCGATGCACCGCCCAGCGTGGCATCCACCCGCCAGTTGTAGTCGGTTTCCAGCAGCATCCAGTCCTGCAGGTAGCTGCCATGCGTGGCAAACAGCCGACCGAGACTGCCCTCGCGCCTCATGCTGGCCGCCTGGCGCACCATCGCAAACTGGCGATAGACAAAGCTGACGCCGTGTACCACGCCCGCCTGCTCAGCCACTGCCACCAGCTCGCGGGCCTCCTCCGGGGTCATACACAGCGGCTTTTCGGAAAAAACATGCTTACCCGCCCGCAAAATCTGGCGGTTAATCTCTGCGTGCAGATGGTTTGGCGTGCAGTTATGCACCACGTGCAGATCCGGATGGGCGAGCAGCGCCTCAACGTTCCCGTAAGCATGGGGCACATTCAGCTGGCGCGCCTTTTCCTGCGCTTGTGAAAGCGAGCTGTCGCACAGGGCGACCACCTGCACACTGCCGAGACGCCGCAGCGCCTCAATGTGCGCCGGGCCGATAAAGCCGCTGCCGACGATCCCGACGTTAATCATGGCTGCCTCCCGCGGCGAAATCGTCAAACGCGCGCCCGGATACCGGTATGATATGACGACGGATAAATTCGCTGCCTTCTCGGGCACCGGTATCGCCATCCTTAAGACAGCACTCCCACTCCAGCACTGCCCAGCCCTCGTAGTCGTACTGGGTCAGTTTGCTGAAAATACCGGTGAAGTCGATCTGCCCGTCGCCCGGCGACCGGAAGCGACCCGCGCGATGGATCCACGGCTGGTAGCCACCGTATACGCCGCTGCGCCCGTTAGGACGAAACTCCGCATCTTTGACGTGAAACGCTTTAATGCGCGCATGGTAGAGATCGATAAACGTCAGGTAGTCCATCTGCTGAAGCAGCATATGGCTGGGATCGTAGAGAATATTGCAGCGCGGGTGGTTGTCCACAAGCGCCAGAAAACGCTCAAACGTCACGCCGTCATGCAGGTCTTCCCCCGGATGCAGCTCATAACAGACATCGACGCCGTGCTCATCAAAAGTGTCCAGAATGGGCCGCCAGCGGGTTGCCAGCGTCTGGAAAGCGTCCTGAAAACGCTGCGCGTTGTGCGGCGGCCACGGGTAGAAAAATGGCCACGCCAGCGATCCAGAAAAAGTGGCGTGCGCTGTCAGGCCTAACTTTTCGGAGGCCGCCGCCGCCTGATTGAGTTTGCTGGTCGCCCACGCCCGACGGGCCGCGTCGTTACCCCGCACGTCTGCCGGCGCGAAATGGTCAAACGCGTCGCCGTAGACCGGGTTCACCGCAATAAGCTGCCCTTCCAGATGGGTCGACAGCTCGCTGATCGCCAGCCCGTGCTCTGCCAGCATGCCGGTAATGTCGTCACAGTAGGTCTGGCTCTCAGCCGCTTTCTCCACGTCAAAAATGTGCGGATGATTGCAGGGGATCTGCATGGCTTTGTAGCCCTTACCTGCTGCCCAGCCTGCCAGCCCATCCAGCGAGTTAAACGGCGCTTCTGCGCTGATAAACTGCGACAGGAAAATACCGGGTCCCTTAATCGTTCTCATACCACCTCCTGAACGTTACGCCTTGTCATCGTCATATTTGAACGTGAGAAGGAAAATCAGCGCAATCACCGCTGCCGCCACCGCCGGGATCCACCAGAAGGTGACCCACGCCTGCGGCACGGCCTGTCCCGCCACCAGACGGTTATACAGCGCGCCAGAAATCTGCGAACCAAGCAGCATGCCGATGCCGTAGGTGAACATCACGATCATGCTCTGCGCCTGGCCTTTCACCTTTTCGCCCGCCACGCGATCGGTATAGATAAAGCCCACCACAAAGAAGAAGTCATAGCACACACCGTGCAGCAGGATGCCGAGATAGAGCAGGAAACGTCCCTCCTCACTCACCCCCATGGCAAACATCGCGTAACGGACAAACCACGCCAGCATGCCGACCAGCAGCATAACTTTCACGCCCAGACGACGGAAAAGCAGCGGGATCACCAGCATGAAGACAATCTCTGACATCTGGCCGAACGACATCGCGGTGCTGACATCAGCAATCCCGGCATCCGCCAGATACGAGGCGGTGTAAGCGTAGTAGGTGCCAAGCGGCACGGAAATCAGCATTGCGCAGACGGAAAAGACCAGGAAGTGGCGGGTTTTCAGCAGGGCAAACGCATCAGCGCAGAACAGATCGCGAATCTGGACCGGCAGCCCTTTTGCCGGGGCGGGCGTGTGCGGCAGCGTCAGGCTGTAGAGCGCCAGCAGCACGGAGCTCGCCGCCGCAACCTGGAAGATCGTGACGCTGGAGGCCACGCCGGTAACGCCGATAAAGATCCCCGCGACAATCCAGCCGATAGTGCCGAACACGCGCACCACCGGGAAGGTTTTATCGACGTTTACCAGGCTGTGAAACGCGATGTTGTTCGTTAACGCCAGCGTCGGCATATAGCAAAGTGTGTAGCCAAACAGCAGGCCGATCAGCAGCGCACCATTTTCAGCGATCAGCGCCCCCGGAACGAACCACAGGATAGCCGCGCCCGCCAGGTGCATTACCGCCATCACCTTCTGCGAGGCGAAGAAGCGATCCACCAGCATCCCGAGCACGAACGGCGACAAAATAGAGGCGATGGGCCCGGCGGAGAACGCATCACCAATCAGCAGCGACATGTTGTGCTGGGTCATCACCAGACCCAGCGTGACCGACCAGCTACCCCAGATAAAAAACTGCAGAAACATCATCAGCGACAGACGCGGAACCAGCAGCCGGTGCTGCGCTATCACCTTTCCACTACTTTCAGTTGTTGACACCATAATGAGCCTCACCCTAGAAAAGTAATCGATTACAAATACACTCAAATGAAAAGTAATCGATTACAAAATAAAGATCCTGTGGATCAGGAGAGATTTGGGAGAGGGGTCACGATAAAGAGGTTAATCGCGTTGGGATGGGAAACCGGATAGCTCGTCCTCTCCCACCGGGAGAGGACGGCATGCATTATTGCTTGCGGGAAAGTTTAAATGCCACAAACAGGAAGATGACCCACACCGGGAGCAACATCGCGGAAAGCCGCATGTCGTCCATGGTGCACATCAGCACAAGGATCAACCCGAGGAAAGCGATGCAGAGATAGTTTCCTGCCGGATAAAGCAGCGCTTTAAACTGCGTCTCACGTCCCTTGCGACGCATCGCGGCACGAAAACGCAGGTGCGCCAGGCAGATCATGATCCAGTTCAGCAGCAGGGTGGCAACCACCAGCGCCATCAGCAGGCCAAACGCCTCTTTTGGCAGCAGATAGTTGATTACCACCACCAAAGAGGTGATCGCACCGGACAACAGCAGAGAATTCACCGGCACGCCGCGACGGCTGACGCGGGTTAAGAACTTCGGCGCATTCCCCTGCACGGAGAGGCCAAACAGCATCCGGCTGTTGGAGTAGACGCCGCTGTTATAGACCGAAAGTGACGCCACCAGAATAACGAAGTTCAACGCTGAGGCCACCACATTGCTGTTGAGATCGTGGAAAATCATCACAAACGGACTGCTGTTTGATTTCACCTCAACCCAGGGATAGAGCGCGAGCAATACCACCAGCGAACCGATGTAGAACAGCAGAATACGGTACACCACCTGGTTGACCGCTTTCGGAATGCTTTTATGCGGGTCGCGCGCTTCAGCGGCGGTGATACCAATCAGCTCCAGCCCGCCGAAAGAGAACATGATCACCGCCAGCGAAAGGATAAGCCCCTTCCAGCCGGTCGCCAGGAACCCCCCGTGCTGCCACAGGTTGTCGATCGTGGCACGCTCACCGCCGTGACCCGAGAACAGCAACCACAGGCCAAAACCAATCATGCCGATAATCGCCAGCACCTTGATGAGCGCAAACCAGAACTCGGTTTCACCGTACAAACGGACGTTCACAAGGTTGATGGCATTAATGATGATGAAGAAGGCCGCCGCCCAAATCCAGGTGGGCACATCCGGGAGCCAGTACTGCATGTAGATGCCAGCGGCGGTCAGCTCTGCCATCCCCACCAGCACAAACATCACCCAGTAGTTCCAGCCGGAGAGGAACCCCGCAAACGGGCCCCAGTATTTATACGCAAAGTGCGCGAACGAGCCTGACACAGGCTCTTCGACGACCATCTCGCCAAGCTGGCGCATGATCAGGAAGGCGATAATCCCGGCGAGGGCATAACCCAGCAATACCGCCGGCCCCGCCATCTGAATGGCCGGGCCGATGCCGAGAAACAGCCCGGTACCGATAGCCCCACCGAGGGCAATTAACTGTATATGTCGATTTTGCAAACCACGTTGCAGCGTCGGATTCTGTTCCGACGAAGCTTCAGCGCTACCGGTGCCTGAAGCGGATGACGCGTCTTTCACGCCCTACCCCTGTCTCTTTTTTAGAAGGGGCACGTTTTAACACTTCAGGCTGGTGGTAGCAAGGGAATGGGGCATCCCTGCCCCGGATAACGAGCGGCGTTATCAGAATGCGTAGCCCACCGAGACTTTAAAGGTACGCGGTTCGCCCTGGGTGATGTAGGTACCTGAATCATCCACGCTGGACCAGTAGTTTTCATTGGTCACGTTGTCGATACCCGCACGCACCGTCATCTGATTTTGATTGTGGTTAACGGCGAAGCGATAACGCATACCCAGATCCAGCGTAGTGTAGCTGTCCAGCTTTTTGGTGTTCGCCAGGTCCGCATATTGCGTGCCAGAGTGGTTCACGCGCGCGGTAGCGGTCAGGCCATCAATCGGTTTGATGTCATACTCTGCGCCCAGAACGGCATAGAAATTCGGAACGCCAATCGCATCATTACCCTGGTTGAGGCCGTTGTTGGTTTTGGTCAGCTCCGCCTGCAGCCAGGTAGCGCTGGCGTTCAGACGGACGCCCAGCAGGGGCTCACCGAACACATTCAGCTCCACGCCGCGGTTACGCTGCTCGGCATCAAGACCATAATGACCGTTGCTGTTGAGGATCGCCGACGGCATTTTGATTTCAAACAGCGCCAGGGAGCCGCCCACGCGACCAAAATCCGCCTTCACGCCCACTTCGTTCTGCTTAGAGTGAACGATGCCGGTGCTCTGCCCGTAGTTGGTGGCGGTGTTGGGGGCTGCCTGACCCGGCTGCAGCGCTTCGGTGTGGTTGGCATACAGGGAGATCGCCTCCCACGGCTTGTAAACCACGCCGTAGGTAGGCATCCAGCGGCTGCCGTCGAAACCGTCTGCTTTATTTTCCTGCCCGGTAATTTTGTTGTATCCGCGAATGACCACCTTCTGATGACGCGCCCCGGCGGTAAACAGCAGTTTGTCGTCCAGCACGCCCAGCGTATCACTCAACAGCCAGCCCTGCGTCCGGGTACGCCCGCTGGTGAGCGGATCGCTGTAATTTCCGCCTAAGCCGTTGAAACTGGAGCTGTCCGGCATATCCACACCGGTATTGTGATAGATATTGGTGGTTGGGTTATCCGCCGCCGACGACATTTTCCAGCCGATTTTTTCGTTTTTGGTCATCGCGGAGTAACCGACGTTGACTTTATGCGTTACGAAGCCAGTAGCAAAGTTACCGCGAATACCCGCCATCCCGCTGACGGAATCGCTGATGCGGTTGGTATCAAGACGGCTGACCGTCGCCTTACCGCTTTTATCCAGCAGCTTCGGTGCGCTGTAAATCCCTTCTTCGTGAGCGTGCTGTGCGCCGAGGCCGGTATAGGCCGTCCAGTTATCGGTAATGTCGTACTCGCTGCGCCACATCCCGAATTCATTTTCGATGTTGCTGTAGGCCCATTTCTGCGAGAAGTTGCGATCGTTTTTCGGCGGTTCAGGCACGAAATCCACGGCGGAGATATTGACGCTGGTCGGGCTGCCATGGAAGGTTTTCTTCTGATACCCCACATCCAGAGAGGTGCGGAAATTGTCGCCTTTGTAGTCGAGGCCGGTGGAGAGCAGCGTAGTGCGGCGGCGATCGTTGGGCACCCCGCTTTCCCCTTCGCGATGGACGAGGTTCACGCGCGCGCCAAACTGGTCGTTGTCCCCATAGCGACGGCCCGCATCCAGCGTGGTGCCAAACTGGGAATCGGAGGTGTAGTCGACGCCCACTTTTGCCTGCGGCGTTTCATCCGCGTGTTTCGGCTCAAGGTTAATCATTCCCCCCACGCCTGAACTTGCCGCGCCGTTCATCAGGGCGTTTGCCCCTTTAAAAATCTCAATGCGGTCGACCATCTGCGCATCCACCACCTGACGCGGCAGAACGCCGGACAGGCCGCCGAAGGTCATGTCATCTCCGTCAAACTTCAGGCCACGGATACGGAAGGTTTCGGCACTGTTGCCGTAACCCTGCACGTACTGCACCCCCGCGTCGTTAGCGACCACATCAGCAATGGTTTTCGCCTGCTGATCTTCTACCAGCTCCGAGGTGTAGCTGATGATATTAAACGGCACGTCCATGGCGTTCTGCTGCCCCAGCATCCCCATGCGTCCACCGTTCGCCACCTGCCCGTCAAGGAACGCCGGCACAAGCTGGTCGCCGCCGGGTTTAAAATCGCTGGCAGGCGCAGACTGGACAATCAGGGTGTCTTCTTTCTTTTCATCCGCCGCCAGGGCGGAGTGCGTGACCGCGCCAATGGCGAGAGCCAGCAGCGTTTTATGCCTTTTCGTGTTGTTCATAATTAACTCATTAAACGTGCGCGCAAAAAGGGCCCGTTGTCGGGCCTTAGAATGTAATCAAGTGCAATGCAAATGAGAACTATACGCATTACATGATTGTTGGCAAGCGTAAACGTACGTCACTGCGTGAGAAAATCGGTTAACAGGCGCGGGAAATCAGGAGGACGTATGGACGGGATAGCGTGGCGCATAACCGCCCCGTTTCCGGGACGGTCTTTCAGGCGCGGCAGGAGAACGATAAAACGCGGGCGGTTCCCGCAACATCAATACGCACAGCCGTACCCGGATTCCAGCCAGGCTGGCTTACGGTCTTCAGAACAACAGGTTCCTGCTGCCCGGCAAACGCCAGGGTGAGCGTGGACAAATGACCGGTAAAATCGACATCAATTATCGACACCGGGCTTTCATGCGGCGCACACGCCGTCACGCGCAGTTGTTCAGGGCGCATCATGACTCTGCCCTGCCCGGTGGCATGCGTATTGTTGGTGGGTATCTCACCCAGCGCGCACACCGCATGGCCGGCGGTAAGCTGAGCGGGCAGGATCACCGCGTCGCCCAGAAACAGCGCGGTCTCTTCATCAACGGGCTGAGTGTAGACGTCATACGGGGTACCCACCTGGGTGAAGCGCCCGGAACGCATTACCGCCACCTGGGTGGCAAAAGATAACGCTTCGTTTTGATCGTGCGTCACCAGAATCGAGGCAACGCCTGCTTCCGCCAGCAGGTCAGCGGTCGCTTTGCGGGTCATGGCGCGAAGACCGGTATCGAGCGCCGAGAACGGCTCATCCAGCAGCATCAATGAAGGACGCTGAGCCAGCGCGCGGGCGAGCGCCACACGCTGCTGCTGTCCGCCAGAAATCTCATGTGGCCAGTGGGTCGCGAGCTGCCTGTCCAGCGACACCATCTCCATCAGCGCCTCTACGCGCTGGCGCTTTTCGTGGCGCGTGCCGTCCAGCCCCCAGGCAATGTTGTCTGCAACGCTGAGATGCGGGAATAACGCCCCCTCCTGGGGAACAAAGCCGATGCCGCGCAGATGGGCGGGAACGAAGCTGTTTTCGTCAAACAGCGTTCGGCCCTGCATCACTATCCGCCCGGCGTCCGGCGTTTCAAAGCCGGCAAGAATGCGCAGCAGCGTCGTTTTCCCTGACCCGGACGGCCCGACTATCGCCGTCCGGCTCCCCGGCGCAACGCTCAGGTTTAAGCTGTCGAGCACCTGCACACCGGAAAAGGATTTAGAAATGGACGTTAATTCAAGCATGTCATAGTCCTGCAATTTTTTTCGACTGCACGTAGAGGATGGCGGTCAGCGGGAGTGAAATCAGGATCATCAGCATCGCGTACGGCGCGGCGGCAACATAATCGATCTCACTGGTCAGCGCCCAGAAACCGGTGGAAAGCGTGCGTGTTCCCAGCGGAGAGAGCAGCAGCGTGGCGGTCAGTTCGTTGCTGACGCCGAGAAAAACAAGCGCAGCCCCCGCGGCGGCACCCGGCGCGGCCAGCCGCATGGTGACGCTCCACAGCGCCTTCGCAGGCGTGCTGCCAAGGCTACGCGCCACGTTTTCCAGCTCTACCGGCGCCTGGGCAATCCCGGCCCGCAGGTTGATGAGCGCGCGGGGCATAAACATCAGCAGATATGCGAGGAACAATGTAATTTCCGTCTGATAAATGGGGCGGGCGTAATGAATCGTCACCGTTACCAGCGCGAGAGCGGTCACAATCCCCGGCAGCGAGCTGGTGATGTAGATACACCCTTCCAGCATCCGGAAGACGCGGTGCGGATAACGGATACCGAGCCACGCAATGGGGATCACGCAGGCCGTGGTCAGCAGTGCCCCACCCACGCCGAGCATGAGCGTCTGGCGCAGGGAGTGCCAGAGGTCCGCGCTCATCCAGTTCTCAATACCGCCCAGCCAGACCCAGCGACAGAGCACAATTAACGGTACGCCCAGCGCCAGCACGATCAGCGTGAGGAAAAACAGCTGGCCCAGCGTGGCCGCGACCGGCTTCAGCGGCCAGCGTTTCTGTTCACGTGCAGCCCCGCCGCCGATGCGCGCATAGCGTGCTTTTCCGCGCGTCACCCCTTCCAGCATTAAGATGGCCAGACAGCATAAGGCCAGCACGCCCGCCAGCATATTGGCTGCCGGGCCGCTGAAGGTAGACTGAAACTGGTCATAAATCGCGGTGGTGAACGTATCAAAGCGGATCATCACGTACAGGCCGTATTCTGCCAGCAGGTGCAGCGCGACCAGCAGCGCCCCGCCGCAGATAGCAAGCTTGAGCTGCGGCAGCACTACGCGGAAAAAGACCCGCCACGGCGGCGTGCCGAGCGACGCGGCCACATCTTCAAGCGTCGGGTCGAGGCGGCGCAGTACCGCGGCAACCGGCATGTAGATAAACGGGTAGTAAGCTAAAACAGAGAGAAATACTCCCGCGGAAAGACCGTGCAGGGAGGGGATGACGCTCACCCAGGCATAGCTTTGTACAAACGCGGGGATTGCCAGCGGGGCGACCGCCAGCGCAGACCATATTCCCCGCCCTGCCAGCCGGGTACGCTCCGTGAGCCAGGCTATCGCCACGCCGGTCACAATACAAAGCGGAACCGCTAAGGCCGTCAGCCACAGCGTGTTGCTGAGCAGTTCAGCAACACGCGGGCGGAACACCAGCGTCTTAATGGTCTCCCAGCCCGTCTCAATGCCAATGGCAATGATAAAACCCAGAGGCAGAAGCGCCATTAATGAAAATAAGACAGCTAACGCAACCATCGGCAGCGCAGGTCGCCTGCGGGCAGGCTCCTGCATCCTGTTTTTTCCGATGTCGAGACTCAGACCAGACATAAGGCGTTCACTTAACTCTCAGGATCACAGCAGGCCGGCTTGCGTCATCAGCTCGATAACTTTTTTGCTGTTAAGCGTTGAAGGTTCCACTTTCGGCGCATCCAGATCTTTCAGCGGAACCAGTTTCGGGTTAGAGGCCGCGTTCACGCCAACCGCATATTCAAACGCGTTGTTGGTGCGCAGGCTCTCCTGACCTTCTTTACCGGTGACCCACTTGATGAATGCCTGAGCCTGTTCTTTGTGTTTGCTGGACGCCAGTACGCCACCGCCGGAAAGGCTGACAAAGGCACCCGGATCCTGATGTTTGAAGTAGTAGAGTTGGGTGTTTTTGCTGTTTTCACCCGTTTTGGACTGATCGACAAAACGGTAGTAGTGATAAATCACACCGCCATCAATCTGGCCGGCGTTAACGGCTTTCATCACGGTGCTGTTACCTTTGTAGGCCACAAAATTGGTTTTCATCGCCTTCAGCCACTCAAGGGTGGCCTGCTCGCCTTTCAGGGCCAGCATTGCACTCACGATCGCCTGGAAATCCGCGCCTGACGGCGATGCCGCCCAGCGGCCTTTCCACTCAGGTTTCGCCAGATCCATCAGCGATGTTGGCAATTGCTGTTCGCTCAATTTTTCCGGGTTATAGACAAACACCGTGCTACGCGCAGCAATCCCGATCCAGCGGCCGTGCGCAGGACGAAATTCCGCAGGCACCTGCTTCAGGGTCTCTGCATCCAGCGGCGCGAACAGTTTGGCATTATCCACCAGAACCATTGATGGCGAGTTTTCCGTCAGAAACACGTCTGCAGGTGATGCCGTGCCTTCCTGAACCAGCTGGTTACCCAGCTCGCTGTCATCGCCATTACGCAGCGTCACCTTAATACCCGTTTCTTTGGTAAAACCGTCAACCCACGCCTTCACCAGATTTTCATGCTGCGCGTTATAAACAACGATACCTTCGTTGTTATCAGCGGCAAATGCTTGTGTGGAAAGGAAAAGAGATGAAGACAACAAGGCAAGCGAGAAGCATGACAACAGGCGAGAATTCATGAACATATCCTTTATAGACCAGGGTGATTTACCACGCATAGCGTTGTGGGACAGGATTAAAGCACACAAAAACGCTAATGATAATTAGTATCAATCAAGTTTAGTCGTAAAAGTGTAAAATATTCTTATACAGCGGATAAATATGATAAAAATCCAGATTATAAAAATGGATGAAATAAAGATTAAGAAAACCTTAGGCTGGAAAAATAACAAATATTGATTAGCGTTCTATTTATTTCCCGATTATTTAATCGACAGAATGAGATCGGCATAAACGCGTATTTAGCGTAAAACGGGAGAGTGGAAGCAAAAAGGGTAAAGGCAGTAAATGGCACGCCCTGTAGGATTCGAACCTACGACCTACGGCTTAGAAGGCCGTTGCTCTATCCAACTGAGCTAAGGGCGCACTGAGAAGAGTGAACTTCGCGGTGGTGAAACGCCTGGAATTATACGGTCAATGGCAGGTGAGTCAATGCCTTTTCGGCTTTCAGGGGCAATTACCGCTAGCCGATTGTAAATACGGCTGTTTTTTCAACATTCATCGCTTTTCCGTCGTAGAATTTCGCGCTGCGAAAAGGCTTAGTTGCATTTAAGTAACGCCTGCTGTTTTCCTGAGCGTCAGCTCGTCACACTAGTGTGAGGTATCCCGGCCGCCTGGAGGCTGACAGACAACAGGACCATGGAGTGACAGCGCAAAACCTGACCTATACGCCCCCCCGGTTACAGTACCTTTCTCAGGACATCGTCGGCATCAAACTTGAGCCCATCGTCGCCCTCTCCTCTTTACGCAGGATCGGCGTAGAGGTCCTTAGCGTCCTGTCTGAAACGCAGCATAGCGAAGCCTTTTTCCGCCATCAGTCTGCAGACTGGTCGATAATGCTGCTTGAAGCACAGCTCACCGCGTTAAAAAATACCCCGCACTGTAATAATTTTTTCATTAATCTGCCGATAACCGTCCTGACAGAGCCCGACGCTTTTCAGCGGCTTAGCCGGATAAAATGTCCGCCGCTGAATATTGAACTTGTCGACCCCAGTGCTTTTTTAACGCTGTCAGCCGCGCAGAGGCAGAGCGTTACCCGGAGCCTGTTGCAGCTCATAAGACAAGGTCACGGTATCTGGCTGGATGACATTGATGAAACACTCATCCCGCCCTTTTTATCCTGCCAGTTACCGTTAAGCGGCGTAAAAATCGATAAGGATGCATTCTGGCGTCTACGCGCCACGCCCGCGCTAAGGCAACTGGTGTCCCGGTGCTTTCAGCTTGCCGGGAAAGTGCTTATTGAAGGTATTGAGACTGAGCAGGATTGTACCTGGGCACTGCAGGCAGGCGCAGAACTCGGCCAGGGCTATTACTGGCCGTCCTGGACATGGCCGGAGGATTAAAAAGCCATTTCCAGGGGGGAGGCCATGCGAATGACAGTGCGCCGTTACCGGCGGCGGCGTACAGGAAGTGATGCACTGGGATTTACGCGCTCGCCTTTTGCTCCCCCCTTCTTCGACCGGCTCGAATTTTTGAGTCAGTCCATCAGCCAGCCCCGCAAAACAGACGCTCCGTTTATCATTCTGGTGACGGAGGATCATTTTCTGCGCACCGGTTTTCTCAACGGCCAATTTCCCCTGAGCAGCTGTTGCGACTATCCCACGCTGGAGGATGCGTTTAGCGCCCTGGCCCAGTGGCCTTCCGCCCGTCTGGTGGTGGATATTGAAAGCCGCTCCACTGCGCTGATCGACAAGCTGGATCAGCTCAGAAGGCATAGCCTCTATCCCCCTTTTCTGACGCCCTATCTGTTAGTCAGGGCGGATAATTACGATACTCGCCTGTTCTGCAAAGCGGCGGGCCCTTTTCACGTGCTCGAACGTCAGCTGACGCCGTCTGCTTTCCAGCACAGCCTGATGGATACCAGCCCTCCCCAGGGCTGCGATAAAGACTGGTTCTCCCGCACCGAATGGCCTATTTTGCAGGAGTTATCGCGGGGGAAGACCCTTCGCCAGATAGCGTTGATGCAGAATCGCCCCTATAGCCGCATTATCTATCGTCTCAGCTGCATTCTGTTGAAACTGGGTCTGACCCATCGCCAGGAACTGCTACACCTTCTCAATAACCTCTCAGACTGCACCTTCTAACTCGCCCACTAAGCCCTTATTTCCTAAAGACCTTTAGGAATTTACTTATCAATCATGTTACTTATTTGTTAAATTTTAACAATAATTTCAATTTTATAACTATTCCTAATTTACGGGCTTAAACCATGTGAAATGTCACAGAATGAATAATCTGCAGCACTTTCCTCCGTGCGTTAAGTGTTTGATAAAGGAGTTAATAAGACGATAATGATGTAAAAACAAGCGGCTCGGCGAGACTGCCTGGCAGTCAAAAGCGAAGTCTGTAGTATGTTCTGCTGTACGACGGGTGCCCTTTCCGGCGACGACCCGATCACTTTCAAACGAAGGTCTGGTGCCCTCTGTGAACACTTTTTCACCATCCGTTCCCGCTTTCAGCCCCTGAAAACGGCCGTCGATTTGTTAACATTTGATCAACATACAGTGTGATATGTCATTTTTTGTTATTACATAAAGATCAAAAGATGCGGTAAATGGGATAACAGGATATTTAAGCTAATTTTAAAAAAATAGCTATTCGGATCCAGAAGATAATACAAAGTAATAAGCGAGGGGTAATTTACAGGGTTTTCGGAAAAAACTTACACGGTATAATAAGACGCGTATCAAATATGAATAAGAAAAACCTTTTTGCCAACACCAGCCAAATGAGATGACCGCGCTGAGGCATAGATTTCTTCACTACGTTAACAAGGATGCTTTCGCTCTTTCCAGGGAAATACTACGGTATAAGGATCTGCACATTTATCCTTCCGGCATTTCGAGAGTTTTAACCAAACTCGGCATAACGCTTTTAACAGTCTGAGGCATTAAAAATGAAACCGGCATCCGTTATCATTATGGACGAACACCCTATCGTCAGAATGTCGATAGAAGTCCTGCTACAGAAAAATAAAAACATCACAGTCAAACTCAAGTCTGGCGACAGCCATGAAGTCCTTGACTGTATCCGTAACCACCCTATCGATCTGGTGATCCTGGACATCGAACTTACGGGCACAGATGGCTTCGCTTTACTGAAGAGAATCAGAAACTTAAATAAAGACATCAAGGTCCTGTTCCTCTCTTCAAAATCCGAGTCTTTTTACGCGGGACGCGCCATTCGCGCCGGGGCAAATGGTTTTGTCAGTAAACGAAAAGATTTGGGCGAGATCTACAACGCCGTTGAAATGATCCTGATGGGCTATTCTTTTTTCCCGTCGGAAACGTTGAATTTTATAAACCATTTGGGTTCGGGGAAAGGGATGGTCGCGGATATGCCATTATCGAATCGTGAGGTGACGGTATTACGTTACCTGGCAAATGGTTTATCCAATAAGGAGATTGCAGAGCAGTTGCTATTAAGCAACAAAACCATCAGCGCACATAAATCCAATATTTATTCCAAGCTGGGTGTGCAAAGCATCGTTGAATTAATTGATTATGCCAAAGCACACGAACTGCTATAACCTGAATTCACTCCCTGCAGCTTATCCGAGCTGCAGGGAGTGCGGTCAGCGCTAATTATAATTAATCATGAAGGTGGCATCAGCATCAGCCCGTCCGGGCTGAGGGTTATCAGCAGTGGCAATATAATTGGCATAAAATGACAATGTCGCATTTCCCTGCGCATCAACCGCTACCGGCTGGCTGGCCTGCTGAAGTGCCAGACGCGTTTTATCCGCATCCCTGATCTCGACGGCAACGTTGCTTGCCGTACTGGCGTCATTGAGCGACAGTAACCCGTTATTGCTTCCGTCGGCTTTACCCGAAAACGTGATGGACGCCGCACCAGGCGGACAGCCGGTCAGCTTCAGCGTAAACGGCATGGGCTGCGTGCGGCTTCCCGTGGTGCTGAGCTGTTTCGTGGGCCAGGTTCCCAGCGTGACGGTCTTGTCGCTATCGCTGCCCTCGGCCACACAGGTAAAATCAACAATGTTGCCGTACATCTGAATATTGATCTCCCCCAGCGCAGTGGCTGCCTGCGCGCTGGCGTGAAGCATCATCAGTGTCATCGCGGCGAAATGCCAGTTCCGGTTCCGCATCTCTTCCCCTTAATCGTAATCCACACGCAGATAACCCCGCGACGTGAAACGGCCTTCCGCAGGCTTATTCCCCGTCACGCTGACCGGCCAGACCCGGATCCCCACCTGCGCCTGCGCACTGTCGTCGAGCCGGAACGGAATTTTGCTGGTCAGGTTGTTGGGCGTTAGCGGGGTACCGCTTTCGTTGGCAATCACAAACCCCACATCGGGGTTATCCGACACCACCGCGTTGCTGGAGACCTTTTCTGCCTCAACGCGCATCGTCAGCATTGCGTTCGCTTCCACGTTGGTGCATTTGATGGCGATGGTTTTGCTTTGCGCGGTTACCCCTTCCGGTTTGTTACCCGCCCCGGCCTTGCTGAACAGGGAGGCCCCGATATCGCCGAAGTCAAACTCCACGATATTCCCCGCATTGATAGCGCAGCTTTGCGGCACCTGAATGGTCCCGCTGTAGCTGATGGTGTAGACCGGCGAGGTTAACGGATCAGAAGAGGTAGTGGTGACATAGACGCGGAACATGGTCGCCCGCGGGATCACCACCATATTTATAAACCGTCGGGTCACTTTGAGGCGAAAGACGAGGCTGGAATCCTGAACGCCAAACGGTTTGTTTTTAGAGACATTCGGGTGACTCCCCATCTGGATGTAACTTTTTGGCGGATAAAATACGCCAGCAAAGCTGTCCGTAATTTTCATTGCCCCATCCAGATAGTCGTTTAGCTTCAGGTACTGATAGCCATCACTCGTTCCCGTGACCGGGTAATCGGTAACATAACTACGTTTGGTCGTGTTCCCGGTGGTGCCCTTCGGGCAGACGGCATTCACCCCCACCCACTGCGATTTCTCGCTGAGCGTCACCACCTGTCCGATCTGGTTATTCGAACTGTTAAATTTATCCGTCAGGTCGTAATGCACCTCCGTAGGGACGCCCTTTTCATTCACACACACGGTGGCTAAGGCATTCCCCACGGGCAAAATAGAGAGAAGTGATAAGGCCAGGCAATGGATTTTACTCACAGCGAATCCCCTTAAGTGTGATTGCCTGTTGCAGGCTCTTTTCTGGCAAGCTGTAGTGCGCACGACACTGGGATTGCATCCCGTTGCCCCACTGGATCAGTAGTTCACCTTCCAGCGGCAGGCCGCTCAGGTAAATCTGTCCGTCATCGCCCACCATACTGGTGACGCCGCTCTGGGTTTCACGCACCACGGCACCGAATGGCACAGGCTGGTTGCCGCGCGTGACGGTTAGCAGGGCGCGCACGCCAATACGGGTATCAAAGCTGGCGCGCACCAGCGCCCCTTTTGTCGGCACCACGCTGCTCACGTTATTTTCGATATCGGTGTTATTGCTCATGGTGTTGGTATCCAGCGCCACGCGGTTATAGCGGTAGACGGTGGCATACGGCATCACCGCATAGCCACGCCAGTCGGTTTTCACACCGGTCTGGTTTTCCACGCTCACGCCCGATGCTCCCGGCGCTTTGATCAGAACGTTGGTATCACCCAGCGGCTGGCTGAAGGTTACGCCATCCGCATGGCCGACCACGCCGCCGGAGAGCTGCCAGTTGAGATCGTGCTGGTCGCGTGCGTAGTTGTAGCCAACCCCGAGCGTGCCGTAGGTTGCCTGCCAGTTCGCGCTGGCGCTTCCGCTTGAGCCGTTATTGCTGGTGTGGCCCTGGGTCACGCTGTAGTTCAGGTTGCGATCTTCCAGCAACGTCCCACTGACCCCGGTTTGCCAGCTTGTGTCGCCATCACTGTTGCGGCTGGCTGACGCCGTGGCATAGGCGCGGTCAATGGCGCTGTCCCGACGAAAACCCTGGCGGGTAAAGAGGCTGAACGGTACGGAGACGTTAAACGACGCGATTCGGTCCGTGCCGTCTATCCCGACGGATTTGTTCCATGACCAGGACACGGAGTAGTTGACGCCCTTCACGCCGCCCGCGTATCCCAGCTGATACCAGAGGTTGGACTCATCGGTGCCCCAGTACGTCTGTTCGCTACCGGAGATATAGACCGAGCCGTAATCCCCCAGCGACTGGGAAATATTGAGCTGGAAGCGCCCTTTTTTATTCCACGTCAGGTTGTGATAACTCTCCACATCCGGCACACCGTCATCATCCTGGTTGTCGGCATACTGGTAGCCTTCCATCGAACGCCACGCGACATCGTCCAGGGTGTAGAACCCTTTTGTGGAGTAGCGGTAGCCCAGCAGCTGGAAGTTGGTTCCGAATCCGTTAAGCGATTTTGCATAGAGGAAACGCAGCGACTGCCCTTCATGGCGGCTGTCATCCGCGAGCTGGCTGCGGGCATGGGTGATATCGAGCGACACCGCCCCCCAGTCACCGAGGTTTTTCCCGGCCCCGATGGCCACCGCGGTATAACGTGACGCCAGTTGGGTACCGCCGTACAGCGTGTAGCCGTCGCCAAGCCCGGTAATCAACGTACCCTGCGTGAAGAATGGCGTATCCTGTTCGCTGTTGCCGCTGCGGTAATCCCCGGCCACCAGGTCATACTTCCAGCGCCCTTCGCGCTGCAGGAGGGGCACGGTGGAATACGGCACGGTATAGCGCTGCTGGCTGCCATCCTTCTCTTCAACCGTCACCTCAAGGTCACCGCTTGACGAGGTTGGGTTGAGATCGGTGATGGCAAAGGCACCAGGCTGTACATAGCTTTGATAGATAACGTAGCCGTTTTGTCGAACGACCACTTTGGCGGGCGTTCGGGCGATGCCGCGAACGGTTGGCGCGTAGCCCTGCAGGCTGTCCGGGTACATGCTGTCAGACGAGAAGAGCCGCCCGCCGCGAAAACCCACGCTATCGAAAACATCATTACCGGTATTGCTGTCGCCCAGCACCAGCTCGCTTTTCAGCGGGATCACGGTGCGCTGCGCCCAGGTGCCAATATTCTGCCAGTTGCTGTGCCGCTGCCCGTTATTCTGCGTGTAACGCCATGCGCCATTATTGCGTAAACGCCACGCGCCATAGTTCAGCCCGCTCTGCAGGTTCAGATAATAGCTGTCGTCCTCGCTCCCGCGGTTGCCGGTAAAGCTGTAGTTCACCAGCGCGGCAGGGATCCCTTCATCCCATTGATCGGGCGGAATGTAGCCGCGTGCGCTGTTCTGCATCGCCACCTGTGGCAGGCTGATATTCAGGCGCAGCGAGGCGAAGTTGAACGCGATCTCACTGCCGGGAATAGCCTTCGCCAGGGGAATACAGGTCTCCCCTTTCACGTTAACCAGCTCAGGAAAGGCCGCGATATTGACGCCAAAACGCTCCAGCATCACGCGCGTAATGCACGGCGACAGCCCACCGGCAACCGGCGGTGTATTGTCGGCCTGCTCGAAGAGCACATCCTGCGTCGCGATAAACTCATCGTTACGCCAGATATCCACGCGATAAACGCCAGGCGCCTGCTGGTGACCTTGTTCAAAACGCGATAAATCCGCCACGTTGGCGGTGTCATCGGACAAGAAGGCCGGGTTAAAGTAGCTTTCGCTCCAGCCAGCCTGTGGCCAGAGCGCTGCCATCAGCGCCAGTGCGACCGGGCAGTAACGTCCCTGGTGATTATTCATCGCGCTGACTCTGCTCACAGGTTGACGCTACGCGCCGGCGTAATGGCACCGTAGTCATTCACGCTCTGCCAGGAGAGCGTACCGCTTGCGGCGGCTGGCAGTACCTGCTGCGCCGAGTTTTTAGGCGCAACCATCAGGTTATCCAGCGTCTGTCCGCCCAGCTTCATATTGACCAGCGTGATGTAATACGGCGAAGCGTTACTGACTTTGAGGTGGTTGCCGACGCGCTCAAAACGCAGCTGCGAGAGCGCCTCTTCCGGCTGCATCGGCAGATTTGTCGGGCGGACAAACAGCTTGATCCGCGACAGGATAGCCAGCTGCAGCACGTTATTGTTTTCCGTTTTCGCTTTGTTCACGGACGGGATCGCTTTCACGTTCATGTAGAAGAGCGATTCACGATCGGCAGGCAGCGCGGGCCCGGCATAAATAATGCGTAGCGTATTTTCGCTGTCCGGCTCGCTGACAAACAGCGGCGGGGTCACGGCAAAGGTTTTTTCTTTTTGCCCGTTCGCATTTTCGATCCACGCGTTGATTAAATAGCGCTCTTGTTTATTGCTGTTGGTGATCGCCAGCGAAGTTTGCTTTGCATCTGCCGGATAAATAACGCGGGTGGCCCCCAGCGCAATACCGCCGGAAGCATTTGCGCATGCAGAAACCATCATTAAAATTAACGATAAAAACAGTCCTGGTTTAATTAGGGTATTCATCACAACCGTACCTTTAATAATGTGTTCGCAGGTGTTATGGATAAATCAACGTAAACCAGACATCCGACTGAATATTGCCTGGCACGAGGTGTTCGGAAATAGCCCGATAGCGGGCGCTAAAATGAAACGCAAGCTCACTGGTATTCACCGGCAACCAGCTGACGGCCGTTGCGTTCGGGATAATCTGACGTTGTTGTTCGTCAAAAAGAGCCAGCCCGACGCCGCTGCTTATCGGTGATTCACCTGGCCGCGATGTCGCCAGAAAAACCTGCGGATCTTCTGCTGGCGTAACGCCCTGAAACTGGATCCCCACGGTGCGCGAGACATCCACGCTGCAATCCAGCAGCCGCACGGTGAAGGGCACATTGACCGTGGAAAAACTGCCCACACCGGAAAATGAATTGGTTCGGTACTGCCCCATTTCGATGCGCATGTTCTGGCTGTCGGGTGCCACGGCGCAGCCGCCGTTCACCAGCTCACCTCTGAGATGAACTTTGCCGCCGTCGATCACCACGGTATGTGCTGAGGCCTGGCAGGCCATCGTAAGGGTTAACAGCAGTAGTGTTCCGGTCCTTGTCATCCTTCGTTCCTGGCCTTTGCGTATGACGGCCTCTTCCCTGAGGCCTGAACATCCCTGTGCGGAGGAATTACTCGTATTTCATTACGAAAGTGGCGTCAGCGTTTGCCTGGCCTGGCTCGGTGGTCGCAGCCGTTGATTTGTAACGCGCGGTGAAGTTCAGGGTGTTAGTCCCTTCGATCAGGTTCTGCGCGGCAGAGAAGGTTGAACCATCTGGAGTCAGGGTGGTGGATTTGCTGTCGAGGATCTCGATGCCCACGCCCTTCGCGGAGTTGTCGTTGTTACCAGAGGTTACCGCCAGCAGGGTTTTGTCGGTCGCGTCGATCTGACCGGTGAACGCAACTGCGGCTGTTTTCGCAACCAGCGGGTCACAATCATTCAGTTCAATGGTGAACGGAATATTAGAGGTAGTGTCACCCACTTTCGTGAACTTCGCGGTACGGTATTGGCCCAGGTTAACCGTCTGCTCGGAAGAATCAGTATTTACTGAACATGCAGCATTAACCAGTTCACCTTTAAAGTGTACGGTACCGCCATTTACGGTAACCGGAGTGGCTGTATCTTCTGCATTTGCGGCACCCGCAACCAGGGCCAGAGTAGCAATAACAGTAGAAGCAATGTTGCTGAGTTTCATGTCTATTCCTTTAAAATGTAAATAACCCTTCCCGCGAATAATCGGGAATAAGAAATACGTTCAATTGATTAATTGAAAGCTTATTTCGGAGGAGACAAAGTAGCTCATGAATGTATTTTAAAATATGTCAAAACGCTGTCATTTCGCCAGGTCACATCCTAATCCTGCCTAAGAAATTGACCATCCCCTCAGAAGGGTTTTTACGGCCTCCTGATGAAAACTCGCAAAGGGTGACTGACAGCGGCGCTCGCTTCTGACAAAATACAGGCAATCCCCCCTTTCAAACGTTACAGACGGAATCTTCTCTCTGATGGCAGCAAAGATTATTGACGGTAAAACGATTGCGCAGCAGGTGCGCTCTGAGGTCGCGGAAAAAGTGAAGGCGCGTAAAGCTGCCGGAAAACGCGCCCCCGGGCTGGCCGTTGTGCTGGTCGGCAGCAACCCGGCATCGCAGATTTATGTCGGCAGCAAACGCAAAGCGTGTGAAGAGGTGGGGTTCGTCTCCCGCTCTTACGATTTGCCGGAAACCACCAGCGAAGCAGAACTGCTGGAACTTATTGATACTCTGAATGCCGACAACGCGATCGACGGTATTCTGGTTCAGCTGCCGCTGCCAGCCGGCATCGACAACGTGAAGGTGCTGGAACGTATCGCCCCCGACAAAGACGTTGACGGTTTCCACCCGTACAACGTGGGCCGTCTGTGCCAGCGCGCCCCGCGTCTGCGTCCGTGCACGCCGCGCGGTATCGTTACGCTGCTGGAGCGTTATAACATCGATACCTACGGTCTGAACGCCGTGGTCATTGGCGCATCAAACATTGTCGGCCGTCCGATGAGCATGGAGCTGCTGCTCGCTGGCTGCACCACCACCGTGACCCACCGCTTCACCAAAAATCTGCGTCATCACGTAGAAAACGCCGATCTGCTGATCGTGGCGGTCGGGAAGCCGGGCTTTATTCCGGGTGAATGGATTAAAGAAGGCGCGATCGTTGTGGACGTCGGTATTAACCGTCTGGAAAACGGGAAAGTGGTTGGTGACGTGGTTTACGAAGATGCTGCGGCTCGCGCCTCTTACATTACCCCAGTTCCGGGCGGCGTAGGCCCGATGACCGTAGCCACACTGATTCAGAATACTTTGCAGGCATGCGAAGAGTACCACGACGTAGAGGACGCGTAAGATGGCCACATTTTCATTAGGTAAACATCCGCACGTTGAACTGTGCGATCTGCTGAAGCTGGAAGGCTGGACCGAAAGCGGCGCACAGGCCAAAATCGCCATTGCCGACGGGCTTGTTAAGGTGGACGGCGCAGTGGAAACCCGCAAGCGCTGCAAAATTGTCGCGGGTCAGACCGTGAGCTTTGAAGGGCAAACCGTGACGGTGACCGCCTGATGCTCTCCCCCTCTCCCGTCGGGAGAGGGAACCCACATTTCCCCCACACCCATCACGGTTAATTATCGATCGACTTCAAATAATCACTATTTCATCTGTTGAAAAGTGAAAATTCTGTTGCGCGTTTTTCACTCTTTCCCCACGATAAGTAGAACGTTCTACTAAAACGTTCTACTTACAATAACAGCGCCAAAAAAAGCGCTACTCGGGGGAAATCAGCATGAGTCTGATATCAGGGTTTGTTAAATCGCTCTCTAAATTATCGATGATTGGTCGCGCGTTAATGCTGCCAATTTCACTGCTTCCCGCTGCGGGCCTGCTGCTGGCCTTTGGCGATAAGTTTCACCTGCCGCTGATGATGAACGCGGGCGGGGTTATCTTTGATAACCTGCCGATGCTGTTTGCCATTGGTTCCGCCGTGGGGTTGGCATCCGAGTCCGGCATTGCCGCGCTCTCGGCGGCGGTCTCGGTGTTTGTCACCAACATCACCATCAGCACCGTCTTGAGTATCACGCCGGAAATGGCGTCTCAGGGCGGCAAATACGCGATGGTGGTCGGCATCCCGACGTTGCAGATGGGCGTCTTCGGCGGCCTGATCTGCGGGATTCTCGCCGCCTGGTGCTATAACCGTTTCCACACCCTGCAGCTGCCAGAGTTCCTCGGGTTCTTCTCCGGGAAACGCTTTGTGGCGATTGCGACAGCGTTTCTCTCTTTCCTGCTCGGCCTGCTGTTGCCGTATGTCTGGCAGCATATCCAGGCGGGCATCGATGCGCTCTCCGTGGTGGTTAATGGCGATAATCAGGCAGCCTCGACCTTTATCTTCGGTCTGGTGGAACGTGCGCTGATCCCGCTCGGCCTGCACCACATCTGGTATCCCTCTTTCTGGTATTCGTTTGGGGATTACACCACCCAGGCCGGTCAGGTGATTCACGGCGACCAGACCATCTGGTTCAAGATGCTGGAAGAAGGGGTCAAATCCTTCAGCAGCGACAGCTACCAGAACGCCGGTAAGTTCATGCAGGGTGAATTCCCGCTGATGCTGTTCGCGCTGCCTGCGGCGTGTCTGGCGATGTACCACGAAGCACACACCAAAAATAAGAAAATCGCGGCCGGTATTTTATTCTCTGCGGCGCTCACCTGCTTCCTGACGGGGATCACCGAGCCGGTTGAATTTACCTTTATCTTCGTCGCCCCTATTCTGTACGTCTTTAACGCCATCATGGCCGGTCTGGCGTACATGACCATGTATCTGCTGCATGCGCATATCGCCAAGTCGTTCTCTGCGGGCTTTATCGACTACCTCTCGTTCGGGATCCTGCCGTCATTTAACGGCTACAAAACTAACTTCCTGAACGCCATTATTATCGGCATTCCGATGGGCCTGATTTACTACTTCACGTTCCGCTTTGTGATCCGTCGTTTCGACGTGAAAACGCCGGGCCGTACAGAAGTGACCGCCAGTGCGGACGATAAGTCAGATTCAGAACTCGCCACAGAGATCATCAACCTGCTGGGCGGCGCGCACAACATCGACTCCGTCGGCTCCTGCATCACCCGTCTGCGCCTGGAAGTGGCAAAAAGTGAAGCAGTTGATAAGGACGGTCTGAACGGCCTTGGCGCCCGCGGCGTAGTGTTCGTCGGTGATAACGGTATTCAGGTGATTTTCGGTGCCAGAGCACAGTTTATCGCCCAGACCATGTCCACCATGATTGGCAAATAATAAGATGCCTGAACGACACGTCTCCTGTACGCTGGGGGACGTTGTCTTATCTGGCTGATAATCGGTAAATTTCAGGGAGCGGTTTTGAAGAAAGTCAGCATCATTGATGTCGCAAAGCATGCGGGCGTTTCGGTCTCCACCGTGTCGCTTGTGCTGCGCCAGAAAGGGAAGATTTCAGACGCAACGATCGCGAAGGTCAATGCTGCCATCACTACGCTGGGCTATGTTCACAACGTCGCCGCTGCCAATCTCCGCGCTAACACCTCCAACCTGATCGGCCTGATCCTGCGCGACTTTAGCGACAGCTTTTCCATTAAGGTGATGGCGAGCATCGTCCAGGAGCTGGAGAGACAGGGGTATATGGTTTTCCTCGGCCAGCCGCTGAACGACCATGAACATCTTGAGCGCTGCCTGCTGTCGTTTAAACAGCAGGGGGTCGCCGGCGTTATCTATCTGGCCTCTGACACCCGGGCATCCTCGCTGCCGGAACACATCCGCCAGTGCCCGCTGCCGCTGGTGGTAGTCTCTCAGTCCCTGCTGGATGAAAAATGCAATCTGGTGATGCGCGACAATCGCCAGGCGGCGAACCTTGCCGCGCGTTATCTTATCGAGCGCGGACACCGCAACATTGCCTACATTGGGGGTCGTGAAGGCTGCCTTATCCGCGAGCAACGTCTGCTCGGCTTTCGCAGCGCGATGACCCAGAACGGCCTGGTCTGGCGTGAGGAATACTCGCCTGCGTGTAGCGATGACACGCTGGCCGCAGGTTTCGCCACCCGCCAGCTGCTGGATAAAAACAACACCATCACCGCCCTGCTCTGCCACTCGCCGGATGCGATGATCGGCTCCATCTCCGGCATTCATCAGGTGGGGCGCACCGTGGGGAAAGATGTGTTTCTCACCCAGCAGGTCGCGCTGGTCGGTTTTGAAGATATGCTGCACGTGAACCTGACGTCTCCCTCGTTTACCTACGTTTCCTCCGCCAGTGAGGAGACGGGGCGTCAGGCGGCGGGGTTGATCATCCGCAAGCTAAAAGAGCCGGATCTGCAAACACAGCGTATCACCCTTTCCGGGCAGCTTATTGCCCGGGAATCGGCGTAAATAAGACGCTAACACCATCCTCATTGCGCCCATTCGCTGCTATATTTCCCTGCTTTGCCATGGATAATCGCAATGCCTACCGTTATCACCCACGCTGCAGTGCCTTTGTGTCTGGGTTTAGGCCTGGGAAGTAAAATCATCCCTCCCCGCCTGCTGCTTGCCGGCGTCGTCCTCGCCATGCTGCCGGACGCCGACGTGCTGGCGTTTAAGTTCGGCGTTGCCTACGGCAATGTGTTCGGCCACCGCGGCTTTACCCACTCCCTGCTGTTTGCCTTTGTGGTGCCGATACTTTGCGTACTGATGGGCCGACGATGGTTTCGGGCAAGTCTGACCCGCTGCTGGCTGTTCTTAACCGTGTCTCTGCTGTCGCACAGCTTGCTGGATTCCATCACCACCGGTGGGAAAGGCGTCGGCTGGCTGTGGCCGTGGTCAGATGAACGGTTCTTTGCACCGTGGCAGGTCATTAAGGTCGCGCCGTTTGCGCTGTCACGCTATACCACGCCCTACGGGCATCAGGTGATTATGTCGGAACTGCTGTGGGTGTGGCTGCCAGGGGTTGTGCTGATGGGGCTGTTGTGGTGGAAGCGGAGGTAAAAGCAAAACGGCAACCCAGTTGCCGTTTTAGTGTTTGCACCCTCTCCCGGTGGGAGAGGGTATCAGCGCGCACCAGAATTATTTCCGACGCCAGGTGGTTCCCTGCGGGCCATCTTCCAGAATGATGCCCATTTCCGTCAGACGGTTACGCGCGGCATCTGCTGCCGCCCAGTCTTTCGCCTGACGCGCTTCCAGACGCGCGTTGATAAGTTGCTCAATCTCCGCCACTTCGCTATCGTCCGCCTGCGCACCGCTTTGCAGGAACAGATCCGGTTCCTGCTCCAGCAGACCCAGTACCGAAGAGAGCTTACGCAGATGGGAGGCCAATGCATTCGCCGCCGCCATATCTTCTGACTTCAGACGGTTAACTTCACGCGCCATATCAAACAGCACGGAGTAGGCTTCCGGCGTGTTGAAGTCATCGTTCATCACGTCAATAAAGCGCGCTTCAAACGCCTCACCACCTGCCGCGGGTACAGATTTATCGGTACCGCGCAGGGCAGTGTACAGACGCTCCAGCGCCGCACGCGCCTGTTTCAGGTTCTCTTCACTGTAGTTCAGCTGGCTGCGATAGTGACCAGACATCAGGAAGTAGCGCACGGTTTCCGCATCGTAATATTTCAGCACGTCGCGCACGGTGAAGAAGTTGCCCAAAGATTTAGACATCTTCTCACGGTCAACCATCACCATCCCGGAGTGCATCCAGTAGTTCACGTACTCGCCGCCATGCGCACAGGTTGACTGTGCAATTTCGTTTTCATGGTGCGGGAACATCAGATCCGAACCGCCACCGTGAATATCGAAATGTTTGCCCAGCTGTTTGCAGTTCATCGCCGAGCACTCAATGTGCCAGCCAGGACGCCCTTCGCCCCACGGGGAAGGCCAGCTTGGTTCGCCCTCTTTGGACATCTTCCACAGCACGAAGTCCATCGGGTTACGCTTCACGTCCACCACATCAACGCGCGCACCGGCCTGCAGCTGATCCAGATCCTGACGGGAAAGCTGACCGTAGGTAGGGTCAGTCGGCACGGAGAACATCACGTCACCGTTATCGGCCACATAGGCGTGACCACGTTCGATCAGCTTTTCGGTGATGTCGATAATTTCGTGGATATGGTGGGTGGCACGCGGCTCGCTGTCCGGACGCTGAATATTCAGGGCGTCGAAATCTTTGTGCATTTCCGCGATCATACGATCCACCAGCGCAACAAAGCTTTCGCCATTTTCGTTCGCGCGCTTGATGATTTTGTCGTCAATGTCGGTGATGTTACGCACGTATTTCAGGTTGTAGCCCAGAAAACGCAGGTAGCGCGAGACAACGTCGAATGCAACAAAGGTACGGCCATGGCCGATATGACAGAGATCGTAAACCGTAATACCACACACGTACATGCCGACTTCCCCGGCATGGATAGGTTTAAATTCCTCTTTTTGGCGCGT
>Ga0308162_1000058_pt1 | contig 153051 bp, 138 predicted proteins | sample PhySR2_FD_201370 | JGI IMG/M metagenome (GOLD analysis project Ga0308162, IMG submission 201370) | Phyllosphere microbial communities from UC Gill Tract Community Farm, Albany, California, United States - DLSLS.R2 | ecosystem: Host-associated > Plants > Phyllosphere > Unclassified | place... | reverse complement strand
TGAGTAAACCCATTGTGATGGAACGCGGTGTTAAATACCGCGATGCCGATAAAATGGCCCTTATCCCGGTTAAAAACGTGGCTACAGAGCGCGAAGCGCTGTTAAGAAAACCGGAATGGATGAAAATTAAACTTCCGGCCGACTCTTCACGTATTCAGGGGATCAAGGCAGCGATGCGCAAAAACGGTCTTCACTCTGTGTGTGAAGAAGCCTCTTGCCCTAACCTTGCTGAATGTTTCAATCACGGTACCGCAACCTTTATGATCCTGGGTGCAATCTGTACCCGCCGCTGTCCATTCTGTGACGTTGCCCATGGCCGCCCTGTTGCGCCAGATGCGAACGAACCTCAGAAACTGGCGCAGACCATTGCTGACATGGCGTTGCGTTACGTTGTTATCACCTCTGTTGACCGTGACGATCTGCGCGATGGCGGTGCTCAGCACTTTGCGGACTGCATTACGGCTATCCGCGAGAAAAGCCCAAGCATTAAGATTGAGACGCTGGTCCCTGACTTCCGTGGCCGTATGGACCGCGCGCTGGACATTCTGACGGCGACCCCGCCGGACGTCTTCAACCACAACCTGGAAAACGTGCCGCGTATCTATCGCCAGGTGCGCCCAGGTGCCGACTATAACTGGTCCCTGAAGCTGCTGGAGCGCTTTAAAGAAGCCCATCCGCATATCCCGACCAAGTCTGGTCTGATGGTGGGTCTCGGCGAAACCAACGCTGAAATCATTGAAGTGATGCGCGATCTGCGTCGCCACGGCGTGACTATGCTGACGCTGGGCCAGTACCTGCAGCCAAGCCGTCACCATTTGCCGGTACAGCGCTATGTCAGCCCGGATGAGTTCGATGAAATGAAAGCCGAAGCGATGGCGATGGGCTTTACCCACGCAGCGTGCGGGCCATTTGTTCGCTCTTCCTACCACGCCGACATGCAGGCGAAAGGCGAAGAAGTTAAATAATGCTGTAATAAACCGTTACAGTAATACAAAAAAACCGGCCTCATGAGCCGGTTTTTTTTCGCAAGCCAACAGGCATTGCCGTTACTCTTTGTGAGAAAGCTTCTCTGCAGGAACGCCATCTTCGGCGCTTTTCTTCGCCGCCGCGTCATCATCGTTCATCGCTTTCTTAAAGCCTTTGATGGCTGCACCCAGATCGCCACCCAGTGTGCGTAACTTCTTGGTACCAAACAGCAGGACGACCAGTGCGGCAACCACCAGCAGTTTGGTAATACTAATCTCACCCATAGATACCTTCTTTACATAAAACAGGCTGTATTCAGCACCGAAAAAACCTGATGGTATTAACGGTCATTTGGCGCGCGCACACAATAGCAATCTGTAACAAGGTGAATCAAGCACTGATGAAAAAAACATCATAATAATTGCGGTGGCGCAAAACGTCGGTTGCGTAGAACAGGTAATTGCTGCCGCGCAAGCGCTATTCGCTCTGAATTTACTTCCGTCAACAGCAAAGCGGGTGCCTCTGCCGCTGCGGCGATGGTCACCCCCAACGGATCGATAACCCGGCTCTGCCCGATATTTTTATTCCCACACTCCCCTGCTGCCACAACATAGCAGGTGGTATCGAGCGCGCGGGCGGCCAGCAGCGTGGCCCAGTGGTGCTCTTTAAGCGGTCCTTTAACCCATGCGGCGGGGAGCACCAGCACATCAGCCCCCTGCAGCGCCAGGTTTAACGCCAGCTCCGGGAAGCGGATATCGTAGCAGGTCATCAACCCGACCTTAACACCCTGAATATCAATCATTGGCGGGACGCGATCCCCCGGATCAACCAGCCGTGACTCCTGGATACTAAAGGCGTCGTAGAGATGGAGCTTGGCGTAGCTGGCAATCACCTCTCCAGCGCGTATAGCCACCAGGGTATTCACCGCCCTGCCCGACGTGGACGGGACGTGGATCGTCAGGATGGTGGTGAGCGCATTGCCCTCGCTTTCGGCCAGCAGACGTTTCAGGAACGGCCCCTCAAGCGACTGCGCGGACTTTACCGACAGGTCCGGGTCATTATCATCACGCGCCAGCAACGCCTCTGGCAGCACCAGCATCGCTGCGCCCTTCTGCTGCGCCTGTGCCATCAGAGACACGCATTTTTGCGCATTCACCTGCCAGTCTGGCGTGACGGCAAACTGTCCTACGGCCACATACATAATTGTCCCCTGCTCATAAACAGCGTTACACTCGATGTTCTTAACTATCAAATAGCAGGAATCTACAGTGTTACAACTACTTTTAGCCGTTTTTATTGGTGGAGGAACAGGTAGCGTTGCACGGTGGCTGTTAAGCATGCGGTTTAACCCGGTGCATCAGGCTATCCCCCTGGGAACACTGGCTGCAAACCTGATTGGGGCGTTTATCATCGGAATGGGGTTAGCCTGGTTTAATCGCATGACCGATATCGACCCGATGTGGAAAGTCTTAATCACCACCGGCTTCTGCGGCGGATTAACGACCTTTTCCACCTTCTCGGCCGAAACGGTCTTCCTGTTTCAGGAAGGGCGCATCGTCTGGGCGCTGGGCAACATAGCGGTTAACATGCTCGGCTCATTTGCGATGACCGGGTTCGCATTTTGGCTCGTTTCTTCCGCCAGCGCGCATTCCTGATCGCAGCGTTAATGTTAGCTTAATTTTTATCTGTCACTCTGAGCGCAATACTGAACGAGGGTGACAGCATGAAAGAGAGTTTGATGAGCGCAGGTATGGTTTTGCTGAGCGTCGCGATCGTTGCCAGCTTCCTGAAAATCTATCTGATGGGCTGATTGCAGACGAAAAAAACCCGCTCGATGAGCGGGTTTTGAAATTCTTGCTGACGAGTCTGTATTACAGAGCCATTACGTTAGCAGCAGATGGACCTTTGGCACCGTTAGTGATTTCGAACTCTACGCGCTGACCTTCAGCCAGAGTTTTGAAACCATTAGACTGGATTGCAGAGAAGTGTACGAACACATCTTTGCTGCCATCTTCAGGAGTAATGAAACCGAATCCTTTGGACTCATTAAACCACTTAACGTTACCTTTAATCTTAGACATCAAAATTACCTTTACATTAAAAAACGACACAAATGCTGTGTCGGGTATCAGTACATCAATTGTGGAACGTTTTGTCCAGCGGATCTTTGATAAAAAGTGACAAAAGTCGCGTTAATTTTAACTGCCGGATTTTTATCCTTTACGATTCAAGGCCTGCCCATTTTTTCGCCAGAAGGGAGCGCATTTTTAGTTAAAACTGAAAACGCATCCAGGCGAAGTAAACGTTACCGTTGTTATAGGTCCCTGGGATATAGGTCATCTGGAACGTCGCAGGACCATAGCCGATGGAGGCCAGCGGCAGCAGAACCGGCACCGGGATGTACTTCCAGTTATCACGCGCGGTAAAACCTGCCGTATACCCCAGCCCCAGGCGGAAATTATCATCCGATAACGGACGCCAGGTTTTCTCCCACCCGTAGCCGCCAATCGGTTCCCACTTGTTGTAGGAATCTTTAAACGCCATCAGATAGAGGCCGTGCCAGTTCCCTTTCTCATCCCAGCGGGACTGACCAAAGCCGGCACCCCATGGGCGCTCGTTGTAGCGATCCGTTTTCTCTTTGTCATACGCAAAGCGGGCATGCCACGTGATGGCCGGAATATACAGATCGTAATGCTCCGGCTCGTTCCACGTCTGCGCCACATTATCTTTAAAGGTGGAGAACCACCCTTTCTCGCTTACATTGTCGTTCGCACCTGCAACGCAGGCGAAACTTAACTGGCCGAAAATAAAGGCTAATATGATAAAAATCTTATTACGTAAAGTCACAATACCATTACCATTCTTAGTATACGAGGCGAAGCTTACCATAGAATAGTTGAACGAAGTCTTAACAAAATCGTCTCTGTTCCTAATTATTCTTTTCTGTGCTGAGAATATTCTGAGAAAACATCTGAGCTTTTATGAATAACCTCATAATATTAGTTTTTTAACGTTAATTTAACATTATAATGAAGACCAGAATAATCCTCCCCTCATATCATCGTGGATTTATTAATCGTCCCCTCTCGCGCAGGACCGCATCAGCGCTGGGCTTTCGCCCTCACCCTCCTGTTCAGTCAAATGCGCAAAGCGCGATAACGCCGACGCCTGCACGCGCGACTGGTCCGTTGAGAGCGGTTAGGGAAAACATATATTCACGCCACCCCATAAACGCGGCGTAATTAATTAACTAAAAAAATAATTCCCGTATTTTTATTCAGGAATTATGGGCATATACAATCTTAACTCCGTGATGCATAAATCCTATCTTTTACGTTTGCGCAGCAAACTCAGACAGGTGAAAATCACAGGGAGACGTGGGCGAAACGCCCGAAGATAATACAAAACTACCCATTTTCCGGGTGCCAGGGCATATAATAAGTATTCATGCAGTCAATGACGACGAGACAGAAATGCCAGTGCGGTGGCAAAAAAATCGTCGATACTGCCTCAAGTCGTCTCTTCTTTGATTTTAATCAGCAAGGGCAGGCCATTAATTCGGCACATTTCATGCTTCTTTTTTATTGATTATCTTACTTTTGGGCAGCAAGGATACAGGGGAAATCATGCTTACGTTTATCGAGCTCCTTATTGGGGTCGTGGTCATCGTCGGTGTAGCGCGCTACATCATTAAAGGGTATTCAGCGACGGGCGTGCTGTTTGTCGGTGGCCTGACGCTGTTGATTATCAGCGCGTTGATGGGCCATCAGGTTCTGCCCGCCAGCGAGGCCAGCACCGGCTATACCGCTACCGATATCGTGGAATATATTAAGATTCTGCTTATGAGCCGCGGCGGCGATCTGGGCATGATGATTATGATGCTGTGTGGCTTTGCTGCCTATATGACCCATATCGGTGCCAATGATATGGTGGTCAAGCTGGCCTCTAAACCCCTGCAGTACATTAACTCCCCTTACCTGCTGATGGTGGCGGCCTACTTCCTGGCATGCCTGATGTCGCTCGCGGTGTCATCGGCGACCGGGCTTGGAGTGCTGCTGATGGCAACGCTGTTCCCCATTATGGTCAACGTGGGGATCAGTCGTGGTGCAGCCGCGGCAATCTGCGCCTCGCCAGCGGCAATCATTCTCTCCCCAACCTCCGGCGACGTTGTGCTGGCGGCAAAAGCGGCGGAAATGTCGCTCATCGACTTTGCCTTTAAAACAACGCTGCCCATTTCGATTGTGGCTATCGTTGGCATGGGCATCACGCATTTCTTCTGGCAGCGCTATCTCGATAAAAAAGAGAACATTAACCACGAAATGCTGGATGTGAGTGAAATCACCACAACCGCCCCGGCGTTTTACTCCATTCTGCCGTTCACGCCGATTATTGGCGTGCTGATTTTTGACGGCAAATGGGGCCCGCAGCTGCACATTATCACCATCCTCGTGATCTGCATGCTGCTGGCCGCTCTGCTGGAGTTTGTGCGAGGCTTCAATACACAGAAAGTGTTCTCCGGCCTTGAAGTGGCGTATCGCGGAATGGCAGATGCCTTTGCCGGGGTCGTGATGCTATTGGTGGCCGCAGGCGTGTTTGCGCAGGGGCTGAGCACCATCGGCTTTATTCAGAGCCTCATCTCCATTGCGACGTCGTTCGGCTCAGCCAGCATTATTCTGATGCTGGTGCTGGTCGTGCTGACCATGCTGGCGGCAATGACCACCGGCTCCGGTAACGCGCCGTTCTATGCATTCGTTGAGATGATCCCAAAACTGGCGCACTCCTCCGGTATCAACCCGGCGTACCTCTCCATTCCGATGCTGCAGGCATCCAACCTGGGGCGCACCATTTCCCCGGTTTCCGGCGTCGTGGTTGCGGTGGCCGGGATGGCAAAAATCTCGCCTTTCGAAGTGGTGAAACGCACGTCGGTGCCGGTCCTGGTCGGGCTTATCATCGTGATTATTGCGACGGAGGTACTGGTGCCAGGCGCCGCCTGAGCCTCCTGCCTGTTGCCAAAAAAGCGCCTGCGGGCGCTTTTTATGCTTTAATAACTTCCAGAAATATTTCGCTCTCACCGATCAGGAAATCACATGTTCAGGAAGGATATCGTTATCCCGGCTGGCGCTATGGCGCTCGCACTCTGCGCACTCAGCGCACACGCAGAACCGCTCAAGGCCACACAGTATGGCGATTTCGATCGCTACGTTCTGGCACTCTCCTGGCAAACCGGTTTTTGTCAGAGCATGGCTGAGCGCAACCGCAACGAGCCGGAGGAGTGCCGCCTGCAAAAAGAGAGCGCGAATAAAACCGATTTCCTGACCGTTCACGGGCTATGGCCCGGCTTGCCTAAGTCTGTCGCCGCGCGTGGCGTGGACGAACGCCGCTGGATACGTTTCGGCTGCGCCACCCGCCCCATTCCAGACATGCCGGAAGCAAAAGCCAGCCGCAAATGTGCCGCAGCCGAGACAGGGCTTTCATTGTCTGCTGCCGCAAAGCTGAACAGCGTGATGCCCGGCGCGGGCGGCACGTCCTGCCTCGAACGGTATGAGTACGCCCGGCATGGAGTCTGTTTTGGCTTCGATCCCGACGCCTATTTCGGCACCATGGTCCGTATGACCCAGGAGGTCAAAAGCAGTGCCCTGGGGACATTCCTCGCCGGGAACTACGGCAAAACCGTTAACCGCAGCGCCTTTGATGACGCAGTGGCTAAAAGCTGGGGCAAAGAGAGCGTGAAGGCGATCAAGCTCACCTGTAATGGCAACCCGGCGTATCTGACGGAAATGCAAATCTCGCTGAACGCCAGCACCATTAACAATCCGCTCGCGGCGGCCTCCTTCGCGCCACGCCCGCATCCCGGTAACTGCGGCAAACAGTTTATTATCGATAAAGTCGGCTACTGACCCTCCTGCCGGGCAGCTTCTGCCCGGCAATTCATTCCTTTCCCTTATATGACGACCCGCGTCACACTTCCGGCTATACGCATCATTTTTCCAGCCAATGCATTATTTATCCGGTAAACAGCGCCAGATCCTCCCCGCCATAATCAAGGCGTTACCTACAGGAGGAATTACACATGGCTAAAAAATTGATTGCACTTTGCGCCTGCCCAATGGGCCTGGCACACACCTTTATGGCCGCACAGGCGCTGGAAGAAGCGGCGGTGGAAGCGGGCTATGAGGTCAAAATTGAAACGCAGGGCGCGGACGGCATTCAGAACCGCTTAACGGCGCAGGACATTGCCGAAGCTGACATCATTATCCACGCCATCGCCATTACGCCGGAAGATAACGAACGCTTTGAAACGCGCGACGTTTACGAAATTACGCTTCAGGATGCTATTAAAAATGCGGCTGGCACCCTGAAAGAGATCGAAGAGTTGATTGCTGCAGAACAACAATAATCCTCAACCTCAGGGGTTTTCGTCATGGCATTAAAAAAACGCAGTGCGGTGCGCCCGGTAGAGGGCGATACGCTCGCCATTAAGCCGGCACCCGTCGCGGCAGGCAATACGTTCTGGAAAGAGCTGCCTCAGCACATTATGTCGGGCATTTCCCGCATGGTGCCAACGCTCATCATGGGCGGGGTAATCCTCGCTATTTCGCAGCTGATCGCCTACGTCTGGCTGGAGATCCCGCCAGACACCGGTATTCTTGACGCGCTTAACTCGGGCAAATTCACCGGGTTTAACCTGTCGGTGCTGAAATTCGGTTATCTGACCGAGTCCTTTGGCGGGCTGCTGTTTAGCTTCGCCATCCCGATGTTCGCCGCGTTCGTCGCCAACTCCATCGGCGGCAAACTGGCCTTCCCGGCCGGCTTTATCGGCGGTCTTGTCGCCACCCAGCCTACGCTGGTGCTGAATTTCGATCCTGAAAAACTCACCTGGCTTGCCACCAAACCGGTGCCGTCGACCTTTATCGGCGCGCTGATTATCGCCATTGCCGCAGGCTACCTGGTGAAATGGCTGAACACCCGCATCAACCTCCCACAGTATTTGCTGGCGTTCAAAAGCACCTTCCTGATCCCGATTCTCTCCGCCCTGTTTGTGATGCTGGCGATGTATTACGTCATCACCCCGATTGGCGGCTGGCTCAACGCCGGGATGCGCGCCCTGCTTCTCGCCGCCGGTGAAGCAGGCTCGATGATGTATGCCATCGGCATGGCTGCGGCCACGGCAATTGACCTTGGCGGCCCGATCAACAAAGCGGCCGGGTTCGTCGGGCTGGGGCTGACGACCGATCACGTTTTGCCGATAACCTCCCGCGCGGTGGCGATCGTTATCCCACCGATTGGTCTGGGGCTGGCAACGCTGATTGACCGCCGCCTGACCGGCAAACGCCTGTTTAGCCCACAGCTTTATCCGCAGGGCAAAACCGCCATGTTCCTCGCTTTTATGGGGATCAGCGAAGGGGCAATCCCGTTCCTGCTGGAAAACCCGCTCGCGACGCTGCCAGCGTACATGATCGGTGCCATAGCGGGCGCGATGACCGCCACCGCCCTGGGTGCCGTGCAATGGTTCCCGGAATCTGCCATCTGGGCATGGCCGCTGGTGACCAATCTGGGTGCGTATATGCTCAGCATTCTGGTCGGCGCGGTCATTACGGCCCTGCTGGTGGTGACTATCCGTAACCACATGCATAAACGCGGAAAACTCTCCGTCGATACGCTGTAACGGGATAACGAGATGGATTTACTCACAACGCTTCGCCACTGGCTGAAGGCCGAAAAGCTGGATGGCGTGCTGATTGCCTCACGGCAGAACAAACAGCCCCATCTGGGCTTGTCCACCGGTTCGGGCTATGTGCTGGTTACGCGAACCGCCGCGCATATTCTGGTGGATTTTCGCTACTACCACGACATCGCCTCACGTGCGGAAGGCTACCGGATGCACTTGCTTGATGCGGAGCATTCGTTTGCCGGGGTGGTGAACCAGTTGATTGCCGACGAAGGGCTTTCGCGGCTGGGCTTTGAAGGCGAACACGTCAGCTGGCACACCGCCTGCCAGTGGCGCGACGCGCTGAATGCGACGCTGTGCGGGATCTCTCTCGACGCCCTGCGACAGATTAAAACCGCGGACGAAATCGCCCGGATCCGCGCGGCGTGCCGCATCGCCGACGACGCCGCGCATCATATCCGCCGCTTCATTCAGCCGGGGTTGCGCGAGCGCGAGGTCGCCGCCGAGCTGGAGTGGTTTATGAAGCAGCAGGGCGCAGATAAGCCCTCCTTCGATACTATCGTTGCCAGCGGGCCACGCGGCGCAATGCCGCACGGCAAAGCCTCCGATAAGATCATCGACGCGGGCGAAATGGTCACCCTCGATTTTGGCGCCCAACACCAGGGATATTGTTCGGATATGACGAGGACCTTCCTTGTCGCCAGACAAGGCCAGACACCCGAGGCGCATCCGCTCTACGCGGTTTACCAGACCGTGCTGGCGGCGCAGCTTGCGGCCATCAATGCCATTCGTCCCGGCGTCCCCTGCCATGCGGTGGATGCTGCTGCCCGGGAGACAATCGCGCGCGCAGGCTACGGCCCGCAGTTCGGTCACAACACCGGGCACGCTATCGGTATTGATGTCCATGAAAATCCGCGATTTTCCCCCACAGACGCCACGCTGCTCAAACCCGGCATGCTCCTGACCGTGGAGCCTGGCATCTACCTTGACGGTGTGGGCGGCGTGCGGATTGAAGACGTGGTGCTGGTCACGCACACCGGGGCCGAGGTGCTCTACACCATGGACAAAACGCTACTGATGACGGGAGAACACTGATGGACAAGGAATTACTGCGCGCGTTAAGCGAAGCCGATGCCATTGCCGCGTCGGAGCAAGAGGTGCGCGACATCCTGATTAACGAAGCACACCGCTATCACAAAGACGTTCAGTTCGACGGCCTCGGCTCGGTGCTCATTCGTGTGAATCAGAGCAACGGGCCAAAGGTGATGATTTGCGCCCACATGGACGAAGTCGGTTTTATCGTACGCAGTATTTCGCGTGAAGGAGCCATTGATGTCCTGCCGATTGGCAACGTCCGCATGATGGCCCGCACGCTTCAGCCCGTACGCATCACCACCCGCAACGGGCTAAAAATCCCGGGCCTGCTGGACGGCGATCTGAAAGGTGAAACCGTAGACAACCTGCGCGTGGATATTGGCGCAACCTCAGCCGAGGAGGTCTACGCTGCGGGCATAGATGCGGGCGACCGCGTGACGTTCGATACGCCTTTCCAGACGCTTCCCCATAACCGGGTGATGGGAAAAGCTTTCGACGATCGCCTCGGGTGCTATCTGCTGATCACCCTGCTGCGCGAGTTGCATCAGGCCCCGCTCGACTGTGAACTGTGGCTGGTAGCCAGTTCCAGCGAAGAGGTTGGGCTTCGCGGAGGGCGCACCGCAGCCCAGGCCATTCAACCTGATATTGCGCTGGTCCTTGATACCGCCTGCTGGTCGAAAAACTTTGACTACGGTAACGCGAACCACCGTCAAATCGGTGCTGGCCCGATGCTGGTGCTGTACGACAAAACGCTTATCGCCCCACCGAAACTGACCGCGTTTATTGAATCGGTAGCGCGTCCGCTGGGGATCCCGCTGCAAAAAGATATGTTCAGCAACGGCGGCACCGACGGCGGCGCCATTCACCTGTCCGGGACGGGCGTTCCCGCGGTGGTGTTAGGCCCGCCAACCCGACACGGGCACTGCGCGGCCTCGATCGCCGACGAAAAAGACATTAACCAAACTCATCAACTGCTTGTCGCCCTGGTGGCGTGTATGAATCGTGAGACCGTGGCTCACCTGACGGACTTCAGGTGCTGATCTCACGCGTTAAGGAGAGCGTATGATTTCTATTGAATTTTCCTGCCCGCTGCCCAACGGCCTGCACGCCCGTCCGGCGTGGGCGCTTAAAGAGCAGTGCAGCGTCTGGCGCAGCGATATCCGTTTTATCAATAACCGGCTTAACACCCAGGCGGATGCCAAAAGCTCGCTGGCGCTGATCAGCACCGGCACGCTGTTTAACGACAGCTGCGTGCTCGAAATCAGCGGCAGCGACGAAGAGCAGGCCAGACGCGTGCTTGAACAGTATGTAAACACGTCGTTCATCGACAGCGACAGCATTCCGTCAGGGGATGCGCCGCACGTCGCACATCCTCTGCCCCGTTCGCTGATGCGGCTTAATCCGCAGCTGCAGCACGCCATTACGCTTGCCAGCGGCATCGGTAGCGGAACGCTGCGGGCCTGGCAGAGTGATAATCTCCATCGCTATCGTCAGATACCGGCCTCGCCGGAGGATATCACCCGTCTGGAGCACAGCCTCGCCACGCTGGCGGAGCAGCTTAACCAGCGCCTGCGCGGGCTGGGGGGTGAAAGTAAAACCATTATCAGCGCTCATCTGTCGCTGATTCAGGACGACGAGTTTGGTGGCAATATTCGCCGTCTGATCGGCGAAGAACGGCTGAGCCTTGCAGAGGCGATCATTGGCAACATGGAGCAGATTTGCGACAAGCTCTCCCATTCGGCCAGCGATTACCTTCGCGAGCGCGTCAGCGACATCCGTGATATCAGCGAACAACTGCTGAGCATTACCTGGCCTGAGCTTCAGCAAGCATCCGTATTTACGCTGGATGCGCCCACGATTCTGATGGCGGAAGATTTAACCCCGAGCCAGTTTTTAAGCCTTGATACCCGCTATCTGAAAGGCATGGTGCTGGAAAAAACCGGGCGAACGTCGCATACACTGATCCTGGCCCGCGCCGCTTCCATTCCGGTACTCAGCGGGGTAACCATTTCCTCCCTGACACCGTTTACCGGCGACGAGGTCATTCTTGACGGCGTGTGCAGCGTACTGGTGGTGAAGCCTGATGAGGCGGTGAATCACTACTACAGCGTGGCGCAGCGGCTTGCCGATAAACGCCACCAGCAGCAGCTCAAAGACGCCGGGCGTCCTGCGCTGACCCGGGACAATGTTGCCGTGGATATTGCCGCTAATATCGGCAGCGCCCTGGAAGCCCCCGGCGCGTTCGCCTGTGGCGCGCAGGGCGTTGGGCTGTTCCGTACCGAAATGCTCTACATGGATCGCGATACCGCCCCGGATGAGCAGGAACAGTTTGAAGCCTATCAGCAGGTGCTGCTCTCGGCTCAGGGTAAACCGGTGATCTTCCGCACCATGGATATCGGCGGCGATAAACAGATCCCGTATCTCAATATCCCGCAGGAGGAGAACCCCTTCCTCGGCTATCGTGCGGTACGCATCTACCCTGAATTTGCTCACCTGTTCCGTACCCAGCTGCGGGCGATTTTACGCGCTGGCGCCAGCGGAAATGCCCTGCTGATGATCCCCATGGTCCACAGCCTCGACCAAATTCTGTGGGTAAAACAAGAGCTGCAAAACGTCCGCGAGGAGCTGACGTCACAGGGGCTGCGTCACACCCCGGACCTGCCGCTGGGCATCATGGTGGAAGTCCCGTCCGTCTGCTTTATCATCGATCACTTCTGCGACGAGGTGGATTTTTTCAGTATTGGCTCAAACGACATGACCCAGTACCTCTACGCCGTCGACCGTAATAACCCGCGTGTCTCGCCGCTGTATAACCCGATCACACCGTCATTTTTACGCATGGTGCGCCAGATCGTCACCGCTGCCCATCGCCACGGAAAATGGGTTGGGATCTGCGGCGAACTCGGCGGCGAACGTCGTTATCTGCCTCTGCTTCTGGGGTTGGACATCGATGAATTTAGCATGAGCGGGCCGCGCATCCCTGACGTGAAAACGTTGCTCCGCCAGCTTGAGCTAAGCGCGTGTCAGACCCTGGCAGAACGTGCCTGCGAGTGCCGCAGCGCAGAGGAGATCGAAGCGCTTCTGGCGGAATTCACCCCTGAAGAGCCGCCGCGTCCACTGCTGGCGCAGGAGACAATCGTCTTCAACGAACCGCTGGCTTCCAAAGAGCAGGTGCTGCAATTTTTATGCGGCAATCTGGCTATCCACGGACGCACAGAACACCCGCTCGAGCTTGAAGAAGATCTCTGGCAACGGGAAGAGATTGTCACCACCGCCGTCGGGTTAGGGGTGGCGATCCCGCATACCAAATCCCAGTGGATACGCCACTCCAGCATTAGCATTGCCCGTCTGGAGAAGCCGATTGACTGGGAGTCGGATATGGGAGAGGTCGAGCTGGTGATCATGCTGACGCTGGGTACTCAGGAAGGAAACAACCACGTCAAGGTCTTCTCTCAGCTGGCCAGAAAACTGGTCAACAAGGCGTTTCGCGCGTCGCTTTTTGCGGCCGACTCGCCGCAAAGCATGCTTGACCTGCTCAATGCTGAAATCACCTTCTGACCGCTACTGAAATCGCGTGCGGTACTCCCCCGGCGTCAGGCCAAACTGACGCCGGAACAGACGGCAAAAGTAGTCGCTGTCGGGATAGCCGCAGCGCTTCGCCACTTCCCCCACCGGCAGGTGATATTTTTGCAGGATCGTCCGCGCTTTTCCCATACGCACCCAGCGAACATAGTCCACAAAACTCATGGTGCCCTGCTGCGAAAACAGGCGCGAGAGATGGTTGGGCGAGATGTTAAACAGGGCGGCAACGCTTTCACGGGTCAACGCCCCCGCATAGTTGACCTGGATCCAGCTGCAGATGCTTTGATAGAGAAAATCGCCGCGCGACATCCCTGGCTCGGGCAGAGAAGAGACCCGTTTACGGCACCAGTTCAGCAGGCCCAGCACCAGCGGCTGGATAATATCCTGGTCCTGCGGGGAGGCACTGAGATGGGTAAGCGCCGTCAGCATGGCCGCACACTCCCCCCTTTCCGGATGCGGAAGCTCTACTTTTCGCTGCGGCTCTACGGCCTGCCCGCTGCGGGCATCCTGAAATGCCAGCCCAAGCCACGACGGGGCAAAAATAATGCTCAGCAGCATAACTGGCCGGGCAAACGTTGGCGAACAGACGGTGCGTGACGGGAGAAACAGCATCTCCCCCTGGCGAATCGCTTTTTGCTCGGCAATGAGCAGGTTGCCGTACTCGCCGCGCAACACCACATCGAGCCGCGGCCATTCGAGGGCCACGGTCCCGGAGGAGGTGGATGACGGGCGATGGGCAAACCAGACACGTCCAAGCTGCTGGGGATTGAGGACCAGCCCGCTAAACAGGTCGGCAAAGAACTGTTGATCGGCAGGCAGGCTGTTATCGCGCATCCGGGCGAACCAGGTCGAAGCGATGGGTATCGCTGATTGCGTAATAGGCCGTTGGCCCGCCCGCGCGCAGGATCGGCTGCGCTTTCGCCGTCTGGTAAATCCCCTCCTCCAGCAGCGTTTCGGCAATATGCACCCCGACCACTTCGCCCAGCACCAGCCAGGTGTCAATCGGCGTACCTTCGGCCCCCGTGAGCTGAATACACTGGGACAGGCGACACTCAAAGTTGACCGGACTTTCCGCCACGCGCGGCGCGCTGACAAGCTGGCTGGCGGCTGGCGTCAGCCCGGCAAACGCAAATTCATCCTCGCCGGGCGAAAGCGTCGCGGACGTTTCGTTCATCGCTTCGGCCAGACTGCGCGTTGCCAGGTTCCACACGAACTCACCCGTTTCGGTAATATTGCGAACGCTGTCTTTCCAGCCATTGCTGGAAAACCCAATGATCGGCGGACGATAGTTAAAGCAGTTAAAGAAGCTGTAAGGGGCAAGGTTTCGCTGACCGGCGCGGTCGCACGACGCGATCCAGCCGATCGGACGCGGACCAATAATGGCATTCAACGGGTCATGCGGCAGGCCGTGCCCCTGAGAAGGTTGATAAAAATACATGAGGCTCTCTCACTGGTGGGGCAGATACGAATGACGCTTCGCTCAGTGCCCTGATTCAGGACACTCAGCGTAACGCAATCCGCACGAAATTAGGACTGAATAAATTTCAGCAAATCGTCATTAATCTGATGCTTATGGGTAGTGCAAATGCCGTGAGAGCCGCCAGCGTACACCTTAAGCTCCGCGTTCGGCAGGATCTCCGCAGCCACGCGCCCGCAGGTGTCGATCGGCACAATTTGATCGTCATCGCCGTGGATCACCAGCGTAGGGATGGTCATCTTCTTCAGATCTTCGCGCAGGTCCGTCTCCGAGAAGGCTTTCACGCAGTCGTACAGCGCCTTGATCGACCCCTGAAGCCCCTGCTCCACAAAACTTTCACGTACCGCTTTAGACTCTTTTGCCCCCGGGCGGTTGTAGCCATAAAACGCAGCGGTCAGCTCGTAGAAGAAGGCCGCCCGGTCGTTCACTACCCCTTCGCGAATACCATCAAAGACCTCTTTTGGCACGCCGTCCGGGTTAAAATCGGTTTTGATCATAATCGGCGTCACGGCCCCAATCAGCACCGCCTTAGCGACGCGATCGGTGCCGTGGCGGCCGATATAGCGCGCCACTTCCCCACCGCCCGTCGAATGCCCAACGTGCACCGCCTCTTTCAGGTTAAGGTGCGCGGTCAGCTCGGCCAAGTCGTCCGCGTACTGATCCATCGTATGCCCGTCCCACGGCTGCGCCGAGCGCCCGTGACCGCGGCGGTCGTGGGCAATAACGCGAAATCCTTTCGACCCCAGATACAACATTTGATCTTCAAAGGCATCGGCGGTTAACGGCCAGCCGTGGCTGAAGACAATCGGCTGCCCGCTGCCCCAGTCCTTAAAATGCAAATAACTGCCGTCTTTCAGGGTAAGTTTGTCGTAATTGCTCATGAAATCTCCTGACAGGAAACACGGAAGGCGGATAGTCGCCCACAAAGGGCGCTTAAAAAGAATAATGCAAATTGGCAAGGCAGCACGTTTTTCGCCAAAAATTCATATGGCGTATGAATGTGACCTTCATCACTTCAAACTTGCGTCTTCAGCCAGTATCATCAGGAGAGTTAAACCCTCGCTGCCAGACGGCGAGGGTTTTCTTTTGGATTGGTTTCTGCGTAACACGCAGCATTCACGACATGGAGTAAGAAATGTCCAGACCTAAAATTATCATTAATGAGCTCGACGCAGAACGTATCGACCGCCTTCTGGAAAAACCAGAATACGCCTCACTCCCGGTTGCCGACGCCCTCAACGAGGAGCTTGATCGTGCGCAGATGTGTACGCCTGAGTCCATGCCGCATGACGTAGTGACGATGAACAGCCAGGTGACGTTCCGCAACCTGACCACCGGTGAAGAACTGACCCGTACGCTGGTCTACCCGGCGCAGATGACCGACAGCGCCACGCAGCTTTCGGTTCTGGCCCCCGTCGGCGCGGCGCTGCTGGGTCTGCGTACCGGTGATACCATTCACTGGGACCTTCCGGGCGGTGCGTCTACCCATCTGGAAGTGCTCGCCCTGCTCTACCAGCCAGAAGCCGCCGGTGATTACCTGCGTTAATCCCTTCTGAACAAGCGCCTGTCCGCTTTGCACAGAGGATGCCAGGCATCCTCTTTCCGCTTTTTACGCATTTCACCCAAACGTCCTATATCGCCGAAAAACGCCGTCATCCACGCTTAATCTGTTTGCGTCGCGCGGAAACGCTTATGGGTGAAATAGCGTCCATCACACTGGTTTATTTGGTTTTTTTGGCGGTCATCGTCATGGCCGTGCTTTACCTGGAACGTCACTGGTAAGCGAGCCGGGTTACACGACCCCGCCGGGAAAGGCGTTCACCAGCCCTTTCACCTTCTGCTCTGCCGCCTCCGGCGTGTCTGCGCCAGGCACCAGGATAACCTTCCGGCACTCCTCTTCGCGTTTTTCGAAAATTTTGTAGGCACGTTCGGCATCGGTCAGCGGCAGATAGTGCGTCACAATCTCTTCCGGGGTAAGCAGCCCCTGTTCAATAAGCGGCAGTAGCTCGCCCAGCCAGGCATGGACGTGCGTCTGGCCCATTTTGAACGTAATGCCCTTATCGAAGGCATCGCCAAACAGGAAGCCGTGAATAAACCCGGCATATACCCCGGGTACGCTCACCACGCCGCCACGACGCACTGCGGCAATGCACTGGCGCAACGCTTTACCGCTGCTTCCCTCAATTTTGAGGTTGCTCAGGATAGTTTCCGTGGTGCTGCCCTTCGCTTCAAAGCCGACAGCATCAATCACCGCATCCACGCCGCGCTGGCCCGCCGTCTGTTCGATGATTTTCTCCGCCGCATCGTTGTCGTCGTCGAAGTTGATCGGGATGGCGCCGTAACGTTCTTGCGCAAACCGCAGGCGGTACGGGTGATGATCCACCACAAAGATTTGCTCAGCGCCTGCCAGCCGCGCGCAGGCAATGGTGAGAAGACCCACCGGCCCCGCCCCGAAAACGGCAACGCTTGAACCTTTACCCACCTGCGCGTTTTTCACCGCCTGCCAGGCGGTAGGTAAAATGTCAGACAGGAAAAGCGCTTTGTCGTCGGAGAGCAGCTGCGGCACTTTAAACGGCCCCACGTTGCCTTTCGGCACGCGCACGTACTCCGCCTGCCCGCCCGGCACGCCGCCATAAAGATGGCTGTAGCCAAACAGCGCGGCGGGTGCGGGGATTTGCTTTTTGTTCAGCGCAGCGCCCTGCCCGGCGTTGGTTTTTTCGCAGGCGGCGTACTGGTGCATCTGGCAAAAGAAGCAGTCGCCACAGGCAATGACAAAGGGGATCACTACGCGGTCGCCCTTCTGAAGGTTCTTCACGTCCCGCCCGCTTTCAACCACTTCGCCCATAAATTCATGACCAAAGATATCGCCATGTTCCACCTTAGGGATCTTCCCGCGATAGAGATGCAGGTCAGAGCCGCAGATGGCGGTGGCCGTCACGCGCAGGATGATATCGTCAGGCTGCTCAATGACAGGATCGGGGACATTCTCAACGCGAACATTGTGCGGACCGTGATACGTCAATGCCTTCATACGACCTCCGAAAGGATGTGGGTAAGCTACTAAAAGGGTAGCTACCTCTCGGGCATCCCCCCGAAATCCGCACCTTTTGAGATTTATCCTGGTGATATAAAAAAGTGCTGTTGAGGTTACAGAAAGCATAACTATTTTATGGTTGAATGATTTCAGCGTTAATAAACAAGGAGAAACGGGTATGTATCAGACAATCATTATGCCGGTTGATGTTTTTGAGATGGAGCTAAGCGACAAAGCCGTTCGCCACGCCGAGTTCCTGGCGCAGCAGGACGGGATTATTCACCTTTTGCACGTATTGCCCGGCTCGGCGAGCCTGAGTTTGCACCGCTTTGCCGCCGACGTGCGTCGCTTTGAGGAACACTTACAGCACGAGGCCGAAACGCGGCTGCAGACCATGGTCGGGCACTTCAGCATCGATCCCTCCCGCATCAAAACCCACGTCAGGTTTGGCAGCGTGCGTGATGTGGTTAACGAGCTGGCCGACGAACTGAAAGCTGACGTGGTGGTGATCGGCTCGCGCAATCCTTCGATTACCACGCACCTGCTGGGGTCCAACGCCTCAAGCGTGATCCGCCACACCCATATCCCGGTGATGGTGGTGCGCTAAACGCCCGTAAAAAACCCCGCTGATGCGGGGTTAGTTTTATCAGTACAGGTGTCCGATGTTCACGATGGTGCTGACTGTATCACCGAAGAAGGTCAGGCGGCTGAGCACGACCCCCACCAGCAGAATCGCGAAGATCGCTTTCTGCTTCGGCTGGCGCGTCAGCGTTAATCCACATCCCAGCAGGCAGCAGACCAGGCTACCCAGATAGAGCGGTGAGCTTAACCACGCCTGCGCCGTCATCTTCACCACCGTGCCGCCGCTCAGCCAGATAACAGGCGCGGCGATCATCAGTGCCATCAGGGCGATAACACCCTGTTGCAGAGCGCGATGGGAGGATTGCAGCCCGAGCAGCGGCGTGGCGGCGCAGCCCATCACCCAGACGGTAGCGAAAAACAGCATCATGGTGATGCCGTTGGCAATCGCCTGCATGGCGGGCGCGGCATAGGTCATGCCCTGCACAACCACCAGCAACACCCCAAACAGGGACGCCAGCAGCGCAGCGCCTTTATTGCCTTTGGTGAGGAAGGCCAGGCCGATGGTCCCCCCGTAGATCGTCGCGCCGAGAATTTCACGGCTCAGCCAGGCGTGTTTCAGGTTGATCAGCGCGTTATAGGCGTGTTCCGGGTGCGCCAGGTGCAGGATCGCCGCAACGGACGCTACCCCAAGGATCGCACCGGTGATCAGCCAGTACAGGCGGTTACCTTCGATCTCGCCGCGCAGCGTCCGCCAGGTGAGGAGTAACGTCATCCCCACAGACATCTGGCTCAGCACGGTAAAAATCACCAGCGGCAGTTCATACTTTTCCATTATTTATCCCCCGGCTGTTTTGGCTGACGGGCAAGAATAAAGCGCGTACCCGGATTAAGCTGCGGCATATGCGGGAAGCCCGGCGGATACTGCACCGCGTTGTTCGGCAGCGGATCGGCGTCCAGGTCGATAAGCGTCAGCGCCCCTACCGGGCAGGCGTTCACGCAGGCCGGATTCATGCCGATATCCAGACGTTCGTAGCACATGCTGCACTTCTCGGCTTTTTGCGTCTCTTCGTTAAAGCGCGGCGCGCCGTAAGGACAGTTGCGAATGCAGTTTTTACAGCCAATGCAGCGCTCAGGATTATGCACCACCACGCCGTCATCACGTTTGGTGTAGGCTTCCACCGGGCAGGCGGCCAGGCAGGCCGGATTTTCACAGTGGTTACAGGCCAGCGAGAAAAACGCGCGCTCTTCGTGCGGGTAAATGGCTTTATCCAGCGGATAGACATAGCGCCAGAAGCGGTCCGGCTCCAGCTGGTTAAAGCTTTTACAGGCCATCGCGCACCCACGGCAGCCAATGCACTTATCACTGTTCACTAAAAATGCGCGTCTCATGCCTCTACTCCTTCATTTGCAATGAGGACAATGTCAACAAACTGGTCATGAATGGCCGCACCGGGCGCGCCGGTTGCCATCAGGCCCATATCGGCCGGGGTGTCTTTCACCACGTTTTGCACGTTGTAACTGAGCTTGTTAAACCAGGATTCATACATCACCAGGAAATCCTCCGGCACGTTGGTGGTGACCTTCGCGCGCAGTTCAACTTCACCGATCTCGTTAAATACCCGGACGGTAGCCAGATCGCGGATGCCTTTTTTCTTCGCGGCGACGGGATGGATATAGACGAACGGCTCCGGCCAGAAGACCTGCATCCAGTCGAGGTTGACGAACTGCGAGTGCAGGCCGTACTGCAGATGCGGCGTAAAGAGGTGGAACGGCAGTTTACCCTCGGCGGCAGGCAGATATTCCGGCAGCGCCTTGTGGCCGTTTTTCTCGCACAGCTCAGAGAGGAACTCGTACTTGCCGGACGGCGTTTTGAATTTGCGATCGTACCAGGCGGCGCTGCTCGGCATTTTGGCCTTCACCGGGCCGTCCAGCAGGTCGTCCCACGAGCTGATGCCGAACTGTTTCGCCAGCCCGTCGTTAAACTCGAGGTCCAGCCATTTTTTCTGATCGACATCCTGCGGGAAGGTGCATGAACCCGGCTCCATTTTGTTGATGGTGCGCGAGAGCAGCACGGCAATATCCAGGTCGCTCTTGCATTCGTACATCGGCTTGATGGCCGGTTCGTTCACCGTCAGCCAGTAGTGCCAGTAAGAGGACGAGGCGCTCCAGTGCTCAAAGGTCGTGGTGACAGGCAGAACGATGTCGGCGTGCTGTACCGTCTCGTTAAAGAACTGATCCACGCACACCACCATCTCCAGCTTCTCGAACGCTTTTTCCATTTTGTTGCGATCGAAATCCTGCGCGAACGGGTTCTTACAGGCGACCCACAGCATGCGAACCGGCGGATCGTTAGCGTCAAGAATGCTCTGTGCGGTCTGGTTCAGGTTCAGCGCGCGGTCTGAATACTGACTTTTCTCGCCGCTGTCGCTGACAAACTCGCCAACCGGACCCGCGGCACCCGTCATACCGACGGAGCCAGCCGGTGGCTTTTGCGCCATCGCATGGTAGTTATAGCCCCAGGTTTGCAGATGGCCGTAGCGCGCCCCGCCGCCTTCAACCCCGATGTTACCCGTCATCGCCACAAAGGCATCGATGGCGCGCACGTTCGCCCCGCCGTTGACGTGACGCTGCATGCCGTAGCCGATCCAGACGGTGGCGGGCTTAACGGCGGTAAACTCGTCCGCCAGCTGCCGGATAACGTCCGGGGCCAGCCCACAAATTTCGGACGCCCACTCCACCGTAATGTTGTTGCGCAGGTACTGCTCAAACTCGGGATAGCCGTGGGCGAACTGGGTCACAAATTCCTGATCAACGCGGCCTAAATCCAGCAGGTGACGTGCCATGCCCAGCGCCAGCGCGCCGTCAGAGCCGGGACGCACGCGCAGATAGAGATCGGCTTTTGCGGCGGTTTGCGAGAACAGCGGATCGATAACCACGACCTTCGCCCCTTTCTCGCGCGCCTGATAGATGTATTTCATCGAGTGCATGGAGCACCAGGCCGGGTTCGCGCCCCAGAGAATGATGTATTTGGCCTTCACCATATCTTCCGGGTCGTTACACCACATGTCGCCCATATCGTAATGCTGGGCGTCAATCCCGGCAGGCCAGCACGGGGTACCGGCAAAGCGGGTGGTGTATCCCAGAGAAGACATCATCCCTTCCACGGCGTAACTCATCACGCCGAGGTTGCCGGAGTATTTGGTCAGCGCCAGGCCCAGCAGGGAGCCATCTTTCTTTTTGATCTCCAGCATTTTGCTGGCAATGCGCTGCATCGCCTCATCCCAGGAGATGCGTCGCCACTTACCGCTGCCGCGTCCGTCCTGAATCATCGGATACTTAATACGGTCCGGGGAATAAACGCGTCGCGGATAGGTCAAGCCTTTCACGCACGGCGCGCCGTGGGTGTAGGTCGATTCGCTCGCCCCCTCCACGAAGGTGATGACATCGTCCTTCACCCAGGTTTTCAGGCTGCAGGTGTCATAACAGTTACGCGGACAGGCATTGCGAAAGATTTTGTAGGTTTTAGGGTTAAACGGAATCGGCGGCTGGGCCATCGCGCAGCGGGAAGATAATAACCCGCCAGGCAGTGCCGCAACGGTACCTAATGCAATCAGACCTTTTAAAAAGGAGCGCCGGTTTAGCTGTCCTTTATCAATGCTCATAATATTACTCTCGTTTTTAATTCATCTAACCAATTAGTAAGTTGCAGGGCGACATCTCTTATTGCAGATGTTTTCGCATTGTTATTAATGTTGTCGATAAATGCGGGCAGCCACAGCGCCAGATGGCCCGTTATAAAGCGGGTCAAAGCGTCATGATATTGCGGTAAATGACGAGCGTGGGCACAGAGCATAACCACCAGCTCCAGCTCGATGCTGATATGGTCGTCCGGTGCCGCGCTGTCCTCCCCCACCACCAGACCCACGCTGTCTAAGAATTCGCGTACGTTAAGGGTTGTCGGCCCCATAACCAGCGGCTCCTCGTCGAGCCAGACCGAGGCGTAAGGCGCGGCCAGCGGTGCCATCGGCCCGACAAACAGCGCGCTGAAATCGTACTCCATCTCCAGCCAGGCGCTGTCGTCCCATGCTTTACACTGCGGATAAAGCTGACGCAACGCCCGCTGTCGTGCCGTCATTTCTGCGGCGCTAAAAAAATCGCGTAAGGCTAACCCGGTTAATTCAAATAATGACAGATTGTCATATATTGAATTTGCGAATGTATTTTTATCTTTCATAGGAAATATAAATAATTATCTGCAACGAAAATCTGGCAGATATTATCAACATATTCGGCAATTTCTTTGATCAAGGCAGGCTGTCGGTTCGGGATGCAAAATATTTTGCGCGGAAAATAATATTAAAAAAGCGTGGAAATAAAAAAACCGCCTCGTGATGAGGCGGTATGCAGGTGTAGTCTTACTTTCTTTTATTATGCTGTTTTGGTGCGGATCAGGTAGTCGAAGGAACTCAGCGACGCTTTCGCACCTTCGCCCGTGGCGATGATGATCTGTTTGTACGGAACGGTGGTGCAATCGCCCGCCGCAAACACGCCCTTCACGCTGGTTTCGCATTTGGCATCGATGATGATTTCGCCCATGCGGTTGCGCTCAATCGCCCCGTCCAGCCAGGTGGTGTTTGGCAGCAGACCAATCTGCACGAAGATGCCGGAAAGCGGAACGCTGTGCACATCCCCGCTTACGCGGTCGCGGTATTCCAGGCCCGTCACTTTACTGCCGTCGCCTTTCACTTCCGTCGTCTGCGCGTTCAGCACGATGTCGACGTTGTTCAGGCTACGCACTTTGTCCTGCAGCACCTGGTCGGCCTTCATTTCCGGGGCAAACTCCAGCAGCGTAACGTGTTCAACGATACCCGCCAGATCAATGGCCGCTTCCACACCGGAGTTACCGCCGCCGATCACCGCCACGCGTTTACCCTTAAACAGCGGGCCGTCGCAGTGCGGGCAGTAGGTCACACCCTTGGTACGGTACTGATCTTCACCCGGCACGTTCATGTTGCGCCATTTTGCGCCGGTGGCAATGATAATGCTGCGCGCTTTCAGTACCGCGCCGGAGGCCGTTTCAATCTGGTGTAAACCGCCTTCCACTGCCGCAGGGACCAGCTTGCTGGCGCTCTGGCTGTCGATGACGTCCACGTCGTAATCGCTAACGTGCGCCTTCAGTGCGCCGGCCAGCTTCTGGCCTTCGGTTTTCGGCACAGAGATGTAGTTTTCGATGTCTACCGTATCCAGCACCTGGCCGCCGAAACGTTCGCCCATCAGACCGGTACGAATGCCTTTACGTGCGGAGTACACCGCCGCCGCTGCGCCCGCAGGGCCGGAGCCGACGATCAGCACGTCATACGCATCGCGTTTGTTCAGCGCGTCTGCCGCACGTTTTTCTGCACCGGTGTCCACTTTGGCAACGATTTCCGTCAGCGTCATGCGGCCCTGACCGAACTCTTTACCGTTCATAAAGACCGCCGGAACGCCCATCACGTTGCGTTCGGTGATTTCGTTCTGATAGGTGCCACCGTCAATCGCCGTGTGTTTAATGCGCGGGTTCAGCACTGCCATCAGGTTCAGCGCCTGCACCACGTCCGGGCAGTTGTGGCAGGAGAGCGAGTAGTACGTTTCAAACTCAAAATCACCGTCGATATCGCGGATCTGCTCCAGCAGCGCCTGCGCCTCTTTCGACGGATGACCACCGGTCCACAGCAGGGCCAGCACCAGTGAGGTAAATTCGTGCCCCAACGGAGAACCGGCAAAGCGCGGCCCCTGGTCAGAGCCTGGGTTAGCGATCAGGAATGACGGCTTGCGAACGGGCAGCGCGTTATCTTCTCTGAAGGTCACCTTTGGCGACAGTTCAGCGATCTCGGTCAACAATTCTTTGATTTCTGCCGATTTTGCGCTGTCGTCCAGCGTGGCAATCAGCTCAACAGGCTTCGTTAATTTCTCAAGGTACGCCTTGAGCTGGCTTTTCATTGTGGTGTCGAGCATTGTTCTTCCCTCTCTTAAGACGTCATCATGCAAATTGCCTTAAACGGGCAACCTGAATGCAACTTGCATCATGGTGCCGGGATAAAATGGGCGCGGGTGCGCCCATAACTGAAACAATTTCCAAAGTATTTCGCGTCAGAGCAAGGCGGCTAGCCTGTGGATCCCCGGGAGCCTACTGAAGTAAGTGACCGGGGTGAGCAGGCGACGCCAACGCAGCTATGGCGTGAAAGACGACGGAAATTTAGATTTTACCGACCAGATCCAAAGATGGCGCTAAGGTCGCTTCGCCTTCTTTCCATTTCGCCGGGCACACTTCGCCTGGGTGAGAAGCAACGTACTGGGCTGCTTTCACTTTACGCAGCAGGTCAGATGCGTCGCGGCCGATGCCTTCAGCGGTCACTTCGATGGCCTGGATAATGCCCTGCGGGTCAACAACGAAGGTGGCACGGTCGGCCAGGCCTTCATCTTCACGCATGTTGTCGAAGTTACGGGTCAGGGCGCCGGTTGGGTCGCCGATCATCGCATATTTGATTTTTGCGATGGTTTCAGAGCTGCCGTGCCACGCTTTGTGGGTGAAGTGGGTGTCAGTAGAGACAGAGTAAACGTCTACGCCCAGCTTCTGCAGTTCGTCGTAATGGTCTGCCACGTCGCCCAGTTCGGTTGGGCAAACGAAGGTAAAGTCAGCCGGATAGAAGAAGAACACGCTCCAGCGGCCTTCGGTGTCTTTCTCAGTGATTTCTACGAATTCGCCGTTTTTGAACGCCTGGTTTTTGAAAGGTTTAATTTTGGTGTTAATCAAGGACATCTGTACTTCCTCCGTGTTTTCGTTGAGATGTAAGGTATCGAACTTTCGCTGAACGGGCTAATGCGTTTACTTTATCAAATCAATCAGCGATACCTTACAAACGCACTTCAAAGGGTGGTGAACCTAAAAGAAGCTAAGCCTGAAAGTAAAAAGGCCGCCCATTGGGCGGCCCTGATACCTGAACTTCCCACAGGAACTTTCAGTGCCAGCAGACGCTGGCGTTGCGTTGCGCTCTACAAACCGTAATATCAAGGTCGTAACAGCAAAGTGATTAAAGCACCCGCCCCTGCTCAGGGCAATCGGTCTGGCCGCGTTACTGCCTATGGCTGCGATAGGTTTGATCGAATAACGAATAGGAGGCAGGCAGTTTTATTTATGGCATGAATGATGTTCACTATTTTCACCCATGAAATTTAACAAATAAAAACGTTGAATACGTAAAAAAAATAGTTCAAGTTTTTTTAAATCGAAACGTCAACCTTTCAAAGATAATAATATCTTAAGTTCCGTTTCAGAACTATTTCATTTATCTGGTGGCGTGATATATTAAGCACGTTTTAATGTGGCATTAAGTAAGCTAACCACAAGGATTGTAAATGGTTCGCTTCAATCTATAGTTAATACAAATGCACTAACAACATGACAACGAAGCAACATCAGGACGAAACATGGCTAACCTCTACGATCTCAAAAAATTTGATTTAAATCTTTTAGTTATTTTTGAGTGCATTTATCAGAATCTGAGCATCAGCAAGGCCGCAGAAACGCTTTACATTACGCCGTCAGCCGTAAGCCAGTCTCTGCAGCGTCTGCGCAACCAGCTTAATGATCCCCTTTTTATCCGTTCGGGTAAAGGCATCACGCCTACCACTGTCGGGGTAAATCTGCATCATCATCTGGAACAAAACCTGAACCAGCTTGAGCAGACCATCAACATTATGCACAGCTCAGGGCTAAAGAAAAACTTTGTGATCTATTGCCCGCAAATTTTGACGCCCAACATCCTTCTCAACCCGATTAAGCTTCTCATGGATAAGCATAATTACGAGATCGAACTGCATGACGTCATGGTCTCGCCGGACTCCGCAGAAAACCTGCTGGCCTACCGTAAGGCCGATTTGGTTTTTGCTATCGCGCCGGTGAACAACCGCTCGCTCGCCTGCAACATGTTTCACAAATTGCAGATGAACCTCGTCTGCCGCAAGGGGCATCCACGACTGAGCGTATCGCCTACTCGCCAGGATCTTCTTAATGAGAAATTTGCCGCTTACTTAAGCGACGGTTCTGGCGTAAAAACGTTTCAGGAAAAAATTGAACACGCACTGCCGGAAAGAACGGTCAGTTTCAGAAGCGATTCTTATCTGACAATATTATCGATGCTTACCGTTTCCGATTTAGTGGGCGTTGTACCGGAAAATGCCTTCAGGCAATACGGCGATGCGTTGGGTTTGAAAGCGCTGGAAACAGATATTGTTCTTCCTACCGTTGATATTTATATGTTGTACAACCGCTCGGCGCTTAATAGCTCGGTATTTTCGAGTTTCATTGAGGAAATACCGGTTTTATAACCCCCCTTCCGGCTGCTTTCTTTAAAGCAGCCGGGGGCAATAAGAACAGGTTCCACGCTACCGTTTTCAAATATTCACAATTTTTCAGCTAACCCATTGAAAAAATAATGATATTATTCTTCACGCTGTTTGGCCCGTGCTGACACAGCGTAACTTACTCAGGATGAGGAAGAATATGTCATTATATAAGCTCCCCCTTAACCAAAATGTCCTGAACGCAACGCAGGAGCGCATTGCATGGACGCTGGAAAATTTCTCCCGAGTATGTGTGTCATTTTCTGGCGGGAAAGACTCCACGGTCATGCTCTACCTGGCGTGTGAATGCGCGCGCAAGATGCAGCGTAAAATTGACGTCCTGTTCATCGACTGGGAAGCGCAATTTTCCACAACCATCCAGCATGTCGAAAATATGCGAGCCCAGTTTTGTGACGTCATCGATAATTTCTGGTGGGTTGCACTGCCGCTGACCACGCAAAATGCCCTTTCTCAATTTCAGCCCGAATGGCAATGCTGGGAGCCGGGCGCGAAGTGGGTGCGCCAGCCGCCGCCCGATGCCATTACCGATCCCGGCTACTTTGATTTTTACCAGCAGGGCATGACGTTTGAGGCGTTTGTTCGCGCCTTTTCCGACTGGTTTGCTCAAAACCGCCCTGCCACCGTGATGATCGGTATTCGCGCCGATGAGTCCTACAACCGCTTTCTGACCATCGCCAACGCGCGCAAGCAGCGTTTTGCCGATGATAAACCCTGGACCACCGTCGCCCCCGGCGGGCATGCCTGGTATGTCTACCCGCTCTATGACTGGAAAACGGCTGACATCTGGACGTGGTTTGCCAAAACCGGTTCCTGCTATAACCCGCTGTACGATTTGATGTACCAGGCCGGGGTGCCGCCGCGCTATATGCGCATCTGTGAACCCTTCGGCCCGGAGCAACGTCAGGGGCTGTGGCTTTATCATGTGCTGGAGCCGGAGCGGTGGGCCGCAATGTGCGAACGCGTCAGCGGCGTCAGGAGCGGGGGGATCTACGCGGGCCACGACAATCACTTCTACGGTCACCGTAAAATACTCAAACCCGAGCACCTCACCTGGCAAGAATACGCCCTTCTGCTGCTCGACAGCATGCCGCAAACCACCTCTGAACATTACCGCAATAAAATTGCCGTTTACCTGCACTGGTACCAAAAAAAGGGGATGCCAGAGATCCCCGATACCCAGGAGGGCGACATCGGGTCAAAAGACATCCCGTCGTGGCGGCGCATCTGCAAGGTACTTCTCAATAACGACTACTGGTGTCGCGCGCTGTCGTTCAGCCCTAACAAGCCAAAGCATTACCAGCGATACAGCGAACGGATGAAATTAAAACGCAAGGAGTGGGGGATCTTATGCAACAACGATTAATCAACGATATCAAACGCTATCTGTCGTCACTGCCGGAAGAGCAAAAAATCGAGGCGATCAACAAATTCCGCGAGGCGCTGCATGAAGACAGTCCTTTTCGCGAGCAACCTATCGACTGCGTGCTGTGGATCAAACAGGACGAGATTATCGCCAATGATTACAACCCCAATAACGTTGCCCCTCCGGAAAAGCGTCTGCTGACGCAGTCGCTTGAGCTTGATGGATTCACCCAGCCAATCGTGGTGACGGAAGGCAAATCCCGGCACTATGAAATCGTCGATGGCTTTCACCGCCACGAGATAGGCAAAAATCGGGCAGCGCTCAAGCGCCAGCTCCGGGGCTATTTGCCCGTCACCTGCCTGCGCAAAGATCGCCGGGAGAAGGTCGACAGGATGGCCGCCACCATTCGCCACAACCGTGCGCGGGGTCGACACCAGATCAACGCCATGTCCGATATCGTACGTGAACTGGCGCAGCTTGGCTGGCCTGACGAGAAAATCGGCAAAGAGCTGGGGATGGACTGTGACGAAGTGCTGCGTCTGAAGCAGATTAACGGCCTGCTGGAGCTGTTTGCAGACCGCCGTTATTCCGAAGCCTGGACGGTGAAATAATCAGAGGGCGTTCAGGCGCTCCGCCGCGGCCAACAGCGTCGATTCCTGTTTCGCAAAGCAGATGCGAACCAGCCTGTGCGGGAAGGGATCGGCGCAGAATACCGACAGCGGAATGGCCGCCACGCCCGCCTCTTTGGTCAGCCACTGGCAGAAACTCACGTCGTCCAGATCGGAAATCGCGCTGTAGTCCACCAGCAGGAAGTAAGTGCCTTCCCCCGGCAAAATCTTCAGCCGGCTTTTGCTAAGCGCATCCACAAACAGATCCCGGCGGGCGCGATAAAACTCCGGCAGCTCGCGGTAATGCGCCGGCTCATGGCGCACCATGTCCGCCAGCGCCAGCTGGGCGGGCGTATTGACCGCAAAGGTCAGGTATTGATGAACTTTGCGCAGCTCCGCGCTGATGGCCTCCGGCGCCACGCAGTAGCCTACTTTCCAGCCAGTCATATGGTAGGTTTTGCCAAATGACGACACCGCAACGGCGCGCTCGCGCAACTGCGGATGCGCCAGCACGCTGGCATGCCCCTCTTTCGCAAAACAGATGTGCTCATACACTTCATCGCTCAGCACGTAAATTTCGCGTTCGCTGATGGCCTGCCACAGGGCGGCGAAATCCGCCTGATGCCATACCGTCGCGGACGGATTGTGCGGCGTGTTCAGGATAACCAGGCGCGTTTTATCACTCAGCAGCGCGGCAAAGGCCTGCCAGTCCGGGCGGAAATGCGGCGGCTGAAGCGCCACGCGTTTTACCACACCGCCAGAAAGCGCAACGGCGGGGGCGTAACTGTCGTAGCTCGGATCAAAGCAAATCACTTCATCCCCGGTGCGCACCAGGGCGGTAATGGCCGCATACAGCGCTTCGGTGGCCCCTGCTGTCACCGTGATTTCGCTGTTGGCATCCGGCGTGTAGCCATAAAGCGCCGCCGTTTTATCCGCAATGGCTTCACGCAGCGCCTGCACGCCGGTCATCGGCGCGTACTGGTTCGCCCCCTGCGCAACGTGGTACGCCAGGCGCTCCTGCAGATAAGCCGGGCCGTCAAAATCCGGGAATCCCTGGGAAAGGTTAATGGCGTTGTGCTGCTGTGCCAGCGCGCTCATCTGCGTAAAGATGGTGGTGCCGAGACTGGGAAGTTTACTTTGCGGAATCAAGGGGTTATTGCTCATTGCGTTGTGCCTGCGTGTAATACTTATGTTGCTGACACTATAACACGATGTTAGTCTTTGGCAATCAAGACGCTTAGACGTCTAAACCATATGAATATTCCTGCCTGACGAGAGGGTAAAAGGAAAATGACAGACAACCTGCAACTCACGCATCTGGTCGACGCCTGCCGCTGGATTGGTTCCAAAGGCTGGGCACCCGCCACCGGCGGCAACATGTCCGTACGTCAGGATGAGCACCTGTGCTGGCTCAGCGAATCCGGCAAAGATAAGGGCAGCCTCACGACGGACGATTTTCTGCAGGTGGAGATCGCCACCAACCGCGCGCCGTCTGGCCGCAGGCCCTCAGCAGAAACCGGGCTGCATACCTTACTCTACCGTCTGTTCCCGGAGGCTAACGCGGTGCTGCACGTTCACACCGTCAACGCCACCGTGCTCTCACGTCTGGTTCGCGATATCGAGCTGAAAATCAGCGGCTTTGAGATGCAGAAATCGCTCACCGGACAGACCACGCATGAGGATACGGTGGCCATTGCGGTATTTGATAACGACCAGGATATCGACGCTCTTGCCTCGCGCATCGCCCATTACGCCCGCGAGCGCCCGCTGAATTATGGTTTTCTTCTTCGCGGCCATGGCTTAACCTGCTGGGGACGCGACGTGGCAGAAGCCCGCCGTCATCTGGAAGGATTAGAATTCTTATTTGAATGCGAAATGCGTTTACGCCAATGGGAGAGAGTATGATTCGCGCGATTGTGACGGATATTGAAGGGACCACCAGCGATATTCGTTTTGTCCATGAGGTTTTGTTCCCCTACGCGCGTGAGCGGCTGGCGGCCTTCGTGACTGCCCAGCAGTACGCCGAGCCGGTCAAATCGATTCTGGACAACCTGCGCGATGAAACCGGTCATCCGCACGCCAGCGTCAGCGAGCTTATTGATGCCCTGTATGGCTTTATGGACGAGGATCGTAAATCCACGGCGCTGAAGGCGCTGCAGGGTATTATCTGGCACGACGGCTACGTCAACGGCGACTTTACCGGCCACCTCTACCCGGACGTCCTGCCCGCGCTGGAAAAATGGAAAGCGCAAGGGGTTGATCTCTATGTTTATTCTTCAGGCTCCGTGGCGGCGCAGAAACTGTTATTTGGCTACAGCGATGAAGGTGATATTACTCATCTGTTCAGCGGCTACTTTGACACGCGTATCGGTGCCAAGCGCGAGGTGCAGTCCTATCAGAACATTGCCGCGCAGACGGGTATCCCTGCGTCGCAAATTTTGTTCCTGTCGGACATTCACCAGGAGCTGGACGCCGCTGAACAGGCGGGTTTTCGCACCCTGCAACTGATTCGCGGCGATGACGATGGCGCGAGCCACCACCATCAGGTCCACCAGTTTGACGAGATAAATCCGGAGCAGATCCCCTCATGAGCGCATTAACCCTTTATTCTGTTAACGATCCGCACCAGCACCTGTGGCACAGCACCGACGCCGACGAGATCGCCCGGCAGCTCAACGCCAAAGGCGTGCGGTTTGAACGCTGGGCGGCGGATCGTGATTTAGGCCACGATCCAACCCCCGACGCGGTGATCGACGCTTACCAACATGCGATCGACAAACTGGTGGCGGAAAAAGGCTATCAGAGCTGGGACGTCATCAGCCTGCGCGCCGATAACCCGCAGAAAGAGGCGCTACGCGAGAAGTTCCTCAACGAACACACCCACGGTGAAGACGAAGTACGCTTCTTCGTCGAGGGCGCCGGGCTGTTCTGCCTGCACATCGGCGACGAGGTGTATCAGGTACTGTGTGAGAAAAACGACCTGATTTCCGTCCCCGCCGGTACACCGCACTGGTTTGATATGGGGTCCGAGCCGAATTTTACCGCCATCCGTATTTTCGATAACCCGGAAGGATGGATTGCGCAGTTTACGGGCGATGCGATTGCGGATGCGTATCCACGGCTGGCCTGATTTTTATCGCTATTCGGCTGGGTGAGCGTAGATCAGTCTCCTCGCCCCTCCGGGGAGAGGGTGAGGGGAAACCGCGCGCTGATAAACCTTTTTTGCAACGTTGATTAAATGCTGGCGATAATCCTCTGCAAATCAGCGCCAACCAGTCTCGCCAGATGCACAAACTCCACCACATCCAACCTACGCTCACCGTTTTCCACCTTCGCAATAAACGACTGCGGTTTGCCCAATGCCTCCGCAAGCTGCGCCTGAGTGATTCCCTTTTCTTTGCGAGCTTTCTTCAACGCATTGATAACGCGCTGGTATTGATCCGAGTAAACTGAGGCCATTATTCCGATTCCATACAAATATCCTGAAATCGAATATCCTCTCTTTGCGTTTTTATCCCAAAATAGGATAATTAATCGCGTAACAAACACATGTAAGGAGGACACAATGCGTCATCAGAACTGGCATCCTGCCGATATCATCGCCGCACTCAAGAAACAGGGTACAAGCCTGTCTGCGTTGTCACGCAAGGCTGGCCTTTCATCTTCCACACTGGCAAACGCACTATCGCGTCCATGGCCTAAAGGAGAATTAATCATCGCTCAGGCGCTGAACGTTCCACCGGATGTGATATGGCCCGAAAGATACATTGATGAAAAGGGGGAGCCAATATTTCGTCAGATGAGAGCGACAAGGAAAAAAACCTGTTTAACATGATCAGCGGCGTTTCCCCCTCACCCCTGCCCTCTCCCTCAAGGGAGAGGGGGTCTAAAAGCACTACCGCTTCAATTCCTTCACATACCTCACCAGCTGATCCAGCACTATCCCCCACCCTTCGTGGAAACCCATTTGCTCATGCTGTTCCCGGATTTCTTTTGTTGGATGGCGCGCAATCGCCGTATAGCGGGTTTTACCCTCCCCGACGTCTTCCAGCAACAGAATTGCAGTCATAAAGGGCTTCTCGGCGGGTTTCCAGCCTTCGGTATAGCCGTCGGTAAAAACCAGCTTTTTACCGGGATCGATTTCAAGAAACACACCCCGGTTGTCCATCCGCTGCCCGTCCACCTCAAACACGGTGTTAAACCGTCCGCCCACGCGCAGGTCGAGATCGCAATCGGTTACTGTGTGGGGAGCAGGAATGAAGAAATTTTTGATGTGCTCTGGCGTGGTCCAGCATAGCCACAGCAGATCGCGCGGTGCATCCACCACGCGTTCCAGTTTTAAGTCAGTATCAGGATCGAGCGTCATGATAACGTCCTCGTAAGGGAACCCCTTAAAGGATAGCCGGAATCAGGCAAATCTCCCTTCTGCCACCTCTTTCGGCGTAACCACGCCCGTATCCAGCACCCAGCCGCTAATCAGCGAGGCAGGCGTAACGTCAAACGCCGGGTTGTAGACCTGCGCGTTCTCCGGCGCCCACTGGACCGCGCCGAAGCTTCCGGCGACGCCTGTCACTTCGCTGGCGGCGCGCTGCTCAATCGGGATCGCCTCGCCGTTCGGACAGTCGCGGTCGAGGGTGGTGTGCGGCGCGGCGACGTAAAACGGTATGCCGTGGAATTTCGCCAGTACCGCCAGCGAATAGGTGCCAATTTTGTTCGCCACGTCGCCGTTGGCAGCAATGCGGTCAGCCCCCACCCACACGGCGTCTACCTGTCCTTTTGCCATCAGGCTGGCGGCCATCGAATCGGTGATCAGCTGATACGGCACGCCCAGTTCGCCGAGTTCCCATGCGGTGAGCCTGCCGCCCTGCAGAAGCGGGCGGGTTTCATCCACCCAGACGTTGGTCACGTTACCTTCCTGATGCGCGCGGGCAATGACGCCCAGCGCCGTGCCGACGCCCGCCGTCGCCAGCCCGCCGGTGTTGCAGTGGGTCAGCAGGCGGCTGCCAGGCTTAACCAGCGCGCTGCCCGCTTTCGCGATCGCCTCACAGAGCTGTTTGTCTTCGTCAATCAGGCGCAGCGCTTCGGCTACCAGCGCCGGGACAAAATCCGCCTCGTCGAGCGCCAGCGTCATGCGGTCGAGGTTGTTCATCAGGTTGACCGCTGTCGGACGTGACGCCCGCAGGATCGCCAGCGCCGCCGCCAGTTCGTCACGACGTGCGCCCTTTTCTGCCAGCAGCGCCAGCAGCAGGCTTGCAGAAAGACCAATCAGCGGCGCGCCGCGCACCCGCAGGCTGTGAATGTGCCCGACCAGCGCCTCTACGCTGGAGGCATCCAGCCAGCGTTTCTCCTGCGGAAGCGCCTGCTGGTCGAGAATAAAGAGCTGATTATCCGCCACCCGCAGGCTGGTCGTCTGTAATGTCTGCATGTCGTTAATTCCCTGTTGCGTTGTTGTAGCACATTGTGTCAGGATGAAATCCAGATGTATAGACGTCTACATGTCTTAATTAGTCATTCTCGTGAGGAACAGCGATGTCGCAATACCGTACCTTTACCGCCCAGGACGCCGTGGAGTATGCAAAGCAGTTCGGGGGCCTTGATGATCCCTCAACGCTGGTAGAGGCGCAGGAAGTGGGCGACGGCAACCTCAATCTGGTCTTTAAAATTTTTGACAGCGCAGGCGTAAGCCGCATCATCGTCAAGCAGGCGCTGCCCTACGTGCGCTGCGTGGGCGAATCCTGGCCGCTGACGCTGGACCGCGCCCGCCTGGAAGCGCAAACGCTGATCGAGCATTACAAACACAGCCCGCAGCATACGGTGAAAATCCACCACTTCGATCCGGCGCTGGCGGTGATGGTGATGGAAGATCTCTCCAGCCATCGCATCTGGCGCGGCGAGCTGATCGGTAACGTATCCTACCCGCAGGCAGCGAGCCAGTTGGGGGAATATCTCGCCCACACGCTGTTTCACACCAGCGATTTTTACCTGCATCCCCACGAGAAAAAAGCGCGGGTGGCGCAGTTCATCAACCCGGAGATGTGCGAGATCACCGAAGATCTGTTCTTTAACGATCCGTACCAGATCCACGCGCGCAATAACTACCCTGCCGAGCTGGAAAATGACGTGGCCGCCCTGCGTGAAGACGCCCAACTGAAAATTGCGGTGGCGTCCCTGAAGCACCGCTTCTTCTCGCAGGCCGAAGCCCTGCTGCATGGCGATATTCACAGCGGCTCGATTTTCGTGGCGGAAGGCAGCCTGAAAGCCATTGACGCCGAATTCGGCTACTTTGGGCCGATTGGCTTCGACATGGGTACCGCCATCGGCAACCTGCTGCTGAACTTCTGCGGCCTGCCGGGTCATCTGGGCATTCGCGATGCCGCCGCCGCCCGCGAGCAGCGTCTGACCGATATCCAGACGCTGTGGCACACCTTTGCGGAACGCTTCCAGGCGCTGGCACACGAGAAAACGCGCGACGCCGCGCTGAGTGCACCGGGCTACGCCACGGAATTCCTGAAAAAAGTCTGGCAGGACGCGATTGGCTTCTGCGGCACCGAGTTGATTCGCCGCAGCGTGGGGCTGTCGCACGTGGCGGATATCGACACCATTCGGGACGAGGCGATGCGCCACGAATGCCTGCGTCACGCCATCACGCTCGGCAAAGCGTTGATTGTGATTGCCGATCGCATCGACAGCGCGGAAGAGCTGGTGGCGCGGGTGCGGCAGTACAGCTGAGTGCTTTTGCCGGGTGGCGGCTTCGCCTTACCCGGCCTACGATCCTGATTTTCTCCCTCTCCCTGTGGGAGAGGGCCGGGGTGAGGGCATCGAACCGCACTCACCCCAGATACTCAATCACCGATAACCCGCCGTTATAATCCGTGCTGTAGATAATTCCCTGCGCATCCACAAACACATCGCACGACTGGATCACCTGCGGGCGGTTGGGCCGCGTATCCATCATCTTCTGCGGCGCGGCGGGCACCAGCGCGCCGGTTTCCACCGGGCGATACGGGTTGGAAATGTCGTACGCCCGCACGCCCGCATTCTGATACGTCGCAAAAATCAGCGTGGAGCTGACAAAGCTCCCCGGCCGGTTCTCGTGCAGGTTATGCGGGCCAAAGTGCGCCCCCTTCGCCACGTAATCGCGTTCTTCAGGCTGCGGGAAGGTGGAAATACTCACCGGGTTCGACGGCTCGCGGATATCAAACAGCCAAATCAGCTTCTCGCCATCTTCCTGGTTATCCAGCACCGCCTCGTCCAGCACCACCAGCAGATCGCGGTCCGGCAACGGCAGCGCGGTGTGCGTACCGCCGCCAAACGGCGGACTCCAGTTGCGATGGCTAATCAGCGTCGGATTCGCTCTGTCCTTAACGTCCAGCAGGGTCAGCCCGCCGTCGCGCCAGCTGCCGTACGCGGTATCCCCGGCGATAATCGCGTGGTGCAGCGCGTAGCGTTTGCCTTCGGGCCAGGTCGGCTGTTCGCCGTCGGCCTGGTTCATCCCCGGCAGCCACCAGCGCCCCACCACCTCGGGCTTGCGCGGGTCGGCCAGGTCGATGGTCAGAAAGATATAATCGGTAAAGCCGTCGATCAGCGCCGATACGTATGCCCAGCGCCCGCCCACGTACCAGATGCGGTGAATGCCAATGCCGTTCAGCGACAGAAAACCGATCTCACGCGGCGCATCCGGCGTGGAGATATCAAACACGCGCAGCCCGGCGCTCCAGCCCGTGTCCTGCACGTCGCGCACGGTCTCGCCCACCTGCCGGGTGTAGTACACCTTTTCGTCGGCAAAACGGGCATCGGCAAACAGATCGCGGGCGTTAATCACCAGCAGCAGATCGTCGTGCGCCTGCAGATGGACGTTCCAGGTGCCGGGTGGCGCGGGCACATACCCTGCCGCTTTAGGGTTTTTCGGGTCGCGCACGTCAACAATTGAAAAACCCTGCGACACCATATGGCCGATGTAAGCAAAGCCGCGATGGACCATCAGCTGTACGCCGTCCGGCCGGCCGCCCTGGTCGCTATGACCTATCAGCCGCATATTGCGGCTGTATTCGGGTTGAGGTAATGCAGACATATTTTCGTCCTTTCGCCGGATGGCAGTTGCGCCTTATCCGGCCTACAAAAGCGCCACCGGGCATTATTTAGATTTGGCTTCCAGCGTCGCAAACCACGGGGCGATAAAATCGTCGGTCTGGCCCCAGCCCGGAATGATTTTCCCGAGCGTAGCCACGTTCACCGCGCCAGGCTGGGCGGTGAGCAATGCCTGCGGGATCGCCGCCGCTTTAAAGTCGTAGGTTGCAGGCGTGGTTTCTCCGGCAATCTTGTTGGCAATCAGGCGGACGTTGGTCGCGCCGATGAGTTTCGGATCCACCGCCACGCTCACCGTCCACGGGCTGCCCGGCTCGCGCATTAGCTGGAGATCCTGGTTAGAGATATCAATGCTGTAGAGTTTGATTTCGGTCCGGCCATTCTCTTTCAACGCCTTATATGCCCCCTGGCTGAACGCGTCCCAGGTCCCCCAGATGGCGTCGATTTTGCCTTTCGGGTATTTCGCCAGGATCGCGCCCACCTTGTTGGCGGTATCGCCCTGCACGTCAGAAGAGACCGCGCCAATCGACTCCAGCTCTTTGATGCCCGGGTACTGCTTTTGCAGCGCTTGATAGGCCGCCTGACGGCGTTCCATCGGCGGGAAGCCCGCCACCCACAGCTTGACGATGTTGGCTTTGCCGTTGAAATCTTTCGCCAGCTGGCCGAAAGAGAGGTTGGTCAGGGAGGCGTCATCCTGCTGGGTCACGGTCACGCCCGGAATGTCACCGTTTACGGCGGTATCAAATACCGAGACCTTAATCCCGGCCTCCACCGCTTTTTTCACCAGCGCGGTTGAATACGGATCGCGCCCCTGCGAGAGAATAATCCCGTCATACTTTTGGCTGATCGCCTGATTAACGAAGTCCTGGAATTTGGCATCATCGCCGTTGCTTAAGAAGGTGCTGACCTTAAAGCCGAGCTTTTTACCCTGCTGGATGGCTCCGGCGACAAACTGGGTGGTGTTGTCATCGGAACCGAGGTTGCGGATCACCGCAATGCGGATGGGTCCGTCATGGCTGGCAATGGCCGCCGGAAGCGGTGCGGGCGTTGCCGCGAAGCCCGGCAGCGAGGTCAGAAAGCCGAGCGCCACCACAGCGCGTGTCACTGTTTTCATTGTGCTATCCCTTAACGTTTTTGTATGTAGGTAATGGCCAGCGCCACGGCGAGCACCAGTCCTTTTATAATGTCCATCGCGTAGTACGGCACGGAGAGCATCACCAGGCCGTTCGACAGCACGCCCAGAATCACCGCGCCCACCAGGGTGCCCAGCGCATTTGGTTTCCCGGATCCAGCCAGCGAAAAGCCGATCCACGCCGCCGCTACCGCGTCCATCAGATAGCCGCCGCCCGCATTCACCTGCGATGAGCCAATGCGCGAAGCCAGCAAAATGCCGCCCAGCCCGGCCAGCAGCGAGGCAATCACATAGGCCGCCACCTTGTAGCGCGTGGTCCGAATGCCCGAAAGGCGCGCCGCCTCCGGGTTACCGCCGATGGCGTACATCCGACGGCCATGGGTAGTCAGCGACAGCCCGAGCTGCGCCAGCACGGTCACCACCAGCATGACAATCACGATGGTCGGCACCTGCCCGAGCAGGCTGAACGCTGCCGGAAGGGTCCCCTGGGCCATGTCGCCGCTCGGCAGCACCATGTTTTCGGTAATCGACCCGCCGTAGCTGTAGGTCATCGCCACGCCCTGAACCACAAACAGGCTGGCAAGCGTGGCAAGCATGTCCGGGATACGCAGGATGACGATCAGAAAGGCGTTAAACAGCCCCACCAGCGTACAGAGCGCGAGGGTAATCAGGATCGACGTGGTGGTGCCGAAGCCGTGCCAGACGAAAAGTGAAATCACCAGCGCGTTAGCCAGCGAGGCCGTTGACCCCACCGACAGATCAAACCCGCCGACGGTGAGGGAAATCGACACCCCCACGGCAATCACCGTCACGATGGCAATTGCGCGCAGGATATTGATGATGTTGTTCGGGTCGAGGAAGCTGTCTGACGCCAGGCCAAAGAACGCCACCAGCGCGACGACGGTCAACAGCATGCCCCACCGGTAGAGAAAATCGAAAATCTGCTGGCGGCCCGACGCCGCCGCGGTCACTGAAAGGGCCTTGCTCACGTCGCCGTTCCTCCGGTTGAATAATAAAGTAGTGTCTCTTCGCGGGCCTCGGCCCCGGCAATTTCCGCCACGATGCGCCCGTCCCACAGTACGCAGATGCGGTCGCACAGCCCGACCAGCTCGGCGAACTCACCGGAGGCGTAAATCACCCCTTTGCCCTCGCGCGCCAGGCCGTCGATCAGCTGAAACAGATCGGTTTTGGCCTTCACGTCGACGCCCTTGGTCGGCTCATCGAAAATCAATACGCTGGCGTCGTTGCGCAGCCATTTGCCAATGGCGACCTTCTGTTGATTACCGCCCGACAGGCGGCGCAGCACCTGCCCCGGCCCACGCGCACGCACGCCAACCCGGGCAATCACCTCCTCTGCCCAGCGCCACGCCTGACGATGGCCGAACAGGCTCCAGCGCGAAAACGTCTTGTCCGCCGTCACCGCCAGGTTCATGCCGATCGGTTCATCAATAAAAATGCCCTCTTTGCGCCGCTCCTCCGGCACCAGCGCCAGACCGCGCAGCACCGAGTCCGCCGGGTCGCGCGGCTGCCAGGGTTGATGGTTCAACTCACCGCGATCGATGCGGCTTTTGGTTGCACCAAACAGCGCCTTGCACAGCTCGGTTTTACCCGCCCCCGCCAGCCCGGCAATGCCGAGAATTTCGCCTTTGCGCAGGTGCAGAGAGATATCTTTTAGCAGGGCCTCGTCGTGCAGCCCTTCTACCCGCAGCAGCGTCTCGTCACCGTGCGGCGGACGCGCGGGCGGATAGATATCGCTCAACACATGGCCGAGCATCTTCTCGACGATCGCCTCACCGCTGAGATCGGCCATCGGGCCGGACTCAATCAGCCTGCCGTCGCGCAGCACCGTCAGGGTGTCGCAGATGGCCTTCAGCTCGTGGATACGGTGCGAGATAAACACCACGCCGATGCCCTGCTGTTGCAGACGTCTCACCACCGCAAACAGGCGCTCGCTTTCGTGGGCGTCGAGCGGCGCGGTAGGCTCATCGAGGATCAGAAAACGGCAGTGGTGCGAGAGCGCCCGCGCCAGCAAAATCTGCTGCTTTTCGGCAAGCGTACAGCCGTCGATGGTGCGGCAGACGTCCAGCGAGACGTCAAGCTGCGCCAGCGCCTGTCTCGCCTGCTGGCGAATGGTGCGCCAGCGGTAGCGGTGTCCCGGCTGCGCCAGCTGGTCGAGCATAATGTTTTCGGCAATGCTCAACCCCGGCACCAGCGCCACATCCACCTCCTGCTGAACAAGGTGGATCCCCAGACGTTTGGCATCCAGCGGCTCGCGGATCGTCACCGGCTGGTTGTTAATGCATATCTCGCCTTCATAACGATCGTTTGTTCCGCACAGCACCGCCATCAACGTCGATTTCCCCGCGCCGTTTGCGCCGGTCAGCGCATGTACCGAGCCGCCCGCCAGCGTAAAGTCCACGCGCGTCAGCGCCTGAAAGCCGGAAAAGGCCAGGCTGATACCGCGCATTTCAAGGCGACTGGAAACCATCTGCGTAAATCCTTCATTACTCTTTTGATTTAGCGAATTTTTCACAGCTCCGGTTGACTGACAACGACGGAAAAGGCATAAGATAAAGCGAAATATTATTAGCCATCCGGATGTCCAGACATAACATCGGGTTAGCGCTTGCGAAAAAGGACAACACCATGAGCAACACCGATATCCGCGTCGTACCCGGCCCGGCGAACTACTTCTCTCACGCCGGGAGCCTTGCGCGCCTGAGCGAATTTTTTACCCCGGAGCAGCTTTCCCGCGCCGTGTGGCTTTACGGCGAACGCGCCATCGAAGGCGCTCGCCCGTTCCTGCCGGAAAGCTTTAACGCCCCGGGGGCAAAACGCCTGTTATTTAAAGGCCACTGCAGCGAGCGCGACGTGACAGACCTGGTTCGCCAGGCCGGCGACGACGCCAGCGTGGTGATTGGGGTGGGCGGCGGCGCGCTGCTTGATACCGCCAAAGCCGTGGCGCGCCGTCTGGGCGTGTCTGTCGTGGCGGTGCCGACCATCGCTGCCACCTGCGCCGCGTGGACGCCGCTCTCCGTCTGGTACAACGATGCCGGTCAGGCGCTTCAGTTCGAGATTTTCGACGACGCCAATTTTCTGGTGCTGGTGGAGCCGCAAATCATCCTCAACGCCCCGGCGGAATACCTGCTGGCGGGCATCGGCGACACGCTGGCGAAGTGGTACGAGGCGGTGGTCCTCGCCCCGCAGCCGGAGGCGCTGCCGCTGACCGTGCGGCTGGGCATTAACGGCGCACTGGCAATCCGCGATGTGCTGCTGGCGCGCAGCGAGGAGGCGCTGGCCGACCAGCAGCGTGGTGAACAGACGCAGGCGTTCCGCGACGTGGTGGATGCCATCATCGCCGGAGGCGGGATGGTTGGTGGTCTTGGCGAACGCTTTACCCGCGTGGCCGCCGCGCATGCGGTACACAACGGCTTAACGGTGCTGCCGCAGACGGAAAAATACCTGCACGGCACCAAAGTGGCCTACGGCATTCTGGTGCAAAGCGCGCTGCTCGGTCAGGATGAGGTGCTGGCGCAGTTGGTGGCGGCCTATCAGCGCTTTAACCTGCCGACCACCCTGCGTGAACTGGAGGTGGATATCAACAACCGTGACGAGCTGGACAAGGTGATTGCCCATACCCTGCGCCCGGTCGAGTCGATTCACTACCTGCCGGTTACGCTCAGCCCGGATGTGCTGCGCGCTGCGTTTGAGAAGGTGGAAACATTCCCCCGCTAAACGCGCCGACCGTCTATACCTAATGATGATTCTCACCACTCTCGCAACGAGGTCATCATGCAGATCGATTTAACAGGTAAGAAGGCGCTGGTCCACATGTCCGACGGCGGGCGTATCATCAACATCGGCAGTTGTCTGGCGAACCGCGTGGCGCAGCCGGGAATTGCCGTCTACTCGATGACAAAATCTGCACTCAACTCCCTGACCCGTGGTCTGGCCCGCGATTTAGGCCCGCGCGGGATCACCGTAAACCTCGTTCACCCCGGCCCGACCAACAGCGACATGAACCCGGAAGACGGTGAGCAGGCCGACTCGCAGCGACAGCTTATCGCAGTGGGGCATTACGGCCAGCCGGAAGACGTGGCTGCGGCGATCACCTTCCTCGCCAGCCCGGCAGCGGGGCAAATTTCCGGCATCGGTCTGGACGTGGACGGCGGTTTGAACGCCTGATCGCATATTTTCTGCACGCCTCTGTCGCCCGGCAGAGGCTTTGTCGAGCCGCCTCGACGGTTCGCGTTTTGCCGCTTTATCCCGCCAGCGCTCCGCTCTACAGTGCTCCCATAAGAAATTCGGAATTTATCTAATAGTCTTATTATTTCCTTATATTTTGTGTGGGCGTACAGTGGAGGTACGGATGAAGATTGTCTGGTCTAATGGTGCAAAAAAGGCTTTTTCCAGAATTGACGAGCGGTATCAGCGCCGCATTGAGGTAAAGCTTACCGAACTGGATGACAGCTCGGCTCCCCGGCCCGATATCAAAAAAATATCGACGGCAGAAAATCATTTCCGGCTTCGCGTTGGCGATTACCGCATCATCTATACGCTTCGGGACGATCCCGATGACCATTGTTATGTTCTGGCCATCAAACGCAGAACATCAACAACTTACCTGCACGAGGAGAAAGCCACCTATGGCTGTTCAGCTAATTAAGGACGATAACGGTAAAACGCAGTACGTGGTTATTCCTTATCACGAATACTTCCGCATGTGCTTGCAGATGGCTGAGATTGACGACGAAACCGACGACGATCTGGAGGATATTGAAGTCGAACACGATAGTCTGGATGACGTTGAATTGCCCGGTGAAGTGTGCAGCATCATGACCTGGCAGAACGTCAGCCTGCAGGCCGCGTGGCGCATCCATTGCGGGTTATCACAGCAGGAGGTGGCGGAGAAACTCGGCATCAGCCAGTCCGCCGTGTCGCAGCTTGAGGCCATCGACTCGCGCCCGCAAAAGCGCACCCGCGAAAAGCTGGCGGCCATTTACGGCTGTAAGCAGGAGCAGATCAGCCTCTATTTACCGAAAGAGGGTTAACAGCACTTCGCCCCGCCCTTGCCGCCGTAGCGGGCGTCCTGACGATCGCGGAAAAATTCTTCGTAGGTCATCGGCGTCTGGTCCGGATGGGTGACGCGCATATGCTCGACGTAGTTGTCGTAGTCCGGCACGCCAATCATCATTTTGGCGGCCTGGCCCAGGTACTTACCAGCTTTGGAGAGGGTGTCGAACATTATTCTGGTCTCACAGGAAATGTAGGCCGGGTAAGGCGGAGCCGCCACCCGGCACACAGGTTAATGCGCCCCTTTCGCCTGGGTCACAATCTCATCCAGGTTCTCAGGCATCCGCTCGTACGGCGTCTCTTTCGCCGTCGGCTTGTCCACTTTCAGGGCCGCCAGCGCGGTTTTCAGAGAATACAACGCCAGCACCACAACCACCACCATAAAGAAGATGGTCAGCCCGGCGTCCAGACGGTTGTTAAACACCAGCTGCGACAGCTGCGATTCGGTGTACTGCGCCGGGATTTTACCGCTGTCGATCATCGCCTGGAACTTGTTGGCAATCGCCAGGAAGCCTACCTTGTTATCCGGGCTGAAGGCTTTCTGCCAGCCTGCCGTCAGGGTACAAATCAGCAGCCACGCGGTTGGCAGGAGGGCCACCCACGCATAGCGCTGGCGCTTCATTTTGAACAGAACCACCGCACAGAGCATCAGCGCCATCCCCGCCAGCATCTGGTTGGCGATGCCGAACAGCGGCCACAGGGTGTTAATCCCGCCCAGCGGATCGACCACTCCCTGATGGAGGAAGTAGCCCCACGCCAGCACGCACAGCGCCGTCGCCAGCAGGTTGGCCGGGAGGGCGTCGGTACGCTTCAGGTTCGGCGAAATCACGCCCAGCAGATCCTGCAGCATAAAGCGCGCCGCGCGCGTGCCTGCGTCCACCGCGGTCAGGATAAACAGCGCTTCAAACAGGATCGCAAAGTGATACCAGAACGAGACATCCATCAGCCCGCCCAGCGCGCCGTGCAGAATGTAGGCCATCCCCACCGCCAGCGTCGGTGCGCCGCCCGCTCGGGAGATGATCGACTGTTCCCCCACCTCATTCGCGATGTGCGTCAGCGTTTCAGGGGTAATCGCAAAGCCCCAGCCGCTGACTACCTGCGCAGCAGAAGCCACCACGTCCACGGTTCCGGCAGGGGCCAGCACCGCCATCGGGCTGTTCATCGCAAAGTAAACGCCCGGGTCGATAATACAGGCGGAGACCAGCGCCATGATCGCCACGAAGGACTCCATCAGCATACCGCCGTAGCCAATCAGGCAGGCCTGATTTTCATTCGCCAGCATCTTCGGCGTGGTGCCGGAGGCAATCAGGGCATGGAAGCCCGACACCGCTCCGCAGGCAATGGTGATAAACAGGAACGGGAACAGGTTGCCGGTCCAGACCGGGCCGGTACCGTCGATGAATTTGGTTAATGCGGGCATGGTCAGGGTCGGGCGCATAATCAGAATGCCGATCGCCAGCCCGACAATCGTGCCGATTTTCAGGAACGTGGAGAGATAGTCGCGCGGGGCCAGCAGCAGCCACACCGGCAGCACCGCCGCCACAAAGCCATAGCCCACCAGCATCCACGTCAGCTGCACGCCGGTGAAGTCAAACCACGGCGCCCAGGTGGGGCTTTCCGCTACCCAGCCGCCGGAGATAATGGCGAACACCAGGAACACCAGGCCAATCACCGACACTTCGCCAATTCGCCCCGGGCGCAGATAGCGAATGTAGATCCCCATGAACAGCGCCAGCGGAATGGTAAAGGCCACGGTGTAGGTTCCCCACGGGCTGTGGGTCAGCGCTTTCACCACGATCATCGCCAGCACCGCCAGGATGATCACCATAATCATAAAGGTCGCCACCAGGGCAATCACCCCGGCAGTGGCTCCCATCTCCTCTTTCACCAGCTCGCCCAGCGAACGTCCGTCGCGGCGCGTAGAGACGAACAACACCATGAAGTCCTGCACCGCCCCGGCCAGCACCACGCCCGCGAGGATCCAGATCATCCCTGGCAGGTAGCCCATCTGCGCCGCCAGCACCGGCCCCACCAGCGGCCCTGCCCCGGCAATGGCCGCGAAATGGTGACCAAACAGCACTTTTTTGTCGGTCGGCACGTAGTCCAGCCCGTCGTTATGGCGCACCGCTGGTGTCATGCGCGTGCTGTCCACGCTCAGCACGTTTTTAGCGATATAGCGGCCATAAAAACGATACGCGATCAGATAAATGCAGACGGAGGCGACGACGATCCACAGCGCGTTGATCTGCTCCCCCCGATTGAGGGCGATATAGCCCAGGGCAAAGGCTCCCACAACGGAGAGCCCTGCCCACAGAAGGTATTTCCCTGAGTTGTTCATAGTTGGTGTCCGTTGTTGTGAAACAGTGAGATGTTACATTTTGTTTCTAGAACACCCGCCAAAATTTAACAACTCTGAAACGCAATAATGTGGGGTCATACCAGACATTTACACCACAGTGTTAAGCCGATCACTTTCGCGCCGTCAGCGGTCACACTTTTACCTTTTTCAGCCAGGCGCGTTATTACGGGATGATTTGTATCATTTTTTTTGCACGTAACCCGGCCAGAATGACGCAACGTTTTTACCGAGCTGCTGATGCACATCATTTCTGAACAGGACGTGAACATGAATCTTGACCAATACATTGAAGAGTTGAAAACCCTGGTAAACGTCGACTGCGGCACCCAGACCGTCGCCGGGGTCGCCACCGTGGCAGGCATTATTGAGGCGCTCTGGCAGCGCGAAGGCTGGCACACCGAGCAGGTTAATCTGGGCGACAAGGTCGGCCCCGGCGTGTTTGTCAGCAACCGTCCCGGAGCGGAGCAGTTTGACGTGCTGCTGGTTGGCCATCTCGATACCGTGTTTGCCCCCGGCACCGTGGCCGAACGCCCGATGCGCGAGGATGAGACGCGGCTGTACGGCCCCGGCGTATCGGATATGAAGAGCGGTCTTCTGAATATATTGTGGGCAATGCGCGCGCTGGACGCGGCGGACAAGGATCGTCTGTCGATTGCGGTGGCGATGAACCCGGACGAAGAGACCGGCTCGGTCTATTCCCATGAATGGATCGGCGGGCTGGCAAAACGCGCTCGCTGCGTGCTGGTGTGCGAAGCGGCCCGCGCCGACGGCTCGCTGGTGAAGGCGCGCAAAGGCATGGCGGGCTATTACCTCACCTTTAGCGGCGTGGCGGCGCACGCGGGTAACGATCCGGAAAAAGGCCGCTCGGCCATCACCGCGCTGGCACACGCGATTACCGCAATAAATTCGCTCACCGAATGGACGCGCGGCACCACCCTGAACGTCGGGGTTATTAACGGCGGCAGCGCGGCCAACGTGGTGGCCGACAGCGCCACGGCTGAACTCGACGTGCGTTTCTGGGAAAACGATGAATACGACCGGGTGAATCAGGCGCTTGAAGCGCTGTGCGAAAAAGGCTTTTTAGAGGGCGTGACCACCACCCTAAGCCGCGTGAATCATAAGCCAGCCATGGCGGCCGGGGAGTCAACTCAGCAGCTGATGCAACTCGTTGAGAACGCGGGGAAAGAAGAAAACATCGCCATCACCTGGCAGGCGGTCGGCGGCGGCAGCGACGCCAACCATACCGCGGCGCTCGGCATTCCGACGCTCGACGGCTTAGGGCCGATTGGCGCAGGCTTCCACAGCCCGGCGGAGTGGCTGGATAAAGCGTCGATTGAGCCGCGGATCCGGTTGCTGAAACGGGTTGTTTCGATGCTGTAAGGCACCGCCCGGTGGCGCTTCGCTTACCGGGCCTACCCTCTGCATGGAGGCCGGGTAAGGCGAAGCCGCCACCCGGCAATTCAGGCCCAACCCTACCCCAGCACCATCGTGCTCAACCGGCACGTACAGCAGCGCCGTCCCTGCTCGTCGAACACCACGATTTCCCAGCTCTGGCTGGTGCGCCCCAGATGCAGCGGCTGACACACGCCGCGCACCTTGCCCTGCGCCACGGCGCGGTGGTGCGTGGCGTTCAGCTCCGTTCCCACCACGTTCTGCCCGTCGCGGGTCATCAGGAACCCGGCCATAGAACCGAGCGTCTCCGCAAGCGCAGCGGAGGCTCCGCCGTGCAGCAGGCCAAACGGCTGATGGGTGCGGGCGTCCACCGGCATCTCAGCTTCCAGGCTGTCATCACCAAGGCGGGTATAGACAATGCCCAGATGCGCCACCATCGTGTTCTGACTGGTGGCGTTCAGTGCCTCAAGCGACAAATGACGTTTCCAGATCATCTTACGCCCCCAGCGTGGAGCCGCCGTCCACCACGATATCCTGCAGGGTGATATGGCTTGCGGCATCGGACGCCAGGAACAGCACGGTGCTGGCGATCTCCTGCGGACGGGCGATTTTACCCAGCGGAATGCCAAGCTTGAACTGCTCGCCAAAGCCACGGATACGCTGGCGTTCAGCATCGTCGCTGGTCCACAGGGTGCGCTGCATATCGGTATCCGTGGAGCCTGGGGAAACCAGGTTACAGCGCACGCCGCTGCCCGCCAGTTCCAGCCCGACGGTGAGGGCCAGGCTTTTCAGCGCCGCCTTCGAGGCACCGTAGGCGCTCATTCCGATGCGTGGAGTGTGCGCCGCGTCAGACGCTACGGTGACAATCGCCCCGCCCTGCTGGCGACGGAACGTGTCCATCGTCTGCTGAAACAGGTTGAACGCACCACCGACGTTGACCGCGAAGGTCTGCTGCCAGTCCTCCTGCGAGAGCTGGTCAGTCGCGCCCATGCGCAGGATCCCGGCGGCGTTCACCAGAACGTCAAGACGCGCGGTGCTCTGCAGCAACCGTCCGCACACCGCTTTAACCTGCGCGGCGTCGGCCACGTCCAGCGTTTCAGTGGCAAACGGATAATGCGTCCGGGTAAACGCCAGATCGAACCCGGTAACCTGTGCGCCGGCCTCCGCGAAGGCCTGCGCCGTCGCGTAGCCAATGCCCTTACCCGCGCCCGTAACCCAGACGGTTTTGCCGGTAAAATCAAATCCCGCCATCACTTCACCTCGCGGGAAAGCAACGCCCACCAGGCATCAAGGGTCGGGTTTTTCGCCAGCATCACGAAGTCGATGTCGCCATGCACTTTGCGCCAGCGCGCCGCCAGCGCCATCATGCGCACCGAGTCCAGGCCGTAGTCGATCAGGTTTTCGTCATCCATCGGCTCGTCGGATTCGTCCAGCAGCGGCAGGATAAGCTCACGCAGCGCGGCTTTCGAAGCCGGAACGGACGGCAGCAGTTCGTCGGTCATCACCACGCGACCGGAACGCCCTGCCACATACCTGAGCGACATCAGGTGCTCGTCACGGGTGAAATCTGCCAGCGCATCGGCGATGAAAAACGGCTTGATGTCGCGCATAAACGCGTCGGTGGCGGTGGTCATGCAGCCGATGTGCGCGTAAACGCCGGTGATCAGCAGCTGGTTGCGGCCGGTCTCCTTGAGCATCTGCTCCAGCGGCGAGCGGTGGAACGCGCTGTAGCGCCACTTCACCAGCACTGTATCGGCTTCATCCGGCGTCAGTTCAGCGACGATTCGCTGCTGCTCCGGCGAACGGGTCAGGCCCGGCCCCCACATGTCGTTCAGCAGGGCACGGTCTTCGTCGCTCTGCTCTTTCGGCTGGGCGGTGTAGTAAACCGGGATGTTGTGTTCTTTGCAGTAATCGCGAAGTCTCGCGATGTTCGCCACCACCTGCGCCATCATTGCGCTGTTTTCGCCCCAGAAGTTCAGGAAGTATTCCTGCATATCATGGATCAGCAGCGCGGCGCGCTCTGGCTCAAAGGCCCAGTTCACTTTGTTGTTCGGCAGGTCTGCGGCGGTTGGCAGCGCGTAAGCGGTTAATTTTGGGATAGCCATATTTTTTTCCTCAGCCCTGTGCGCGTTCCGCGAGCCACAGGCGCAGCTGTTTCTTATCGACTTTACCGACCGGCGTTAACGGAAGCGCGTCAACGCTCTCCACGCGGTCCGGCAGTTTGAATTCGGCAACGCCCTGCTCGCGCAGGAAGCGACGCACCTCGACCGCGCGCAGCGGCTGTTTGACCACCAGATACGCGCAGCTTTTCTCGCCGAGCAGGCTGTCTTCCATGCTCACCAGGGCTGCGTGGATCACCGACTCGTGGCGCAGGAGCAGGTTCTCGATCTCCTCAGCGGCGATCTTCTCGCCCCCGCGGTTGATCTGATCTTTCTCGCGCCCCTGCACGGTGATATAGCCCTGTTCGTCGATGGCGATCAGGTCGCCGGAGCAGTAAAAACCGTCGGCGTCAAAGGCGCTGGCGTTGTGCTCCGGGCTGTTGAAATAGCCGCGGAAGGTGTACGGCCCGCGCGTCATCAAACGTCCGACTTCTCCGCGCGGCAACGGATTACCGTGCTCGTCCGCCACCCACACTTCGTCGTCCGGGCACATCGGGCGGCCCTGAGTATTCATGATGCGCTCCGGCGTATCGTCGAGCGCGGTGTAGTTCACCAGCCCCTCGGCCATGCCGAACACCTGCTGAAGCTGGCAGCCAATTTCGGCGGGGATACGCGCGGCAAGGGTGGCAGACAGACGAGCGCCGCCAACCTGTAACAGCGTTAAAGACCGCAGCTGCGCATTCCCCGCCCCTTCGGCAATCGCCTGTAGCCACAGGCTGACCGCAGGCGGAACCAGCGAGGTGACGTTGATCTGATGCTGTTCAATCAGCGGGAAACAGAGCGTAGCGCTTGGGTCATTTGCCAGCACCACGCAGCCGCCAGCGGTGAAGATGCCGAGCGATCCCGGCGAGCTCATGGCGTAGTTATGCGCCGCGGGCAGCGCGTTCAGGTAACGGGTATCGGCGGTGATGCCGCAAATCTCGTTGCTGCGACGAATGCTGTAATCGTAGTCGTTGTGCGTACGCGGGATCAGCTTCGGCGTGCCGGTGCTACCACCGGAGAGCTGAAAGAACGCGACCTCATCGGCAGGCGTCGGGGTCGGAATGAAATTATCCGCCGGGCGCGCAATCGCCGTTTCCAGCGCATGTTCGCCTTTATCGCCGCGCAGCAGCACCACGCGGACCGAGCGGTGTTCGTCCACGAAGGTATTGAGAAACGCTTCATCGGCAAACAGCGGGTGATGGCGATCGGCAATCAGCACCGCCGGTTTAATCTGCGCGGCGTAGGCGTTCAGCTCGCTGCGCTGATGGCTAAAGAGCGCGTTAACCGGCGCAACGCCGATTTGCAGCAAGGCGAAGAAGGTGATGTAAAACTCAGCCACGTTGCCCAGCTGAACGAGCGCCGTTTCACCGCGCACGATCCCCTGAGCCTGTAGCGCAGAGGCCAGGTTGTTGACCTGCTGATTGAACGCGCGATAGGTCAGCCGACGCTCGCCGTCAATGATGGCCACGGCGTCATTGTTGGCCTGATCCGTCAGGATGTGGGTCAGCGGCAGATCCTGCCAGTAGCCTTTCTCACGGTAGCGTCGGGCAAAATCCTCGGGCCAGCGGGTAAAGGGAATGGTCATGATGCGTCCTTAGTGCAAGCCAAATACGTTGAGCATGGTGGAGAGTTTCACTCCGGTTTCACGCCACTCACCCACCGGCGAGGAGGCAGGCACAATGCCCGCACCGGCAAACAGGCGAACGGTATTTTCATGCAGGCGCGCGCAGCGGATGGTCACCACCCACTCGCCGTTACCTTCGCTGTCGCACCAGCCAACGATGCCGCCGAACAGCTCGCGGTCAAACGGCTCCAGCTCGGCGATCAGCTGTTTAGCCGCCTGATGCGGGAAACCGCTCAGCGCAGGGGTCGGGTGCAGCAGGCAGGCCAGAGTCAGGGCGTTTTCGTTTTCACGCGCTTCGCCTTCAATCGGGGTAGCCAGGTGCCACAGCGTCGGCGTGGTGATCAACTGCGGAGAAGACGGCATGGTCAGCTGATGGCTGCGCGGTGCCAGAATGGCGTTCATCGCCTGGGTTACCAGGTCGTGCTCGTGGCGGTCTTTTTCAGAGGCCAGCAGCTTGTTGCCCGCCTCGCGATCCAGCACATCGTCCGGCTGACGGCGCGCGGAGCCTGCCAGCGGCAGCGAGCTAAAGTGCGCGCCCTCTTTGCGCAGCAGCAGCTCCGGGCTGGCGCCAAGCAGCACACCGCCGTCCTCCAGCGGAACGTGGAAGTTAAAGCTTGCCGGGTTCTGTGCGATCAAACGCTCAAGCAGCGCACCGCTATCAATGGTTTTGTCGGTCTCGATATCAATCAGGCGCGACAGCACGACCTTATTCACCTGCGGGGTCGCGGTTAGCGCCGCAGCGCGGGCGACCATCTCTTCAAACACGGGCTGAGCAGGGATCTCGGTGCGCTTTTCCACGTTCAGCGTCTGTGCGCCGGAGAAATAGCGGGAAGACTGCTGGCGCGCCGGGCGAGAGAAGGTCTGCCAGCGCTGTGGGATAAACAGGGACGACGGTTTGCGGGTATCGAACGGGATGGCACCCACCATGATCGGATGGGCAATGCCGCTGGCTTTTGCGTGCCCGAAAGCCTGGGCTAATTTTTGCTGGAAATGGCCTGCCGGATCGTCGCCGCCGACGGCAGACTCAGCGAAACGGGCAAAACAGCCTGAGGTGGTAAAACTGCGATAAGGCGACATAAAGAAAAAGCTGTCTGATTGCAGCGTGGTCGCGGTGTGCTGGATGTCCTCAGCCAATGACGTATCCATATCATCCTCCTAAAATGATAAAAGCAGTAATAATGATTATCATTTATATTTTCGACGGCTAACCTAATCGCACAGCGCCCCGGTGTCAACCGCAGAGCAAGCAACTTGTGCGACTAACGCTTGCATCCCTCTCGCGCAATCATGAAAATGAGAAGCATTAACTTCAACAAAAACAGGATGCCGCGTTGTGAAATTCCCTGCCATTTGCCGTAATACCCTTCTTTTAACAGCACTTTTTGTTTTAGGACTAACCTCAGCTGCCGCCGCCGACTGGCCTCGTCAAGTGAGCGACAGCCACGGCGTTCACACCCTTGAGAGCAAACCAACGCGCATTGTCTCTACCAGCGTGACCTTAACCGGCTCCCTGCTGGCGATTGACGCGCCGGTGGTTGCCAGCGGAGCCACTACGCCAAACAACCGCGTGGCCGATGCGCAGGGCTTTCTGCGTCAGTGGGGGGATGTCGCCAGACAACGTAAGCTCGCGCGGTTATACATTGGCGAGCCGAGCGCCGAAGCGATAGCGGCCCAGATGCCGGACCTGATCCTGATCAGCGCCACCGGCGGGGATTCCGCGCTGGCGCTTTACGACCAGCTTTCCGCCATCGCGCCGACGCTTGTCATTAACTACGACGACAAGAGCTGGCAGGAACTGCTGACACAGCTGGGGACCATTACCGGTCAGGAAAAGCAGGCCGCCGGACGCATCGCCGCGTTTGATAAACAGCTCGCGCAGGTGAAACAGCAGATGACGCTGCCGCCGCAGCCGGTGAACGCCATCGTTTACACAGCCGCCGCGCACAGCGCCAACCTGTGGACCCCGGAATCCGCGCAGGGCAAGCTGCTGCACCAGCTGGGCTTTACGCTGGCCGACCTCCCCGCCGGGCTGCAAACCTCCAAAAGCCAGGGTAAACGCCACGACATTATTCAGCTGGGGGGAGAAAACCTGGCGACGGGGTTGAACGGTGAAGGGTTATTCCTGTTTGCCGGTGACCAGAAGGATGTAGAGGCGATTTACGCCAATCCGCTGCTGGCCCATTTACCGTCGGTGAAAAACAAGCGCGTCTGGGCGCTGGGCACGGAAACATTCCGCCTGGATTATTACAGCGCGATGCTGGTGTTGCAGCGTTTAGAGGCAATTTTTGGGTAATGCCTGCGCCCGGTGGCGCTTCGCTTACCGGGCCTGCGGGTGCAAAATGTAGGCCGGGTAAGGCGAAGCCGCCACCCGGCAAATCACGCCGGAGCACTCTCCTGCCTGAACCGCCGCAACTCCACCAGCGCCAGCACTAAAATCCCGCCAACAAGGGCTAATGCAAACCCGCTGCTGCTCGCCGACGCCACCGGGGTCATCATCGAGCCTAATCCCCCGAGGATCGCCGCGCCAATCGCATCGCCCGTCACGTTCTGCGCGGTCCACAGGCCGTTGATGCGGCCCAGCATCCCTTCCGGCGTCTGGGTCTGGATCAGGGTGTACTGCAGCAGCGAACTGATTGCGCTAAGCCAGCCGAAAATGACCAGACACAGCACGCCCAGCGCCCACACCGGCATCAGGCTGAAGAAGCCAATCGCGATAAACGCCGCCAGGGTCGCCAGCAGCACGATCAGCCCTGGCCGCGCGCTGTGCGCCAGATTTCCACTGGTCAGCGCGCCACAGGCCGCGCCGAGCGGGATCGCCGCATATAATATACCCATCTCCGAAGCGCTCATCTGCCACTCGCCCGCCAGCGCCGGATACAGCACACGCACCGCGCTCGCCATCGTCAGCAGGCCGCCAATCAACGCAATGCCGCCAATCAGCGGGTTGCTGAACAGAAAGCGGATCGCCGCCATCAGCGATTTCAACGGGTGCTCGCGCGGCTGCGGCGGCGGCGGCAACTGCGGCAGACGCAGCAGCGTCAGCGTGGTGATAAAGGTCCCCGCCGCTGCCAGCCCGTAGTTCCATGCCACGTTGCCGGTGGCGAGCAATAATCCCCCCACCATTGGCGAAATTACCGAACCGAGACGCACGGTAAGCATGGTGATCGCCCCGGCCTGCATCAGATTCTCGCGCCCCACCAGCGCAGGCGTGGCCGCCAGCAGCGCCGTCACGCCTAACGAGGCAAAGAAGCCGTCCCATAGCCCCAGCGCGTAAATCGCGATCAGCGATGGCTCCGGCAGCATGGCGTTCAGACACAGCCCGACAAACCCCACCCCGCAGGTCCCGCGCGCCAGCAGGATCAGCTTTTTACGCTCGTAGCGGTCCGCCAGCACGCCGCCGACCATCAGGCCGATAAACATCGCCCCGCCGGTTAAGGTGACGGACAACCCCACCAGCCAGCTGGAGTGGGTCATGGCCTGGATCTGTACCGGCACGGCCACGCCGAGCAGGCCGAGAGATAAAATCGAGATAAAGCGGGCGATAAAGACGGCACGAAACGCCGGGTGAGTCTTCAGCAGGCTTAGATTGAGCAGCCAGGATTTTTGATTCATGACAAGGCCTTGAGTGTATTTCTACCAATTTCATGGCGGCACATGCTAACATAGCCAAATAAGATAGATAACGATAATTACTATCATTATCAAATCATGGATGTTGCTATGTCGTTTTCCTCTTCTGCGGTGCGCGCCATTGCCGTGCCCGTTTTATTGCTGCTGTTACTCCTCGCGATGGCACTCAGCCTGCTGGTCGGCGCGAAGCCGCTTCCCGCGTCGGTGATTGTTGATGCGCTGTCCGGCAGCTGTCAGAGCGCCGACTGCATTATCGTGCTTGATGCCCGTTTACCCCGCACCCTTGCCGGGCTATTGGCGGGCGGCGCCCTCGGCCTTGCCGGTGCCCTGATGCAAACCCTTACCCGTAATCCATTAGCCGACCCCGGTATTCTCGGCGTGAACGCCGGTGCCAGCTTTGCCATCGTGCTTGGCGCGGCGCTGTTCGGCTTCACTTCACCGTCAGAACAGCTGGTGATGGCCTTTTGCGGCGCACTGGCGGCCTCGCTGGTGGTCGCCTTTACCGGCAGCCAGGGCGGCGGCCAGCTTAGCCCGGTGCGCTTAACCCTTGCAGGCGTGGCGCTGGCGGCGGTGCTGGAAGGGTTATCTAACGGCATCGCCCTGCTTAACCCCGACGTCTACGATCAATTACGCTTCTGGCAGGCTGGTTCGCTGGATATCCGCACCCTGGAAACGCTCAGCGTGGTGGTGATCCCGGTGATCATTGCCGCCGCCGTGGCGCTATTTTTAAGCCGGGCGCTGAACAGCCTGAGTCTTGGCAGCGACACCGCAACCGCGCTTGGCAACCGCGTGGCGCGCACGCAGTTAATCGGCTTACTGGCGATTACCGTCCTGTGCGGTAGCGCCACGGCGGTGGTCGGCCCGATTGCCTTTATCGGCCTGATGATGCCGCACATGGCGCGCTGGCTGGTGGGGGCCGATCACCGCTGGTCGTTGCCCGTCACCCTGCTGGCAACCCCGGCCCTGTTGCTGTTCGCCGATATTCTGGGGCGCGTACTGGTGCCCGGCGAACTGCGCGTTTCGGTGGTGAGCGCCTTTATCGGCGCGCCGGTGCTGATATTCCTTGTCCGCCGCAGGCGCGGAGGTGGCGCATGATGGCCCCGTCCCGTCGTTTAACGGTCAGCGTGTCTCTGCTGGCGGTCGCCATCGTGCTGCTTGCGGCCTGGAGCCTGCGCAGCGGCGCGGTGACGCTCGATTTCACACAGGTCTTACATGCCCTGTTCGGCAGCGCGCCGCGGAATATCACGATGGTGGTCACGGAGTGGCGACTGCCGCGGGTAGCGATGGCGATCCTCGTCGGCGCGGCGCTCGGAGTCAGCGGCGCGATTTTCCAGTCGCTGATGCGCAACCCCCTCGGCAGCCCGGACGTGATGGGCCTTAATACCGGGGCGTGGAGCGGCGTGCTGGTAGCGATGGTGCTGTTTGGTCAGCACCTGACGGCCATCACCTTTACGGCAATGGCCGGGGGGATTTTAACCTCGCTGCTTATCTGGGCGCTGGCCTGGCGCAACGGCATCGACACCTTCCGGCTGATCATCATCGGCATCGGCATCCGCGCCATGCTGATGGCGTTCAACACCTGGCTGCTGTTACAGGCCTCGCTGGAGACCGCGGTCTCCGCCGGGCTGTGGTACGCCGGTTCGCTTAACGGCCTGACGTGGGGCAAAGTCTGGCCCGCCGCGCCGCTGATTTTACTGATGTTCATCGGCGCGCTGCTGCTGGTGCGGCGTATGCGTCTGCTGGAGATGGGCGACGACACCGCGAGCGCACTCGGGGTGGGCGTCGAGCGCTCACGCCTGCTGCTGATGCTGGTCGCCGTGTTGCTCACCGCCGCCGCCACCGCCATCGCCGGGCCGATTTCGTTTATCGCGCTGGTGGCCCCGCACATAGCGCGGCGCGTCAGCGGCACCGCGCGCTGGGGCTTAACCCAGGCAGCGCTGTGCGGATCGCTTTTGCTGCTGGCCGCCGATCTCTGCGCCCAGCAGCTGTTTATGCCGTATCAACTTCCGGTGGGGGTAGTGACCGTCAGCCTTGGCGGGATTTACCTCATCGTCTTGCTCGTTCAGGAGTCACGCAAGAAATGACAGACTCAACCCCCCGCTTGCGCGGCGAAAATTTAACCCTCGGCTATGGCAAAAAGATCGTTGCCCGGGACCTGACCGTCGCCATTCCGGACGGTCACTTTACGGCGATTATCGGCCCCAACGGCTGCGGTAAATCGACCCTGCTGCGCACCCTCAGCCGCCTGATGACGCCGGTGGCGGGCAGCGTGTTCCTCGATGGGGAGCAGATCCAGCGCTTCGCCAGCAAAGAAGTGGCCAGACGCATTGGGCTGCTGGCACAAAACGCGACGACGCCGGGCGACATCACGGTGCAGGAGCTGGTCTCGCGCGGGCGCTACCCGCACCAGCCGCTGTTCACCCGCTGGCGCAAAGAGGATGACGACGCGGTCAACCGGGCCATGCGCGCAACGGGCATCACCGATCTTGCTCAGCAGAGCGTGGATACCCTCTCCGGCGGCCAGCGCCAGCGCGCGTGGATTGCGATGGTTCTCGCGCAGGAGACGTCGATCATGCTGCTGGACGAACCGACGACGTGGCTGGATATCAGCCATCAGATTGACCTGCTGGAGCTGTTGAGCGATCTGAACCGCACGCAGGGTTATACCCTGGCGGCGGTGCTGCACGACCTGAATCAGGCATGCCGCTACGCCACGCACCTGATTGCGCTGCGCGACGGCGAGATCGTGGCGCAGGGCGCGCCGAAAGAGATTGTGACGCCGGATCTGATCGCGCGGATCTACGGCATGCGCTGCATGATTATTGAGGATCCGGTGGCGGGTACGCCGCTGGTGGTGCCGCTGGGTCGGCGGTAAACGCCGGGTGGCGGCTTTGCCTTACCCGGCCTACATTTTTCCCCCGTAGGCCCGGTAAGCACAGCGCCACCGGGCATATGCTCTACCCCAATATCCCCTTCAACACCGGTCCTATCCCCTCAAACGCCTGCGGTGAAATGATATCCACGTGGGCGCAGTCCTGGCTGTAGACCTCCAGCTCACCCACCCACGGTGCCCAGGCGACCTGCGGATCCATCGTTCGCGTGCGCTCGGCGACAAACAGCGTCGCTTTGCCATCAAACCGCGAGCTGTGCGCCGTGGTGAGCAGCCGCACCGCATCGGCGTAGTTGCCTTCAATGGCGTTAAACAGTTCGCTGGAGCCTTGCCCCTGCTGCGCGGCGATAAACGCCTGGCGCTCGCGCTCGATTTCAGCCAGCACGTCCGGATCCAGACCGTTGGCCTCTTTCTCCGCCCAGTTCTGGGTTTCCGGCGGCCAGGTATCGAGCAGGCCGAGGAACGCCACCGCTTCACCTTGCTCGCAAAGGCGCGCGGCAATGCCCTGCGCCAGCGTGCCACCCAGCGAGTAGCCAAACAGGTAGTACGGCCCTTGCGGCTGCTGCTTACGCAACGTCTTCAGGTGATGTTCAATCACGCCGTCCAGATCCGCACACTGCTGCATCGGCCCGTTCGGGCGTGGGGACTGAATGCCGATAATCGACCAGCGCGGGCTGAGATAGCGCGCCAGCACGCTGAACTGCCAGGCAAAACCGGACGCCGGATGGAAGCAGAACAGCGTCGGGCCGTCGCTTTCGCGCAGCGGCAGCAGGGTTTCATACCCCAGACGCTGCGCCTGCTCGTCGCTCATCTGCGATCCCAATAGTTCGCTGAGCTTGCCGACCGTCGAGGCAACCATGATCTGCCCCGGCGTGACCTTGCGTTCACACGTGCGGCTCAGCTGTGCCGCCAGGCGCATTGCCAGCAGCGAGTGTCCGCCGAGGGCAAAGAAATCGGCCTCGATATCGTTCACCTCGCAGCCCAGCAGCGCAGAGAACGCCTCGGCAACGGCGATTTCGGTTGCCGTTTCGGGTGCACGGCCAGAGGCGGTACGGGTCAGATCCGGCAGCGGCAGCGCCTTGCGATCCAGCTTGCCGTTGGCGCTTAACGGCAGCGCGCTGATTTGCAGCAGCACCACCGGCACCATGTGCGGCGGCAGTTGCGCTTTCAACGCTGCCAGCAGCGCATCGCGATCCAGCGGCAGGCCGGATTCAGAAACGACGTAGCCCACCAGCTGACGGGCATCGCCGCCCGTGGCCGCCGCCTGGTTGATCACGCAGGCGTGCGCCACGGCCTGCGCCACGTCCGGCAGCGACAGCATCGCGCGGTCGATTTCGCCCAGCTCAATACGCTGCCCGCGAATTTTCAGCTGGTCGTCGCTGCGCCCCAAATATTCCACCGCGCCGTTCTCCAGCCAGCGGGCGACGTCGCCGGTGCGGTACATCCGCTCGCCGGGGGCAAACGGGTCGGCAATAAAGCGGCTGGCGGTGAGGTCCGGGCGGCCAAGATAGCCCTGCGCCAGCTGGATGCCGGTAAGATAGAGATCGCCCGCCACGCCAAACGGCACCGGGCGCATCATCGCATCCAGAATACGCAGCCCGGTGTTCCAGACCGGGAAGCCAATCGGCACGCTGTTGCCCTCGACCGCCGCCAGTTCCGGGCCAAACGCCGGATACCAGCTCACGTCCACCGCCGCTTCCGTGGGGCCGTAGAGGTTATGCAGCGGCGCGTGGGTAAGCTGCTCCCACTCACGGCACAGCCCGGCTGGCAGCGCTTCGCCGCTGCAGAACACCTTATCGAGCGTTTTACAGCAGCCAGCGGTTTCCGGGGTCAGCGAGGCGACAAACGCCGCCAGCATAGACGGCACAAAGTGGGTGGTGGTCACGCCGTAGCGCGCGAAAAAGCGCTGCATCGCCTGCGGATCGCGGTGCGCGTCCGGCTCGGCCATCACCAGCTTCGCCCCGGCGATAAATGGCCACCAGAACTCCCACACCGACACGTCAAAGCTGCACGGCGTTTTTTGCGCCACCACGTCGCGCGCGGTCAGCGGGTAGTGATCCTGCATCCACATCAGGCGGTTGACGATGGCGGTATGCCCCACCATCACCCCTTTCGGGCGGCCTGTCGAACCGGAGGTAAAGATGATGTACGCGGTCTGCTCCGGCGTCGCCAGCCGCAGAGGTTCAACATCCGTGCCCGGCAATAGTGTGTTGTAACTAAAGGAGGCAATGGGCAGATCGCTAAAGCGCGCCAGCTGCTCGTCGGTGGTAATCAGCAGCAACGGCTTCGCGTCCTCCAGCATCATCCGCAGGCGATCGTCCGGGTAGCCGGTATCGAGCGGCAGCCATGCGGCGCCTGCTTCGACGATGCCGTGCAGCGCCAGGGTCAGGAACACCGAGCGCGGCAGCGCAACCGCCACGCTGTCGCCCGGCTTCACGCCGCGTTCACGCAGCAGTTTCGCCAGCGCGACGACCTGCTCGCGCATCTGGCGATAGCTCAGTTCAATGTGCGCATCCGCCAGCGCCGGGGCGTCCGGCGTGTTGCTCGCCTGCTCCGCGACCAGCGCTGCCAGCGTGGTTGCCGGTACGTGATGCCCGGTGTCGTTGATGCGCGCGAGCTGTGCGTACTCTGGCTCCGAAACGGTCTCGACCTCACCGCAGCGCAGGTCCGGATTGGCCGCAAACTGGGCCAGCATCGCGTTCAGGCGTGCGACGTGGCGCTTAAGCGTCGCCTCATCGTAGCGCTGTTTATTGGCGAGGATCTCAATGCTCAGCCCCCCTTGCTCGTCCGGGAACAGCGCCAGTTCAAGGTCGTTAACCGGGCCGGTCGCCAGCGTGTGGGTGGTGGCCTCCACGCCGTCGATATTCAGCTGGTAATCGAACACCTTGACGTTCAATACCGGGCCAAATAGCGCCTCGTCTCCCGCCGCACGCCCGGCGTCGCGGACAATCTGCTCGGCGTCGTAGCGCTGATGACGGCGCATTTTTTTTAACTGGTTCGCCAGGCGCAGCGCCAGCTCCGGCAAGCGCGCCTGCGGATCGATATTTACCGCCAGCGGCAGCACGTTGAGCACCGGCCCGGTGGCGGTAAGCGCTGCGGATCCCATGCGGCGCATAAAGATAAACCCGGCGGCGTAGTCCAGTCGCCCGGTCAGGCGGCCCAGCCACAGGGCCACCAGCGCAAGCGCCAGATCGGTACGCTGCACCTGCCCTGCGGCCTGCGCAAGCTGGCTAAACGCGTGGCGGTCAGCAACCATTTTCAGTCGCAGAATATCAGTGGTGGCCGCCCGACCCGGCAACGGCGCGGCGGAAAGCGAGACCGGAGACGGCAGTTGCCTGCGCTGTTCGGCCCAGAAGGCACCGTCGCGCTGATATGCGTCGCTGTCGCGATAGCGCTGATACTCTTCCACCACCTCGGCAAACGGCGTGAACGGCGAGGCTGGGGTAGCTTCACCGTTTTTCCAGGCACGATAAATCGCGGCGATCTGGCGGGTAATGGCCGGGAAACTGAAGCCATCCACCACTAAGTGGTGATAGCGCTGATACCAGTACCAATGCCCCTCGCCTGCCTGAATCAGCTGATGAAACGCCAGCGGCTGGCCGCCGTCCACGCGCAGGTTTTGCTGAAGGTCGGCCTCCATCAGCGCCACGGCTTCGTCATGCGAACCGACGCGCACTACGGACGGTGCAGCTAAAATCATCGATTCATCGACCCACTGCCACACTTCGCCGTTATCTTCGGTGAAATGCGTGCGCAGGGTATCGGCCTGCATCATGCCCTCGACAATGGCTTTTGCCAGCAGCGGCGCGTCGATGTCGCCCTTAAGCTCGGTGTAGTGTGCCACGCTCCAGGCGTTTGGCAGGGAGGAGAGCTGCTCTGCCATCCAGATGCCGGGCTGGGCAGCGACGAGAGGAAGACGGTTCATACGCTCTCCTTCGCAAAATGAGACGGCATAAGGGTTTGCCAGTGTTCGGCCAGCCAGTGCTGGCACGCTTCCTGAGACTGCGGCTCGCAGACCACGTGCCAGCCTGCGGGCAGATCGCACTGCTGCGGCCACAGGCTGTACTGCGCCTGGTCGTTACGCAAAATGGCGAACTGTCCCTGCGGATTATCGAAAGGATTGCTGAATTCCATACAGACTCCGTTAGTGAATAAGCGGCTGCCAGAGGGTCATGAGCCCCTGCGTCAGCCCACCGCGCCAGCAAAGCGCATCGTGTCCGCCGTCAACCTGACGCCAGATAACCGGTTGCTGTGTGTGTTGTAGTTCGGCGTAAATCGCCTGGTTTGCGCGGAAGATAAGCGGCTCGTTGCGCCCGGCCTCAAGGACAATGCGCAGCCCGTGTGCGGTTTTTTCACCCGCTTTGAGTTGTTCGATAAGCAGCCCGTCCTGCTGCGCGCCACGGTGCGGCCACCAGAAGGAGCCGGACTGGCTGAGCACGCAGCCAAACCGCTGCGGCCAGTTCAGGCCCGCATAAAGGGAGGAAAGCCCGCCGAAGCTCTGCCCCGCCACCAGGGTACGCTCGGCTCGGTCGCTAAAGGGTGTCATGGCTTTCACCTGCGGGAGAAGCTCTTCCTGCACGGCCAGCCAGAACGCAGGGTTGCAGGGCAGTTCGCGGCTGCGGTGCGCGGTATCGATGACGTCGATCAGCACGTAAACCGCAGGCGGCAGCTGGCGTGCCGCGGTAAGCGCCGTCAGCGCAGGCCATACGGGCATACTTTCGGCCCAGAACTGGCCGTCGAGCAGCACCGCCAGCGGGCGTTCGGGGCTGGCGTCACCGGTGGTAAAAATCCAGACGCGGCGGCGGTTGCCCAGCTGCGCGCTGTTCCATTCGATACATACAGGCTGGGTATAAGGCGTTTCAGGATGGTTCCAGCCCGGCTGTAGCGGGGCCTCGGGCATTTCGAGCGCCGAGACGGCGTGACCGCGCCCGCCGCGCCAGCTCTGCGGGTTCAGCGGGTCGGATACCGCGTGCGGGAGGAGCTTGCGCCAGCCTTCACGCAGCGCCATGCGGTCCGGCTGTTCGCCTGCAAACACCGCATCGGCAAAATCGTGTTCGTTATCAGAAGGGATAAAACAGTAGCTGCCGCGCCATTCGCGGCTGAACTCACCCTGCCACTGCCAGACATCGGTATCGGGAAGGCGTTCGAGAGACTGCGGACGAGCATTTTGATGGTGATCGGTGACGCCAGTGATATAAAGCCAGACGCGCTGCGTCGCCGATGTGGCCTGCGTGCCCGCCGGATCGCGCCACCAGAACGTGACGCGATACTTCTCCCCGTCGCGAACCCACTCCGGCCCGGTTTTCGACTGCCACCAGGCTTCACTTCCCGTTGTTAACGCCGTCACTATAACCTCATGTTTAACGAGTCATTTTTTGTTGTAAGACAAAAATTATTGATAATATTATTGATAACTATTTGCATTTGCAATAGCGTAGTGCCCGCGCTGTGGGAAGCGCGCTCATAAATTAATCATGCCACGAATTGTGTGCGCTCGAGGACAGGGCTGCTTACGCAATGGCGGGTGACAACATGCCGCCTCCTCTCCCTTTCGGGAACGGAGACCAGGGGATGCGGCGCGAAAAGCAGGACGTACAATGAATAAGAAGATTCACTCCCTGGCCTTGCTGGTCAACTTAGGGATTTACGGCGTCGCGATGCCTGCGCTGGCTGACGACACCGCCGCCAGCGCGCAGCACGAAGACACGATGGTGATCACCGCCGCAGAGCAGAACCTGCAGGCACCCGGCGTATCAACCATCACGGCTGATGAAATCCGTAAAAACCCGCCCGCTCGCGACGTCGCCGAAATCATCCGCACCATGCCGGGCGTCAACCTGACCGGTAACTCCACCAGCGGCCAGCGCGGCAACAACCGTCAGATCGACATTCGCGGCATGGGGCCGGAAAACACCCTGATCCTGATCGACGGCAAGCCCGTTACCAGCCGCAACTCGATCCGACTCGGCTGGCGCGGTGAGCGCGATACCCGCGGTGACACCGGCTGGGTGCCGCCAGAGATGATCGAACGTATCGAAGTGATCCGCGGCCCGGCTGCAGCCCGCTACGGTAACGGTGCGGCAGGCGGCGTGGTGAACATCATCACCAAAAAATTCGATGACCAGTGGCATGGCTCCTGGAACACCTACCTGAACGCCCCGGAACACAAGGACGAAGGGTCTACCAAGCGCACCAACTTCAGCCTGAGCGGCCCACTGGGCGGCGACTTCAGCTTCCGCATGTTTGGTAACCTCGATAAAACCCAGGCCGATGCATGGGACATTAACCAGGGCCATCAGTCCGACCGTACCGGTGCCTACGCCGACACGCTGCCGGCAGGCCGTGAAGGGGTCGAGAACAAAGACATCAACGGCGTGGTGCGCTGGGACTTTGCGCCTATGCAGTCCCTGGAGTTTGAGGCGGGCTACAGCCGCCAGAACAACCTTTACGCCGGCGACACCCAGAACACCAACAACGACAACAGCTCAAGCGGCCTGGTGAAGAAAAACTACGGTAAAGAGACTAACCGTATTTATCGCCAGAACTTCGCGGTGACCTGGAACGGCGGCTGGGATAACGGCATTACCACCAGCAACTGGGCGCAGTACGAGCACACCCGCAACTCGCGTCTGGGTGAAGGCCTGGCGGGCGGCCTTGAAGGTCTGTTCAACAGCAATAAATTCACCGACACCGACCTGGCCGACGTGATGCTGCACAGTGAGATCAACCTGCCAATTGATTTCCTCGTCAACCAGAACCTGACGCTCGGCACCGAGTGGAACCAGCAGCGTATGAAGGACTCGACCTCTAATACGCAGGCCCAGCAGGGCGGCACCATTCCCGGCATGAGCGACGATCGCAGCCCGTACTCCTCGGCGGAGATCTTCTCGCTGTTTGCCGAGAACAACATGGAGCTGACCGACAGCACCATGCTGACCCCGGCGCTGCGCTTCGACCATCACACCATCGTTGGCAACAACTGGAGCCCGTCCCTGAACCTGTCGCAAGGTCTGGGCGACGACTTCACCCTGAAGATGGGTATCGCGCGCGCCTATAAAGCCCCGAGCCTGTATCAGACCAACCCGAACTACCTGCTGTACAGTAAAGGCCAGGGCTGCTACGCAAGTTCCGACGGCGTGGGCTGCTACATGATGGGTAACGACGATCTGAAAGCCGAGACCAGCATCAACAAAGAGATTGGCCTTGAGTGGAAACACGACGGCTGGCTGGCCGGTGTGACCTGGTTCCGCAACGACTACCGCGACAAGATTGAAGCGGGCTATGCACCAATCGGCCAGACATCCACCAGCAAAGTGACCACCGATATCTATCAGTGGGAAAACGTGCCGAAAGCGGTGGTAGAAGGTCTTGAAGGCTCCCTGAACGTGCCGGTCAGCGACACGATCAACTGGACCAACAACATTACCTACATGCTGCAGAGTAAGAACAAAGAGACCGGCGACCGTCTGTCGATTATCCCGGAGTACACGCTGAACTCTACGCTGAGCTGGCAGGTGCGTCAGGACGTCTCCCTGCAGTCGACCTTCACCTGGTACGGCAAGCAGCAGCCGAAGAAGTACAATTATAAAGGCCAGCCGGTTACCGGGTCTGAGAAAGACGAAGTCAGCCCGTACAGCATTGTTGGCCTGAGCGCGACCTGGGACGTGACCAAAAACGTCAGCCTGACCGGCGGCGTGGATAACGTGTTCGACAAGCGCCAGTGGCGCGCGGGGAATGCCCAGACTACCGGCAACGCCACTACCGGGGCGTATATGTACGGGGCGGGTGCCTATACGTATAATGAACCAGGCCGAACCTGGTACATGAGCGTGAATACGCACTTCTAAGGTGAACGCAAAACGGCAACTTCGGTTGCCGTTTTTAATTTTTGCTCTTGTTTTTGAGGGAGAGTGCCCGGGTGGCGCTATCAGGCCGCATGTTCCCCCTCACCCCTACCCTCTCCCCTAAGAGGAGAGGGAGTTGATAGAGCGAGCGGGGTTTCGTTTCTCTCCCTCTCCCTCTCCCTGTGGGAGAGGGTCGGGGTGAGGGCATCAGGCCGCACTATTCCACAACGTCAGGACAAAAATATGCGCACCACCCACTCCACATTTCGTCTTGCCGGACACGCGGTCCATCAAATCATCTTCAACCCTGCAACCGTCACCGACGCCGATCTTCTCTGGCTCCCCCATCACAATACGCTGGCTCACGCCGCGCCCAAACGGAAAGCCGAACACCTGGCCGGCCGCCTCGCCGCCGCCCATGCCCTGCGGGACTACGGCATCATATCCATACCGGCTATCGGCAGCAGCGGGGAGCCGCTGTGGCCTGTCGGCGTGACGGGCAGCATCAGCCATACGGCCACGCGGGCGCTGGCCATTGTCACGCAAAGCGGGCTTACGGGTATCGACGGGGAAATCATCCTCGCGGATGACGAAGCGGAAGAGATCAAAGACGGGATAGTGAGTCCCGCCGAGGACGCGTTGCTGCGCCACACCGCCCTGCCGTTTGCGCAGGCGCTGACGCTGGCGTTTAGCGCCAAAGAGAGCCTCTTTAAGGCGCTGTTTTCACAGGTTCACGCGATGATGGGCTTTGAGAGCGCCCGCGTCACGGCGCTCGACAAGACGAGCCTGACGCTGGCGCTGACCCGCCCGCTGGCGGGGTTTGCGCAGGATGATGCCTTCATGCTGTACTGGCTGCGCGACGGCAACACGCTGATCACACTGCTCCCGCCCGTTCCCGCCGCTTCGCGCTAACGCTGGTTGCCGCAAAGGTGACAATAAACACCAGCGCGAACAGCACCACGATGGTCGGCGCGGGCGCGCTGTCGAGAAAGAACGAGAGATATACCCCGCTGACCGACACCAGCCCGGAGACCGCCACCGCCACCAGCAGTGCGACGTGGAAGCGTCGGGTGAGCAGCACCGCAATCGCCCCCGGGGCAATCAGCAGTGAAATCGACAGGATGATCCCCACCGCTTTCAGCGTGGCGACAATGGTCAGCGAGACCATGCACAGCAAGCCGTAGTGCAGCCAGCGCGTGCGTAATCCGCTGGCCTGCGCCTGCTGATAATCAAAGCAAAACAGCAGAAACTCCCGCCACTTCACGCCGATAACCAGCGCGATGAGCGCGGCGACGATGCCGCTTTGCAGCATGTCCGCCCCGTTAATGCCCAGCATATCGCCAAACAGAATATGGTCGAGGTGCACTTCCGGCTTCACGGCTATGTACAAAATCAGCCCGGCGGCGAACATACCGGAAAAGACGATGCCCATCACGGTGTCCTGCTTGATGCGGCTGTTGTCCTTGAGATAACCCGTTGCTACCGCGCAGAACAACCCGGCGACAAAAGCCCCGACCGCCAGCGGCATACCGGCCATCCACGCCAGCACCACTCCGGGGAAGACCGCGTGGCTCATGGCATCTCCCATCAGCGCCCAGCCCTTCAGCACCAGGAACACCGATAGCAGCGCGCAGGGAACGGCGACCATCAGCGAAATCAGCAATGCGTTGTTCATGAACGCAAACTGGAAGGGTTCTAATAACAGGGTCATCATGGCTGTACCTCCAGCGCCGCACGCGCCCGTCGGCGGTTAGCCAGTACGCCGTGCTTCGGCGCGAAGACAAACGCCAGCAGAAACAGCAGGGTCTGCGCCACCACGATAATGCCGCCGGTCGCGCCGTCGAGATAATAGCTCGCCCACGCGCCGAGGAAGCTGGTGATACTCCCGATGGCAACCGCAATCATCAGCAGCCGCGGGAAACGGTCCGTGAGCAGCCACGCCGTCGCGCCGGGGGTCACCACCAGGCAGATAACCAGGAATGCGCCGACGGTTTGCAGCGCCGCCACCGTCGAGACCGCCAGCAGCGTGAAGAACAAAATCTTCAGCCGTTCCGGACGCAGGCCGATCGCCCGCGCGTGGTTCTCATCGAAAAAGGTGACCATCAGATCCTTCCATTTGAACAGCAGGACCAGCATCGATACCACGCCGATGATCGACAGCTGGAGGATATCTTCCGGCGCGATGGCGAGGATATTGCCCAGCACGATAGTCTGGATGTTCACGGAGGTGGGGTTCAGAGACACCATAAACAGCCCCAGCCCGAAGAAGGAAGAGAAGATCAGGCCGATTATCGCATCCTCCTTCAGGCGGCTGCGCTGGTTAAGAAACAGCATACTGCCCGCCGCCAGCCCGCCGGATAAAAATGCCCCGAGCGAAAACGGCAGCCCGAGCATATACGCTCCCGCAACGCCCGGCACAATCGAGTGCGACAGCGCATCACCGATCAGCGACCAGCCTTTGAGCATCAGGTAGCACGAGAGAAACGCGCACAGCCCGCCCACCATCGCCGAGACCCACATCGCGTTGAGCATGTACTCATAGCCAAACGGTTCCAGCAGCGCGTTCATGCTCCCTCCCGGCGGTGCGTGACAAAGGGCCGCTCGTCATCGGTGATGATGCGCTCCTCCGAGCCGCTCAATACCACGTGGCGCAGCACGCCGCTAAACGCGCGCTCAAGGTTCTCTGCGGTGAAGGTGGTTTCCGTCGGGCCGCTCGCCAGCACGGTGCCTTTGACCATCACCGTGTAATCGCAGAATTCGGTCACGGACCCCAGGTTGTGGGTCGACACCAGCAGGGTTTTGCCCTCGTCGCGAAGCTCGCGGAGCAGGCCGATGATTTTAGCCTCGGTTTTGACGTCCACGCCGGTAAACGGCTCGTCGAGCAGGATCACCTCCCCCTGCTGGGCGATGGCGCGCGCCAGGAAGATACGTTTCTTCTGCCCGCCGGACAGCTCACCAATCTGCCGGTGGCGCAGATCGAGCATATCGACACGCTCCAGCGCCTGCGCCACGATGCGCCGGTCGTTCTCTTTGGGACGGCGCATAAACCCCATGTGGCCGTAGCGCCCCATCATCACCACGTCCTCAACCAGCACCGGAAATGACCAGTCGACCTCCTCGGATTGCGGAACATAGGCCACCAGATTCTTGCGCAGCGCCAGCGAGGGCGTCATCCCGAGAATGGAAATCGTACCCGTGGCGCGCACAAAGCCCATCACCGCCTTAAACAGCGTCGATTTACCGGACCCGTTCACCCCGACCAGGGCGGCAATCGACCCGCCCGGTACGCTGAACGACGCTTCGCGCAGCGCAGTATGGCCGTTGCGGTAGGTGACGGTGACGTCCTTTACGACAATCCCCTCGTGCATAGTTACTCCTTCATGCCGTCGCGGATGCCCTGTACCAGGGTGCGGGTGGTGACGTTCAGCAGGTCAAGATAGGTCGGCACCGGGCCGTTTTCCGCGCTCAGGGAGTCCACGTACAGCACGCCGCCGTAGTGGATACCCGTTTCGCGCGCCACCTGCCGTGCAGGTTTGTCGGAGACGGTGCTTTCGCTGAATATCGCCGGAATGTGATACGTCTTAACGCTGTCGATGACCTTACGCACCTGCTGAGGCGTGCCCTGCTGATCGGCGTTGATCGGCCAGAGATACAGCTCCTTCAGCCCCAGATCCCGGGCGAGATAGGAGAACGCCCCTTCGCTGGTCACCATCCAGCGCTTGTCTTGCGGGATCTCCGCCACCTGCTTGCGCAGCGGCTCAAGGGTGCGGGTGATTTTCTGCTTGTAGGCCTCGGCGTTGCGGGCATAGGTATCGGCGTTAGCCGGATCGTATTTCGCCAGCGCGTCGCGGATATTGTCGACGTAGATCAGCGCGTTATCGGGTGACATCCACGCATGTGGGTTCGGTTTACCATTATACGGCCCTTCGGTAATGCCCATCGGCGTAATGCCTTTCGTCACCTCCACTTCCGGCACACCGTTGAGGTGCTGATAGAAGCGCTTAAACCACAGTTCAAGGTTCATGCCGTTCGAGAGGATCAGCTGCGCCTTCTGAGCGCGCTTGATGTCGCCCGGCGTCGGCTGATACTCATGGATTTCCGCGCCCGGTTTGGTGATAGAGGTGACCTCTGCGGCGTCCCCTGCCACGTTTTTCGCCATATCAGCGATAACGGTAAAGGTGGTGATGACCTGGAACTTTTCAGCCGCTACCGCGCCAGTGGTGGTCACGGCGGTAAACAGCGCGCTAAGCAGCAGTCTTTTCAATCCTTGCAGTGGGTGCATCGCAGACGTCTCCTGATATGGTTAAAATCAAAGCATAATTAGCCCGTGCTATATTGTATAGCACAGGCTATATTTAAATGAAAATGGTTATCATTAAAGTTATGTCAGCAAAAGGATTAGAAAAGGCGGGAGTCTTGACGGCGTTTAACTGCGCCTGATGGCGCTTCGCTTATCAGGCCTACGGTAAGGGAGTTCAGGCCAGGTAAATCATGGTCACCACCCGACAGAAAGCGGTTTATTGCCCAGCAAGCGCGCTGTAAAACGCAGGGTTATCACGAATCGCATTAAGGACTTTCGCTGCCAGCCCCGTTGGGTTACGACGTTTAGACTCCCAGCTTTTTATGGTATCAACGCTAGTGCCGAGCGCCTTTGCCATTTCGCTTTGCGTAACATTAAGCTGTTCTCTGATTGCACGAACATCGGCGACTTCATAGCGGGTGACTCGGGAGGGTGTTTTTTTTCCGCTATGGATCTCAACAGCCTCTTCAAGCGAAGATTTCAGTTCTTCAAAAATACTCATTCTCAACCTCCACTTACCTGATTGGGGTACATAGTACACCTCTCATCAAGGGCATTGGAAGCAGTATTTCTAAGAACAGAGGTGAGCTTTTTAAGCTGTGCTTTTTCTGTCTCTGTCAGAGTGTCCTTCGTATTTTTTGGATAGGCCATGATGAGATAAATCACCTCTTCCGTGGCCAAAAAGTAAATGACTCTGGCACCTCCTCTCTTCCCCTTTAACCCTGCGGCCATCCTTATTTTACGCAAGCCTCCGGTATGCTGGATCACGTCACCTTTATCAGGCCAGGCAATGAGTTCCTTTTGGAGATCCTTTAATTCATCATCCGAAGCAATACTTTTGATCTGCCGGGTAAAAAGTGACGTCTCGATAAATTCTAACGCGTGGCTCATTCATGATTCCTTCCCTGAATGCAGCAAAAGCCTGAATGCATCAACATCAGGCTTTTACTGCAATATGACTCGTCCGGGAGCCATATTGCGCCTTACCACTGTATTTATACACAGTCTAAAAGTATTTTAAGAATCCGTTTAGACATCCGGGAACATCACGCTATTTCCCGGCGCTTCCCTGTGCAGGTGGATAAAGTTCAGGTGCCGTTCATACTGATCCAGAATGTCTGTAATCACCTGCTCCTTGCTGTAATCCATCAGGTCATTGCCCTGACTGCCTTCCAGCAGGAACGTCTCAAGCCGGTAGTAGGTCGATTTCCCGCTACGTGCGCGATAGGTAAACCCAGGCACGGAATACTGCTGCGGCCAAATCTGGTAGACAAAGTTCTGCTCGTCGCCCATATGCACCAGCAGATCCAGGTGCCCCAGGGTTTCGCCCTCTTCCGGCGGCAGGCTTTTCAGCTCGACGTGCGCGCCGCGCAGCTTCAGCTCCTGGGCCACCTCTTCCATTGCCGGGAAGCAGACCGTCTCCATCATCTGTTTGGTGTAACGCGTGCCGGGGTAGTTCATCAGGCGCGACAGGCGTTTTTTCCAGCTCAGGCGGTCCTGCGAGCCCATCGGGCGCGGGGCGGTGTCGCGGCTGGCGCTTTCGCGGCGGTAGTCCTCTACCTTCAGCGATTTGTACAGCCCGGCCATCACGAAGAAGATAACAAAGCTGAACGGCAGCCCCATGATCACCGTGGTGTTCTGCAGGGCGGAAATACCGTTGGTCATCAGCATGCCGAGCGTCAGCAGGCCAATGGCGACCGACCAGAAGATGCGGATCCAGTTTGGCGCGTCGCTGTTGATGTCCTTCAGCTTCGAGGTGAAGTTCCCCAGCACCAGCGCGCCGGAATCCGCCGAGGTGACGTAGAACAGCAGGCCGGTAATGGTCGCCACGGAGGCGCTAAAGGTAAACGCCGGATACTGCGCCAGCAGGCTGTAGAAGCCGCGCTCCGGGTGCGCCATCGCCTCCTGGGCAAACGCCGCGTCGCCGTGAATAATCTCGTGCAGCGCGCTGTTGCCGAACACTGACAGCCACAGCAGCGTAAAGGTGAACGGGATAATCAGCGTTCCCAGCACGAACTGGCGGATGGTGCGCCCGCGCGAAATACGCGCCAGGAACAGGCCGACAAACGGCGACCAGGCCACCCACCACGCCCAGAAGAACAGCGTCCAGCTGTTCATCCACTCCACCGGGCGGTCAAAGGCGAAGCTGTTCAGCGTCATGCCCATAAAGCGGTTCACGTAATCGCCGACGTTAAGCACCAGCGCGTTGAGCAGGAACGAGGTGTCGCCCATAAACAGCACGAACAGTATCAGCCCCAACGCCAGCGCGACGTTCAGCTCGGAGAGCACGCGGATCCCTTTATCCACGCCGGAGGTAACCGAAATGGTGGCGATAATCACCGACAGCGCAATCAGCGCCGCTTTGGCCGCCATCGAATCCGGAATATCAAACAGCACGCTCAACCCGTAGTTGAGCTGCACCACGCCAATCCCCAGCGTGGTGGCGATGCCGAAGATGGTACCGATCACCGCCGCGATATCCACGGTATGCCCAATCGGCCCGTTAATTTTTTTGCCGAAAATCGGATAGAGCGCAGAGCGGATGGTCAGGGGCAAATTATAACGATAGCTAAAGTATCCGAGCGCCATCCCCATCAGGGCGTACATCGACCAGCCGGTCAGGCCGTAGTGGAACAGCGTCCAGACCATCGCCTGGCGCGCGGCCTCAATGGTCTGCCCCGCCCCTTCCGGCGGCTGCATATACTGTGTCACCGGCTCGGCCACCGAGAAGAACATCAAATCGATACCGATGCCTGCAGCAAACAGCATGGCGGCCCAGCTCAGCAGGCTAAATTCGGGCTTTGACTGCTCTGGCCCGAGCTTCACCGAACCGAAGCGCGAGCAGGCAATGCACACCACGAAGACGATATAGAGCGTCGCCGCCAGCAGATAGTACCAGCCGAAGGTTTTCGACACCCAGTTGAGGGTGCGCCCGATCCACTCGGCAGAAAAATCACGAAAGAAGATCGTCGTCAGGGAAAACAACAAAATCAGCCCGGCGGAAGTATAAAAAACGACCGGGTTGATTTTGTCTTTTTCTCTGTCCTGTGAAAGGTCTGTCATCCAGTATCCCCACTGTTTTTGTAACTATTGAAATCCAAATCCGCAACAATTAAGACACATTTTATATTGAACGTCCAATCAAAAACCGCTTTAATGTATTACCAACGCTGATGAATGGAGTGGCAAAAATGCCCAAACTGGGGATGCAGCCGATCCGGCGCAGGCAGCTGATCGACGCCACGCTGGAAGCAATTAATGAAGTGGGAATGCACGACGCCACCGTGGCGCAGATCGCCCGCCGGGCGGGGGTATCCACGGGGATCATCAGCCACTACTTCAAAGACAAAAACGGCCTGCTGGAAGCGACCATGCGCGACATCACGGGCCAGCTGCGCGACGCGGTGCTGAACCGCCTGCACGCCTTGCCGCACGGCAGCGCCGAACAGCGTTTGCAGGCAATTGTCAGCGGCAACTTCGATGAAACCCAGGTCAGCAGCGCAGCAATGAAAGCCTGGCTGGCCTTCTGGGCGAGCAGCATGCACCAGCCGATGCTTTACCGATTGCAGCAGGTGAGCAGCCGCCGCCTGCTGTCGAACCTGGTGTACGAGTTTCGTCGTGAACTGCCGCGTGACCAGGCGCAGGAGGCAGGCTACGGGCTGGCGGCCCTGATCGACGGGCTGTGGCTACGCGCTGCCCTCAGCGGCAAACCGCTGGATAAAACCCTGGCCCAGTCGCTCACCAGCCACTTTATCAGCCAGCATTTACCGACCGATTAACCGAGGAGAAAGTATGTCCCGAATGGCAGAACAGCAGCTTTATATCAATGGTGGTTATACATCCGCCACCAGCGGTCGCACCTTCGAGACCATCAACCCGGCCAATGGTGACGTCCTGGCGACGGTGCAGGCCGCAGGTCGCGAGGATGTCGATCGCGCGGTAGAAAGCGCACAGCGCGGGCAAAAGATCTGGGCGGCGATGACCGCTATGGAGCGTTCGCGCATTTTGCGCCGCGCCGTGGAGATCCTGCGCGAGCGTAACGACGAGTTGGCAAAACTCGAAACGCTGGATACCGGTAAAGCGTTTTCTGAAACCAGCACCGTGGACATCGTCACCGGTGCGGACGTGCTGGAGTACTACGCGGGGTTGATCCCGGCGCTGGAAGGCAGCCAGATCCCACTGCGTGACACCTCGTTCGTTTACACCCGTCGCGAGCCGTTAGGCGTGGTGGCGGGGATCGGCGCGTGGAACTACCCGATCCAGATCGCCCTGTGGAAATCCGCGCCGGCGCTGGCGGCGGGCAACGCGATGATCTTCAAACCGAGCGAGGTCACCCCGCTCACCGCCCTGAAGCTTGCCGAAATTTACACCGAGGCGGGCCTGCCGGACGGCGTGTTTAACGTCCTGCCGGGCGTCGGGGCAGAAACCGGCCAGTTCCTGACCGAACATCCGGGCATCGCGAAGGTCTCCTTTACCGGCGGCGTCGCCAGCGGCAAAAAGGTGATGGCAAACTCGGCGGCCTCGTCCCTGAAAGAGGTGACGATGGAGTTGGGCGGCAAATCACCGCTGATTATTTTCGACGATGCGGATCTCGATCTCGCGGCAGACATCGCCATGATGGCCAACTTCTTCAGCTCCGGCCAGGTGTGCACCAACGGCACCCGCGTGTTTGTGCCTGCGAAATACAAAGCCGCATTTGAGCAGAAAATTGTCGAGCGCGTGGGTCGCATCCGTGCGGGCGATCTGTTCGATGAAAACACCAACTTTGGCCCGCTGGTCAGCTTCCCGCACCGCGACAACGTGCTGCGCTACATCGCCAAAGGCAAAGAGGAAGGCGCGCGCGTACTGTGCGGCGGCGACGTGCTGAAAGGTGAAGGCTTTGACAACGGCGCGTGGGTGGCCCCGACCGTGTTCACCGACTGCACCGACGAGATGACCATCGTGCGCGAGGAGATCTTCGGGCCGGTGATGTCCATTCTCACCTATCACACTGACGAAGAAGCCATTCGTCGCGCCAACGACACCGACTACGGCCTGGCGGCGGGCATCGTCACCGCCGATCTGAACCGCGCCCACGGTGCAATCCACCAGCTCGAAGCGGGCATCTGCTGGATCAACACCTGGGGTGAATCCGCTGCGGAGATGCCGGTCGGCGGCTATAAACACTCCGGCATTGGCCGCGAGAACGGGGTGATGACGCTCCAGAGCTATACCCAGGTGAAGTCCATCCAGGTTGAGATGGGTAAATTCCAGTCCATATTTTAACCGGGAGGTTTATTTGCAATTTGACTACATCATTATTGGAGCCGGCTCTGCCGGCAACGTGCTGGCAACACGACTGACTGAAGATCCGAACACCACCGTACTGCTGCTTGAAGCGGGCGGCCCGGATTACCGTTTTGACTTCCGCACCCAGATGCCCGCCGCGCTGGCGTTTCCGCTGCAGGGCAAGCGCTACAACTGGGCGTATGAAACCGAGCCAGAACCGTATATGAACAACCGCCGCATGGAGTGCGGACGCGGTAAAGGGCTGGGCGGCTCATCGCTGATCAACGGCATGTGCTACGTGCGCGGTAACGCCATGGATCTGGATAACTGGGCGAAGGAAGCCGGGCTGGAGCACTGGAGCTATCTCAACTGCCTGCCCTACTACCGCAAGGCGGAGACGCGCGACGTGGGGCCGAATGACTACCACGGCGGCGACGGTCCGGTGAGCGTTACCACCTCCAAACCGGGCGTGAACCCGCTGTTTGAGGCGATGGTGGAAGCGGGCGTGCAGGCGGGTTATCCGCGCACCGACGATCTCAATGGCTACCAGCAGGAAGGCTTCGGGCCGATGGATCGCACCGTCACGCCGCAGGGCCGACGCGCCAGCACGGCACGCGGCTATCTGGACCAGGCGAAACCGCGCCCGAACCTGACCATCCGTACTCACGCCATGACCGATCACATTATCTTTGACGGCAAACGTGCGGTGGGCGTCGAGTGGCTGGAGGGCGAAAGCACTATCCCGTCGAAAGCAACGGCGAACAAAGAAGTGCTGCTGTGCGCGGGGGCGATTGCCTCTCCGCAGATCCTTCAGCGTTCCGGCGTGGGCAACGCTGAACTCCTGAAGCAGTTCGACATTCCGCTGGTGCATGACTTACCCGGCGTGGGTGAGAACCTGCAGGATCACCTGGAGATGTATCTCCAGTACGAGTGCAAAGAGCCGGTCTCCCTCTACCCTGCCCTGCAGTGGTGGAACCAGCCGAAAATTGGCGCGGAGTGGCTGTTTGGCGGCACCGGCGTGGGCGCAAGCAACCACTTCGAAGCGGGCGGGTTTATCCGCAGCCGCGAGGAGTTCGCGTGGCCGAATATTCAGTACCACTTCCTGCCGGTGGCGATTAACTACAACGGCTCGAACGCGGTGAAAGAGCACGGTTTCCAGTGTCACGTCGGCTCCATGCGCTCGCCGAGCCGCGGGCACGTGCGGATCAAATCCCGCGACCCGCATCAGCATCCGGCGATCCTGTTTAACTACATGTCCCACGAACAGGACTGGCAGGAGTTTCGCGACGCGATCCGCATCACCCGCGAGATCATGCACCAGCCCGCGCTGGACAAATACCGTGGCCGGGAAATCAGCCCGGGCGTGGAGTGCCAGACCGACGAGCAGCTGGACGAGTTCGTGCGTAACCACGCTGAAACCGCCTTCCACCCGTGCGGCACCTGCAAGATGGGCTACGACGAGATGGCGGTGGTAGATGGCGAAGGCCGTGTTCACGGGCTGGAAGGGTTACGCGTGGTGGATGCGTCGATCATGCCGCAAATCATCACCGGCAACCTGAACGCCACCACCATTATGATTGGCGAGAAAATTGCCGATGCGATCCGCGGGCGCGAGCCGCTGGCGAAAAGCACGGCAGCCTATTATGTGGCGAACGGCGCACCGGTGCGCCGGTAACGTGCCGAGGGGCTTGCTAACGCAGGCCCCTGTTACCGCTTAATCGTTAACGCACGAGGCGATCGTCCGGTCAATGTCCGCGCTGGTCTGTTTCGACCCCGCAATCAGGGTGATGCTAATCCCCTTCTCCCCCGTCAGCTGATACATATCTATCTGCGCAATCCGCTCGCCCCCTTTCTCAATATCAAAAAAGTTAGGGCTGTCCCGCTCGGGAATAATGGTTTCCACCTCATACCCCGCGGCGCTAAGCAGATTTCGCATACAGATATAGTGCCCCTCCAGCCCCGTTTCTGCAGATGCGTAATAGGATTGATACACCGCGGAATTGCCGAAGGGATGCAGCACGCCGCATGCCGTCAGGATCGTGGCGAAGACGATCAAACACACAAATCTCATGTTATTTCCCGTTACGTAATGCGCCCCTGAACCACTCAGAAGCAAAAAATTTTATAAGATAATGTTGCCGTTACTGCATACAAAGTCGCTGAACGGCGCGGGTTTTTTAAAATAATAGCCCTGCGCTTTCATGCACCCCAGGTCAATTAATTTCAACCGTGTAGCGTCATCTTCAATGCCTTCAGCGATAAGCGGAACGGAAAACCCGTTGGTTAACGTCACGATAGAGGAGATAATTGACTCGCATTTTTGATCGGTTAACACACCCGCCGTAAAGGTACGATCTATCTTCACCGCGTCAAACGGTAAAATATTCAGGTAAGAGAGGCTGGAAAAGCCTGAGCCGAAATCATCGATAGCCACAGTGATGCCGTGTCGGCGAAGATACTGCAACGTTTTCCGGGTACGCTCAATTTCCTGAAGCAGTACCGTTTCGGTGATTTCGATGCAAATATTTTGGTTCTTCAAACCGTTTGATTTAATGGCGTCCAGTAAAAACCAGGCGAAATCCGCGCTCAGCAGCTGTCTGGCGGAAATATTAATATGCAGTTTAAAATCGTCTGACGCGCCACGCGTAATCAGATCCGCCAGCTCAAGGCAGGCGCGCTCAATAATCCAGTTACCTAAAGGCAATATTAATCCCGTCTCTTCCGCAAGCGCGATAAACCTGTCAGGCGGCACAATCCCCATCTCTTTGGAATGCCAGCGTATCAGGCACTCGCCCTCAGTGCATTGCCCGGTGCTGAGATCGACAATAGGCTGCAGAACCAGATGGAACTCCTGGTTATAGATGCCCCGGCTTAAGTTTTCATGTAACTGAAGGTTATAGACTTCCTGAGCGTGCATGGACTCTGTAAACAGCATGGCATGACAGGTCGTGCTTTTACGGGCGTATTCGAGCGCAATCCCGGCGTTCATTATCGCTTCCGTCAGCGTACTTTTCGTCACCCGGCTCAGGACAGCCCCCGCATAACCGGTAAAAACAAACTTCTTAGGCAGGGACTCCTTCGGGTGGTATTTATCAGTAAACAGGTTGGTGATGAGCTGTTGATACCATTCCACATCAGCGTGTTGATGCATCCCGGGGAAAATGGCAATGAATTTATCGACCGCATCGCGACATATCAGGGTACCCTGAGGAAAAGTCGTTTGCATTTTATCGATAAACGCCCGGATAAATTCATTGCCATACTCATATCCAAGGGAGTTTGTAATCGCGTTCATATTATCAACACTGATAACCGCCAGGAGATTCCTTTGCGCAAAGGTTTCCTCTTTACTGGTTAAGCCTGCACGCGTGAGCAGTCCCGTGGTGGCATCCAGGTTGATTTGCTTTTCAAGCGCGTCGAAACTTTTCGCCAGGTGACGAGACAGCTTCCAGAAGGATTGCTCAAGCTGGGCAATTTCGGGAAAAACCCACTTATCTTCCGGTAACGTCCAGCGGTAGCTGGTAAGTTCATCTGTTTTATTTAATATCGCGCGAAGCGGGGATATCACTTTTGATACCACAACGAGTATGAGTATTAACCCAAGCGAAAATATCCCGAACAAGCCTAAAAAGCCGAGGTATTTAAAGTTCTCCAGCTCTTTAAGCATGATTTTCTCAGGAACAATAATCACGCTTTTCCAGTTCAACAGATGGTTATTATCCATTAATGGCAGTACCAGAACAAAATACTGCGAATCGTTTACACTGATACGTGATACACGCGCCGGTAGTTTATGGTCAATTAACTGCCCTACCTTTTTTACCACCGGCAGGGAGGAGTCCTTCAAATAGGGGATATCAAAACCGTGCTGATCGGTTAATCGCCCATGTTTGTCTCCCCGGGTTAAAGAGCTGTCAGAGGCGGCCACAATCTGATTATTTTCATTCACCACGATCAGGATACTGCCGTCAAAGGGTTTGATCTTCTCAAGAGACTTATTGAGCTCCGTTAAGCGAAGATCGCTTGAAACCACACCGATGAACTTCCCGTTGAGATCGTAGGTGGGTGAACTGTAAGAGATACTTACCGCGCTGGTCGAGTTCATGTCGCGGTAGGCATTGGTCCAGGACGATTTTTTCTCTTTATACACCTGGGCATACCACGGCCGCTGAAACATATCATAGCCTGAAATCACATCATCAATGCCTGAGGCTTCCGAGGTGCCGCTATAAAAAGTCAGGTTATTACCCGTGCTTTTTGACTTTTGCGTCAGGTATTCTTTGTTTTGTGCGCTTAACTCCCTGGCGATACCGACATAGTCGCCCTCAACCGATCCAAATGCCGTTGAGCTTAAGTAATAGTTATCTGCAAAAACGGTTTCCATGACGTTGAGCAGTTCGGAACGGACCTTCACCAGATCGACATGCTCGCGGGTATTCTTTTGCAGCGCATGCGTAATAATGGAATTCACCTGACGCGGGGTATCAATATAGTAATTGATGGTATTTTTTATCGTTTCCCCCTTTGAGCTGATGATCTTATCGCTCATGGTGTTCAGTATGTCCTGACTGGCATGTTTAAGCATAAAGAACACGGTGCAGAAAACCGTCGCGAAGGTGATCGCTAAAAACAGCAGAATGGTATGCAACAATGTCAGAGGATAGATCCTGGCGTTAAACGCATTACTCATGATATACCCCTCCCTTGCCATTATTTTTCATTTTATAGATAGCTTTATCGGCTAAATTAAAACTGTTGACGAATGAATCATTAAAGTCAGCCATACCGATAGAAACGGTCGGCAGGGTGATTTCTTCCCGGTTCACCATCAGCGTCTTTTTTTCCGGCCTGGCGATTCTGCGCGCGATCTTTTTGGCTTCTTCGAGCGTGGTGTCATGCAGCATGACCAGGAATTCATCGCCGCCAAACCGAATGACAATGTCATGACTCCTGACGGACTGAGAGATATTGCGGGCAATTTCCGCCAGAACCACATCTCCCGTGTAGTGGCCATATTTATCATTGACCCGTTTGAAATCATCAACGTCTACGATGAGCAGATGTGACGACTGGTGCGATTTCAACGCCACGTCCAGATAATTCCGGTTATATACTTTGGTCAGCGAGTCCCGATAATAATCCTTTGCCAGTAACTTGAACCGGGTGGTGAGGTAATAATGATAAACCGTCCGCACCAGGGAAATTAACAGCGGGAGGCAAAGCAGCAGTGATAGCTTAATCCAGGTCGTTCTGCGGGTAGAACGCTGGTTAACAGATTGAATTTCCCTGGCAAAGTTATCCGTTGCAAAGTACGTCCTCATTTTAGCGATATTATGCCGGCTCGCGGCCAGCATCATCGCCTTCGTTTTATCAAGTTCAGGGCTAACGATAGACGCAGGCAGCGCACTGCTCTTAAGCGCAGTGATATAGTGTTGATAGGTAGTGCGCAACTTTCCCCCCTGATTGGGATTGGGGGTGGAAGAGTACAGGAAATCCTCGCCTATCGCCTCGATTAGCGCATTTTTCTTTATCAGGATATTGATTTTTTGCTCAGTGTCATTCATCTCTTTGTCTGTTTTTTTATAGCCTATGAACAGACACATCGGGCTAAGAATAAAGATAATAAATGAAATTATGAACTGTAATCGTGGCGTCATTTCATTAACCTGTATATGCAATATATAAACTCACAAAAAGAGCGCGTTGAGAGTCATATCTTTTTAGCCAGAGAGGCGGATCTCCCTGGCAGGTCGAAAACTCTATACCTTTGCGTTACCCGTAACAATAGTCATCCCTGCGAATTTACACATTAATTTCGCTATTATTTTTGATTATTGTTAATAAGAAAAAGTAGTTAATTGAAGGAATGACTGAAGTGATAAATACATTTTAAATGTAATGATTAAATATTTCATAATTGTTACTCAATATTTAACAATACTTACTACCAGCAACAGCAAGTGGCGATAAAACGCGCGAAACAACGGAAATCCGACTCCTGAATTCAACTAAATGTGCATAATTAAACTAAATTTTAGCTTTAGGATAATGTCACCTTTCCGTTAAATATCGTTTCACGTTCCCTTACCTTTTTATATTTGATGGTCATTTATTACTAGGAAAAAAATAATAATACACCGTCAGCTGATTCTTTTATTTCGGCGACTGCTCGTCATTCAGTAATAAATGTCGCATGACCCCTCTTCTCTACCACTGCCCTTACGGTGACCATTTTCTCTACCCCTTCGGGATATCTAAAAACCACTCACTTTGTTACAGGTCAAACTACAATCAATCATTTGTTGAAAACACAACTTTTTGTTAGTATTTTCTTCGCAATCCGGACCGTCATTGAGGTAAAGAAAGAATGCTGAACGTTAAGGCCCTGCTGAAGGCCACTCTGTTTTCCATGAGCCTGATGCTCAGTGGCTGTGTGATCGGCGGGCACGCTTCCCACGATCGCCATCACCCGGACCATCATTCCTGGCACCATGAGTCCTCACATTATCATGGCTACCATCACCATCATTGATGGCCAGGCCAGTGCGTATCAGAACATCGTTATCGGGGATGGAGTATGTTTGAAGACAACCAAAAAAAGCTCTACATCATTGTCAATCGTCAACAGGATCCGGCACTGCTTCTGAATGCCACCGCCCATGTCGCGGCCGGTATCATGCGCAAAGCCGAAGACGTGCTGTTTAATGATTATCCGAATGCAGAGAGCGGGCTGCGTGCCTCGCTTAGCCACTATCCGGTGGTGATCCTGCAGGCAAAAAATAGCAATCAATTAAAAACAGCGCTGCTTAAGTGTCAGGAGGCGGGCATAGAAACCAATTTCTTTACCACCACCATGCTGGGGCCTTCCAGCGAAATTCAGATCCGCGACACGCAAAAAGCCGCCCTGGATTCGCTCGAGTTTGTGGCTATCGCGCTTTACGGCGATACCGACTCAATGGCATGTGTGACCAAAAAATTCTCTCTCTATAAGCAGGCCTAAGTCGCCAGAAACAATGTCATCCTGCGCATGGTGCACAGGGTGACAGGTTACGCCCTGCGGCACCGTTCTTCAGTTGATAAACCGATTTTGTTTTACGGAACACCACTATGATTAAAAAGATTGTCACCTTTTCTCTGCTGATCGTTCTGATCATCGCCTGCATTGAAATCGTGCTTATGGAAAAAAACCACGTCAATTATTTCCGGGACGGCGTGAGGAACGTTGAGGAAGTTTTAACAATTTGGGATGAAAACTAACCAGGCTAGAGCATTTCTCGTTTAAGCGCTCTCGACATTGCAACGATAACGCTGCACTACCCGAAAGAAAGAAGCACATTGCACTGATCATTTATTATCCGCCCGGGTCGGTGAACCTATTCCATCATGTAAAAAAACCAACGAAATGTTGTGAATACGCTCTTCATTTTGTTAATTTTTCCACTTAATTTTTTATTATTGCATTTCTGAGAGTAAATATTTGACAGGATGCCCGCCAGATGCTTTTACAATAGAATCAAATTGATAGGGGATAACTATTTTGCACGTTTTACCAATATAGATAACCTGTTAAAAAAGAGCATGTTTTTAATTAAAGGTAAATTAATGGTAACGTCGAAAAATTGGATTTCTTTAGGCTCCATTGTCAGTCCAATTACTGGAACATTTTTTACGACAATCATTACTCAGCATAATCATAAATATGTACTTTGGTACAAGGGCGACTATCTCATTAAAACCGGCGACTTGATTAAAGTCTGTAACAGCGGCTTTCTTATTGCCGACCAGTTACGGCAAATCAATATCATCCAGATAGATAAGCATAGCGCCACGCTCTGGCGGGTAATGCAGAACATGTCCAGCTGCCCAGGCGACACCGAACCCGAGAACATGCACTGTACCTCCACAGCGCGATGTATCTTTACTACCTGCCCTCACGGCAAAGTGAAGCCCGTAAGCGCATAGGTTAATCACAACCTGTTCATCAGTCTGCCTCTCTTGCAGAGGCCTGTTTCTTCTGGCCTCCTCAATGCATTGATTAGCATTATTCAACAATTCGTCCCGCGTTTGCCCTCCAGCCTCTGTTTACGCCCTTCTGTCCCCATCGACATGCCCTTGCCGTAAGGCTTTATGCCGCAATATCCAAATACAACTTTTTGTTGATTATTACACATAGAGCGTATAATTTACCCTGACCAGGCTTTTCTGATTTCCTTCAACCGTACGGGATGGCGATCAACATGAAGGTCTACACTGTCATCTGACAACGCTGCATACGAGGGAGTAAAAATGAAATCAGATTACGCCAAAGAGATTGAACTGATTTCCGGGCCGCTGGAAGCGGCAATGGACGCGCTGGCAAGCACATTATCGGCCAATCAGGAGGTGGTGCTGCATAACCTCACCAGGCCGGAGTGCTCGGTTGTCAAAATCATCAACGGCCACGTTAGCGGCAGAAAGGCCGGTGACAATCTCCTGTCCGGCCCTGAGAAGGACAAAGGGTTCGCCCTGTTGCTTAAAAACCGCCAGGACAGTACCCCGGTCACGGTAAAAGATTATAAAACCGCGACGTTATCAGGAAAGATCCTCAACAGCGCCTCGACGCTCTATTTCAGCGAAGACGGTATTCCCCTGATGGCCTTCTGCATCAACGTCGATACCTCGCCGTATGAACAAATGCGCAAAAGCCTGGACGCCGTGATGGCCTGCGCGCGCCCTGACTCCGACGCACAGGATATTAATCTCGGCGGCCTGATTGAGCAGTCTATTCAGGAAATTATTGATAAGCATTCGGTTCCGGGTAAGAAAATCCAGAAAGCACAGCGGCTTAAAATCGTTGCTGAAATGCACGCTAAAGGCATTTTTAAAATGCGGGGCGGCGTTCAGCACGCGGCCCAGGCCTTGGGCATAACACGTTATACGGTTTATAACGATCTCGAGGTATTGGGTGAAAAATAACGGGCAGCAACGCATTCCGTTTTACCAGGTAGACGCGTTCTCTAACGGGCCTTTTACGGGCAATCCGGCGGCGGTTTGCCTGCTGGATGCGTGGCCGGATGACAAAGTTCTGCAGCGCATCGCCACGGAAAACAATCTTTCTGAAACCGGGTTTGTCATTAAACAGGGCGACGATTTCGGGCTGCGCTGGTTTACGCCCGCGGTAGAGGTGGATCTCTGCGGCCATGCGACGCTCGCGGCGGCCAGCGTCCTGCTGAGCCGTAACGAGGCGGGCGAGCGGATGCGCTTTCATACGCGCAGCGGCGTGCTGACCGTCACCGCCTGTAACGGCGTTTATACACTCGATTTTCCGCTTGTGACGCCCGTCAGGATCGCCCCGCCGCAAGGCCTGTTCGCGGCGCTGGGGCTTCACGAGGACGCGGGCGAAGTCTGGCAGGCATCCGACCTTATCGTGGTTATTAATGATGAAAACTCGCTGGATTTGCTGAAGCCGGATTTCAACGCGCTGGAAAAATTCGATACCCGCGGCGTTGTGGTCACGGTAGCGTCACGCGACGTCGATTTCCGCTCCCGCTGGTTTGGCCCGCAGGTTGGCGTGAACGAGGATCCGGTCACGGGTTCCGCACACACCTTCCTCGCCCCGCTGTGGAGTGAGAAGCTCGGGAAAAAAACGCTTCATGCGCAACAGGGCGGCAGCCGCAAAGGTGAGCTGACCTGCGAGATAAAAGATAACGGACGCGTCGCACTCTCCGGTGAGGCATGTCTGATTATCGAAGGCGCGTATATTTTGTAAACACACGGACGTGTGTTTTTTCTTTATTATTATTAAAGACGAATTACTATTTTTTTAGCAAAAAAGACATAACCCATTATTAATCAGCATGAGAATTATTCCGTGACGTTATCCAAAAGCGTTACCGCGCTTATTGCTGCGGTATCCATAGAAATTATTGCCACAACGTTATTATCGTTATCAAATAGTTTTCAGCGCCCTACCATTGGCATGACGGCAATACTGTTTTATGGCATAAGTTATTATTTCTTATCCGTCGCGTTACGCAGAATTCACATTGGCGTAGCATATGCCATCTGGTCTGCGGTGGGCATACTCAGTATTACCTATATTCAGACGCGCTGCTTCGATTATATTCTGACGCAGAGCGCATGGATCGGCGTCTGCCTTGTGATAAGCGGCACGGTAATTTTAAACCTGGCCATTAAACAAAAATAAATCACGCGACGAATCATGATGTTTACACTATTGACTTACCTCTTCTGGCTGATTATTTCAGTCACCATGGAAGTTATTGGTACGCTACTGCTACCCCAAACGGATAACTTTAAAAATAAATCCGTGACGCTTTTATGCATGGTCTGTTACGTCATGTCCTTTTATGCCCTGTCAATGCTGATGGATGCGGTAACACCGGTCGTCGCTTATGCCGTCTGGTCAGGTTTTGGCATTGTCATGATCGCGTTGATGAGCAGCATCTTTTATCAAATGCGCAGCAGCGTGCTGGAAAAGGTGGGGATCTGCTGCATCGTGGCCGGTCTGATTGTGATAGCGGTTTAACGGGAGAAAATATGAAAATCGATGCGCTTTCACTTCGGGTGCGCCAGCTTCGCGATAACTACCTGCAGGCCAAACCCTTTGTCTCTGCCCGGCGGGCGATCAGCGTGACCCGGGTTTATAAAGAAAACCCGGGCATGGATAACACGCTCCTCCGGGCGCTGGCTTTTCGCCGCGCCTGTGAGAATGCGCCCCTGTATGTGGCCGACAATGAACTGATCGTGAGCCATCCGGCCGGAGGGGCACGCGGCGGCGAGATATCGCCGGAAATCAGCTGGCGCTGGGTCGCCGACGAGCTGGATACCCTCCCGCAGCGGGCGCAGGATCCGTATCAGATTGATGACGAAACAAAGCGCCTGCTTCGCGAAGAGGTGTTCCCCTACTGGGAAGGCCGCTCGCTGGATGAGATGGCGCAAACGCAGCTACAGGTTCTGGGGCTGTGGGAGTGGTGTCACGACGACGGCATTTGCGATGTGACCATCAAGACGCAAAACGGCGGAGGTGACTCCTGCCCCGGGTACGACAATATCCTGCTCACTAAAGGGATAAAAGGGATCCGTGAAGAGGCGGCAGCCCGGCTTGCCGCGGTTGATCCGGCGTCACCGGAAGGCGCAGAGGCGTTCAACTTTTACACGGCGATGCTGCACACCTGCGATGGCGTGCTGACCTATGCCCACCGTTACGCGGCCCGGCTGAGCGAGCTGGCTGAAACCGAAGGCGACCCGCTTCGCCAGGACGAGCTGCGGCATCTGGCGGACATCTGCCGTCGCGTACCGGAACAGCCGCCGCGCCATTTTCACGATGCATTGCAGGCTATCTGGTTCGTCCATTCTCTTTTTACCCTGGAAGAAAACCAAACCGGTATCTCCCTGGGCCGCGTCGATCAATACCTCTGGCCGTTGCTGGAGCGGGATCTTAATGACGGCGTACTGACGCACGCGCAGGCAGAAGAGCTGCTCTGTTGCTGGCTGATCAAGATGGCGGAGACCCTGTGGATTTGCAGTGAATCTACGGCGATGTATTTCGCCGGCTATCAGCCGTTTATCAACCTCGTGGTCGGGGGCCAGAAGCGTGAGGGCGGCGATGCCACCAATCCGCTGACCCTGATGATCATGGACTGCTCGGCGCAGTTAAAAATCTATCAGCCCGGCCTGGCCGTGCGGATCCACAACCAGTCGCCTCAGCCCTTTATGCGCAAGGTGGTCGATGTGGTGCGCAGCGGAATGGGTTTCCCGGCCTGCCATTTCGACGATGCGCATATCCGGATGATGTTGCACAAAGGCTTCAGCTATGAGGATGCCCGCGACTACTGCCTGATGGGCTGCGTTGAGCCACAGAAGGCAGGCAAAATGTATCAGTGGACGTCGGTGGGTTACACCACCTTCACCGCCGCCATCGAACTGGCGCTGCGTAACGGGCGATCGTCAGCCGGTAAACCCTGTGGTCCGGCAACGGGTGAGGTGTCCGCGTTCAGCTGCTATGACGACGTGGAGCGTGCCGTTCGCACGCAACTCTCCGCCATCGTCAGGAAAGCCGCGCAGGCCACGCTGATTGTGCAAAAGCTGCATGCCGATTACGCCCGAAAACCGCTGATGTCGAGCCTGATCGACGGCTGCATGGCGACAGCCAAAGACGTCACCCAGGGCGGCGCGGTGCTCAACGCCGGGCCGGGGCTGATCTGGACCGGGCTGGCAGACTGCGTTAACTCACTGATGGCCATCAGGACACTGGTTTTTGAGACCCAACGCTTTACGCTGCAGCAGGTGGTGGACGCGCTCGAACACAACTTTGTCGGCCACGACGACATTCTGACCGCCTGCCTGCGGGCGCCCAAATACGGTAATGACATTCGCGCGGTGGATGAGATCGCCCGCGAGCTGGTGCGTTTCCTGGAGCAGGAGCACCGTCAGTACCGGATGCTGTATGCGCCTTTTGCCTTCGGCACGCTTTCTATCTCGAATAACACGCCGTTTGGCCTTATCACCGGTGCGCTGCCTTCGGGCCGACTGGCGGGCAAGCCGCTGGCCGATGGGATCAGCCCCTCTCAACAGACGGATTATCTGGGGCCGACGGCCATCATCAACTCCGTCAGCCGGATCAACGTCGAGGAGATGGATATTGGCATGGTGCACAATATCAAGCTGATGTACGGCATGCTGGAAACCCCGGAGGGCCAGAACAGCCTCATCCACCTGCTGCGCACGGCCAGCATCCTCGGGAACGCCCAGCTGCAGTTCAGCTATGTGGACGACGACACCCTGCGCCAGGCCCAGCAGAACCCCGGCGACTATCGCAATCTGATGATTCGGGTGGCGGGGTACAGCGCCTTCTTTGTGGAGCTGAGTAAGGAGGTGCAGGATGAAATTATCAGCCGAACCACGCAACGGCACTTCTGAACAGGTCACCGGCTGGATCACCCACATTCAGCGGTTTTCATTACATGACGGGCCGGGGATCCGCAGTATCGTCTTTTTCAAGGGGTGCCAGATGCGCTGCGCCTGGTGTGCAAATCCCGAAGGGCTTCACCCCGATCGGGAGATCTTTTTCCATGCCGAACGCTGCCTGCACTGCGGACAATGCGCGCAGCTGTGCCCGACAGGGCTGCACAGCTGGCAGGACGGGCTGCACAGCCTGAACCGCGACCGCAGTTGCACGGGCTGTGGGCTGTGCGAAGAACGCTGCCCCGCCGCCGCCCTCAACGTGGTTGGCGAACCGCTCAGCGTTGAAACGGTGTTCGACCGGGTGATGGCTGATGAGATCTGGTTTCGGCAGTCTGGCGGGGGCGTAACGCTGAGCGGCGGCGAAGTGGCTACCCAGCCGGATTTTGCCCAGGCGCTGATCGCCCGGCTCAAGGCCGAAGATATTCACACCACGATTGAAACGGCGGGTTATGCCTCCTGGCGTGCGCTCCATCAGGTCACGTCGGGCTGCGATCTTATTCTGTACGATCTTAAAAGCGCGGATGACGCGCTTCACCAGCGCTTTACCGGTGTCAGCAATAAAATCATCGTGCGCAATCTGGTCCGACTCATTGACGAGGGGCGCAAGATAATTATTCGTATCCCGGTCATCCCCGATTTTAATGACGCGCCGGAATCAGCAGAGCAATTATTGACACTTATTTATTCTTTAATCCACGGACGGGACAACGTACTGGGCGTTGAATTATTGCCTTACCATCGCTTTGGGACAGGGAAATACACATTACTCAACAGGGAATACGCGTGGAATTGTTATTCCGCAAATCTGGATAACGTCCTGCGCATTGCTCAACATATCGGCCTGCCCGTACGGGTATCAGGTACGCTGGCCGGATAAAGGGGAAAATGTCTGTGTTACCAACATCAGAAAGTCATCCAAAAAAAGAGGTCACCACACTTGAGCGGCGCGTTGTCGCAGGCTCGCTGTTTTTTATCCTGGTCATCTATGGCGTATTGCTGTTCACGCAATTTCGCTAACCAGAAAGTTATTCACGCATTCGGCCACGACAGGCCTTATTACAACAGGTATTAAGATGAAAAAAGTTGTCGCAATTATGAGTCTGGCATTTATCACCCTCAGCATTGCAGGGTGTTCCAGCGATTATGTTTTACAGAAGAAAAACGGGGAGATGATTATCACCCACGGGAAACCCGAGGTAGATGATGACAACGGGTTAATTACCTATGAAGACGTTGCCGGTAATGAGCACGCTATTAACCGGGACCAGATTGTGCAGATGATTGAGAAATAAGCCCGACGGGCAGCGCAGGCGATTACTGCGCTGCCCCCGAGTATCTTTTAGCTAGCGAAACGCCTCCAGCTTTTGACGCTGCCGCCCGTGCGCGTCAAAATTCTCGGCCGCCAGCCACGCGCGCAGTGCCGCGTCACGCGACGGCCATTCGCGGTCAATGATCGAAAGCATATCGCTGTCGCGGTTGCGTCCTTTGCGCACCAGCTTCTGGCGCAGTCTCCCTTCCCAGACGAAGCCCAGCCGTTCAGCCGCATGGCGCGAGGCGGTATTCATCGAATCACACTTCCACTCCAGCCGTCGGTAGCGGTGTTCGAAGGCGTTTTTCAGTAGCAGCCATACCGTCTCAGTGCCGATGCGGGTGCCTTTCATCTTGCGCGACCAGGTGACGTGGCCGATCTCCACCGACCCCTGCATCCGCTCAATCGCCATATAGCTCACCAGCCCCACCGCGCGCCCGGTGTGTAAATCAATGACGGCAAAAGGCACCAGGTCGTCATCCAGCACTTTACCGAGGATCCAGTGGGCGGTGGCCTCCACGCTGGCAGGCAGGGTGCTGGCAAGCCACGTCCAGTCGCTTTCATCACCCAGCGCGTAGGCCTCAAACAGATCCGCCGCGTGGCGGTCTACATCCAGCGGCTCCAGGCGACAATACTGGCCCACCAGCGGCGTGCGGGTTAGCGCCCGCGCACATTTCCAGTCGGGGACGATATCGTTAACGGTTTGACCATATTGATTGATTTCGGGCACGGCGTTGACTCCCTGAAAGGTAAGGGAATGGTTATAGCAGGATAAAAAGAGAACGAAAAGACCAGAAATGGGGGCCGGGTAAAGCGCTAACGTCACCCGGCAAAAAGATTACTTCAGCAGTTTCACCGTGGCGTCGATGTCAATTTCATCTTCGGTGAAAATCATTGTCGTGTTCTGGAAGGTGGTGATCGCCAGCTTCTTCACCGAACGCATCTCGCCCGGTTTTTTGTCGGATTTCGGTTTGATGCTGTTCATCAGCAGCCCTACCGACAGCACCGCATTCTCTTTGTCGATTTTGGTCTCAACCGGCTCTTCTTCGCTGAACACCACGAAAGATTTGATCGAGGTGAGCTTCACGCGCTCGCCCGCGATATAGAGGTGTTTGCTTTCCGGGATCACCTTCACCGCATAGGCGGAAAGGCCTTTGTTGTTGGTGGTCGGCTCGAAGGTCACCGCCGCGTCTTTCTTGATCAGATCGGGGTTGGCAACCTTAATCACGTGAAAATAGCGGTTGTCGCCGTTTTCATCTTTGATAAATCCAAAGCCTTTATCTTTAAACCACGTGGTGATTGTACCGTTCATTGCTGCTTCCGCCTGTCTGTCGATCGTTAACTCAATTTTTGCAGCGCGCAGTGTAATGCACAATGGCCGTACAGACAAAAAAAAGCCCCTGCCTTCAGGCAGGGGAAACTCATGTCAGAGCATAATGTTATTAGTTAAAGACCATCCCGCCGTCAATCAGCAGCGACTGGCCGGTCATGTAGTCGGAATCCGGCCCGGCGAGGTAGGAGACACAGGCCGCCACGTCTTCCGGCTCGGAAAGCCTGCCAAGGGTGATGCGTTTGGCGAAGGTTTCCGTTCCGTAGCCGAGCGGTTTACCCGCCGCCTCGGAAACCTGACGGTCGATTTCGGCCCACATTGGCGTTTTGACGATACCGGGGCAGTAGGCGTTAACGGTGATCCCGAGCGGCGCGAGGTCCCGCGCGGCGGTCTGGGTCAGCCCACGCACTGCGAACTTGCTGGAGCTGTAGACCGCCAGCTCAGGGTTCCCGGTGTGGCCCGCCTGCGAGCATGCGTTGATAATTTTGCCGCCATGCCCCTCTTTGCGAAACGCGTCAATCGCGGCCTGGATGCCCCAGATCACCCCTTTCACGTTGATGTTGTAAACCTTGTCGACAATATCCGGCGTGATGGACTCAATCGGCGTCGAGGGTGCCACGCCCGCATTGTTAACGATAACGTTGAATCCACCCAGGGCGGTACGCGCTTTTTCCACCGCCGCAAAGACCTGCTCGCGGTTCGACACGTCCACCTTCACGGCGACGGCTTTCCCGCCGCTGCGGACAATCTCTTCGGCGACGGCTTTCGCCGTCTCTTCGTTATAATCCGCAATGGCAACGGCAAAACCGTCTTTCACCAGACGAAGCGCGATTGCTTTACCGATCCCCTGGCCGGAGCCGGTGACGAGAGCCACTTTTTGCATATCTGTATCCTTATCGTGATTCACAAAATCTGGCTGAGATGGAGCTGGCCCATCAGCAGCGGGTTATCGCTATAGTCGACGGGGATCGCCACCACGGCTGGCCCCTCGACATCCATTGCTGCACGCAGCGTCGGCTCCAGCGCGTCGGCGCTCTCCACGGCGAAGCCCTTCGCGCCAAAGGCGTCGGCGTAGGCTTTAAAATCGACCGGGCCGAACTCGACGCCGGAAAGCCGCTGGTATTTTTTCTCTTCCTGGATCGCCACCATGTTGTAGGCGTTATCCACCCAGATGATGTGCAGCACGTTGGCGTTGAGGCGCACGGCGGTTTCCAGCTCCATGCTCGACTGCAGGAACCCGCCGTCGCCGGAGACGGAAACAACCTTGCGGCCCGGGTTGACCAGCCAGGCGCCAATCGCCCACGGCAGCGCCACCCCCATGGTCTGCTGGCCGTTGGAGATCATCACCTGACGTGCCCGGAAGCTGTAGAGATAGCGGGCGATCCAGATGTGGAAGCTGCCCATATCAACGGTGAGCGTCACGTCATTATTCACGATGTCCTGCATCGCACGCACGATGCGCAGCGGATGGAGGGCAAACTGGTTGAGCGACGCGCCGCGGCGGTCGAGGAGATCGCGCTGATGCTGGCGATCGACGAGGATCTCGGTCGCGCGCGGGCTGAGTTCCAGCTTGCGATCGATGCGGCTGGCCAGCAGGTTTAGCGTTTCGGCGATATCCCCCACCAGTTCGAGGTCGGGCACGTAGTTGCGCTCTTCATAGGCAGGCAGCACGTCAATGTGCACCAGGGTCGCGTCGCCGCGGTTCCACATCGACGGCTCGTATTCCACCGGGCTGTAGCCGATGCAGATGATCAGATCCGCCAGATGCAGCAGCCGGTCGCCCGCCTGGTTATTAAACAGACCCACGCGGCCCGCGAAGCGAGTGAAGTGCTCCTGATTTACCGCCCCGGCGGCCTGATAGGTGCTGGTGACCGGGATACGACTTTTCTCAAGCAGCTTATGCAGCGCGGCGCTGTTGGCGGGCTGGCTGGCCATCAGGCCCAGCAAGATCACCGGATTTTTGGCGCTCTGAATACGCTTCGCCACGTCGTTAATGGCAGACGCCGGTGCCGGCCCCATCAGCGCGGCGGTGCTGGCAGGTAAAATCGCCCCGGTAACGGGCTGATCGACAATATCCTGCGGCAGGCTGACGAACGCCCCACCCGGCCTGCCCTGCTCGGCGGCGCGGAAGGCGTTTGAGACCACTTCGGCAATGGCTTCGGACGAGTTCACCTCAACGGCATATTTCGTGACCGGGCTGAACATGCCGACGGTGTCCATGCTCTGGTGCACCAGCTTCGCTTTGTCCGCACGCTTCACCGCCCCGCCCAGCGCCACCACCGGGTCGCCTTCGCTATTCGCGGTGGCAATACCGGTGATCAGGTTCGAACAGCCCGGCCCGGAGGTGACCAGCGCCACCCCGGCCTTGCCGGTGAGACGCCCGACCGCCGCGGCCATAAACGCCGCGTTTGCCTCATGACGAACGGGGATGATCTCAATGGAGGAGTCGAGCAGAGAATCAAAAACCTTGTCGATTTTTGCGCCTGGGATGCCGAAAACCTGCTTCACGCCCTGCGCTTCCAGCTGGGCGACAATCATATCGGCGCCATGCGCCCACTGACGTGACTGTTTATCACTGTTCACGGTGTTCTCCTGTTAGTTTTCGACGGAACGGATCGCTGCATCAAGGTTGCTGGGGTGAAGGTCGGCCTGTAAAAACGCGCTGTCGGCGGGCAGGTCAATCATCAGCTTGTGGATCTCCCCGAAGGTAAGCACACCGTTTTCAAGCTGGTAGTCCAGCAGATGGCCGCCGCCCTGGCGGTCGTCGGTGATAAAGTGCTCGTGATAGCCCGCCACGTTGATGCCCTGCATATGCTGCGGCGTACGGAACCCGACCAGCACACCTTTGCGCTGGTTAAAGCGGAACACCGGCTGGTCGTCCAGCACGTCGGTCATTGCGCGGTACGGCGGCGTCTGGCGCGGCACGGTACGGGTGTGCGCGTGGCGAAAATTGCCGTCGATACGCAGGGCGCAAAACAGGTTGTCGGAGGGGATTTGCTGGTCGATGACGTCGTGAATGTGCTGACGGCTCACGGGGGTATCAAAGACTTTACGATACTGTGGCTGGAACCAGGTCATCACCGCGAACGGCGTTTTTTGCTCGGGCTTCGCGGCCCGGGCGCTGCCGTCGGCGCGCAGTTGGTAGACCTGGCTGCTGAAGGCAATCATTTCACCGTCCAGTTCGTTAAAGGTGCCTAACCCAAAGTCGCCGTGCCGGAGCAGATCGGCTATTGTGGTCTCCCCTTCATAAACGCCGCTCAACAGGGCGCTCATGAGCGATGTTTGATAGATCACGCTGTCAGGATGCTGCGCGGAGAACCCTCGCAGGGTTTCGCACAGGCTGGCCTCACAGTCGCAGGCAGATGAATGAGTCATCATGCGTCCTCTTCAACTTTTATTAGAAAGGTTAAATAAATGTTGACCCGATTCAGCAGAGAGTTCCAATATAGAAACCATGCTGGTTTGAGACGTTTTTGATATGGAACTTCGATATCTGCGCTATTTCGTCGCGGTTGCACGCGAGCGACACTTCACCAAAGCGGCCAACGCGCTGGGCATTTCGCAGCCTCCGCTGAGTCAGCAGATCAAGCGGCTGGAGGAGGAAGTGGGCACCCCGCTGTTCCGGCGGCTCACGCGCGGCGTTGAGCTGACCGAAGCGGGGGAAGCCTTCTACGAGGACGCCTGTAAAATTCTGGCGATGAGCGACGCCGCGCTGGAAAAAGCACGGGGGATCGCACGCGGGCTGAACGGCAGCCTGTCGATTGGCATCACCAGTTCAGATGCCTTTCACCCCAAAATCTTCACCCTGATCCGCCAGTATCAGGTGCAGAACCCGGCGGTAACGGTTCACCAGGTGGAAGCCAATATGGCATCGCTGATGGCGATGCTGGCGGAGGGGGAGCTGGATATCGCCTTCGTGCGTCTTCCGTGCGACAGCAGCAAGGCGTTTGACCTGAAAATCCTCGATCGGGAGCCGATGGTGGTGGCGCTGCATCGCGCCCATCCGCTGGCAGACCGTGATGCGCTGGCGCTGGAGGCGTTGCGGGACACGCCGGTGATTCTGTTTCCGCAGGAGGTCGCGCCGGGGCTGTACGACCGGGTTTACAACTACTGCGCACGCGCGGGCATCAATATGCACACCACGTTGCAGGCCTCGCAGCTCTCTTCTTCCCTGAGTATGGTTGCGGCAGGCGGCGGATTCGCGCTGGTGCCACAGTCAATGGCGGCAATTTCTCCGCCGGATGTGACCTATCACGCGCTGACCACCCCCGACCTGTTTACCGATATCGCCATCTGCTGGCGGCGGTTTGAACGTTCCCGCACGGTAAAACGATTTCTGGCGATGCTGAGCGCGGCGTAACGGCGGTGCGGCGCTTGCATGAGCTGGGTTTGTTTCGCCGCATCAGGCATGGCGAAAGCTCCCCTGCATCAGTCATTTCTTCCGCCCTTCTACCAGGATCAAAGCGCAATCTGCTGCCGCCCCCTGTCAATACACTATACTGACCATTGCACGACTCTTTACCTGACATCAACCCTACCCATGACCATCAGGAGAACGACATGCAAAAGTGTAAAACCGTAAAAGGGCTGCTCGTTGCCTCAACTGTAGCCGCGATGTTCAGCACTTTCGGCGCGTATGCCCAGACAACGAGCGCCGCGCAGAGTGACGCCTCCGCCCAGACCAGCTCAACGGGATCGATGGGTAAGCTCAGTTCCGGCGACGAAAAAGCGCTCAAGGACATGGCGCAGGCCAATATCAATGAGGTCGCCGCGGCCAAAATCGCGCTGGACAAGGCCCAGAGCAGCGAGGTGAAAGCCTTCGCGCAGAAGATGGTTGACGATCACGGCAGCGCGCTGGAAAAAGTAGAGACAGTCGCTAAACAAAAAGGCGTCACCCTGCCAACCGAGCCAGATGCCAGCCACAAGGCGATGGCCGACAAGCTGGAAAAAGAGAACGGCAGCGCCTTTGACAAAATGTATATGGAAAACGCCGGTACTAAAGATCACAAGATGGTGCTGTCAAAACTGCAGAGCGACGCCAAAAATATCAAGGACCCGGACGTGAAGGCTCTGGCCGACGCGCACACTCCGGTTGTTGAGCAGCATCTCGAGTCTGCAGAAAAGATGAAGTTGTCCGCAGATAAGTAAACGGGTCGTTCACCGGGCGCAGGGTGCTGCGTCCTGAACGCCCACCAGGCAGCATGGCGCACACAATGCGAAGGACCGCTTCTGGCTACCGCCAGGCCCAGGGTACATGCTGTCTTCTCCCCCTCTCCACCCCGCTCAATGCTCAAATCCTCCTCCTGAAAGCGCGATATTCATCACAGTATGCCAGGCTTTATGGGCACCATCACAACGTGACGACAACGCGGTCTGCTGTGCCGGACATAAGGGATGACTCATTTGAAAAATGCAAAATACACAATGCCGTTACGCGAGGAAGGGTTTATTGGTCTGGGGGATTATGCCGCGATCGGTGAGGGCCGCTCCGTGGCGCTCATCGCGCCGGATGGCTCGATCGACTGGTGGGGCGCACCGAATCTCGACTCGCCGCCCCTTTTTGATCGCCTGCTGGACCCGACCATTGGCGGCTTTTTCAGCCTGACACCCGCGGTTGATTACACCGTCACTCGCGCTTATCGCGAGGACAGCAACGTGCTGGAAACCCGCTTTGAGACGGATGACGGCGCGGTGTTGTTAACGGAATCGATCAACAGCACCCTGGCAGGACGACTGCCCTGGAGTGAACTGGCGCGGCGGCTCGAGGGCGTGCGCGGGACTGTCCCTTTCCGGCTGCATCTGCGGTTCGGCACGATGATCGAAACGCGATCGCCCTGGCGGTCAGACACCTTTAAGGGCAGCGTTTACCATATCGGCGATCTCATGGCGATGCTGCACACCAGCGAAAACGTTGTCATCACCCGTGCCGATGACGAGGAGATCGAAGCGGAGATCACCCTGAAGAAGGGAAGCCGGGAGGTAGTCGCCCTGCTCGTGACCCAGAGCGAACCGCTGGCCGTGCCGGACATTCAGGCCATTGATAACCGTATCGAAACCAGCCACACCGCCTGGCAGGACTGGGTGAACGGGCTTAAATATGACGGTCTGTACAAAGATCACGTTATCCGCTCTGCGCTGGCGCTGAAGTTCCTCTGGTATTCGCCAACCGGCGCGCTGGCCGCAGCGGCCACTACCTCCCTGCCGGAAGGGATCGGCGGCGAAAAAAACTATGACTATCGCTTTGCCTGGGTCAGGGATGCCTGCCTGATCATCAAAGCCTTTACCTATCTGGGCACCCTTGAAGAGTGTAAGGCAGCGTTTTCCTGGCTGTCGAAAACCATTATCAAACACGGCCCGGAGATGCGGGCCTGTTACACCCTCGAAGGCGAGCTGGTCCCGGAGGAGCAGTACGCAGAACTGCAGGGCTACCGCAATTCGCAGCCGGTGCGCATTGGCAATAACGCCCGTAACCAGCGCCAGCTGAGCATGTATGCCGATATGCTTGGGGTGGCAAAGCTGTTTGTTGAGGCGGGCCATATTCTGGATACGGGCACGTCACGCTTCCTCGGGCACCTTGCCAATCAGTGCGCCGACCGCTGGCGCATGAAGGACTCCGGGATCTGGGAGCTGCCGGACGAGCAGCATTACACCCATTCTAAAATGTCCTGCTGGCTGGCGCTGGACTGCGCCGTGGTGCTGGCGGAGGCCAGCCACATCGAACCTACCTGGAAGGCGCGCTGGAAACGCGAGCGGGACCGCATCCGCGACTGGGTTGAAGAGCACTGCTGGTCCGAAGCCCATCAGTCCTACTGCTTTTACGTCGGGGACGGCGGGAAGCTGGACGCCTCACTTGCCCTGGTTTCGCGCTACGGTGTGAAGGTCAACCCGAAACGCATGAAGCTGACCTATCAGGCTATTGCGCGCGAGCTGGGTCATAACAGCGCGATGGTCTACCGCTACAGCGGCGTTGAGCAGGAGGAAAGCACTTTTATCGCCTGCTCATTCTGGCTGGCAGAGGCCTGGGCGTCGATGGGCGATCCGGCGGTGGCCGAAGAGATCATGGAGGAGATTCTGAAGACGCTGTGCCATCGCGGCAATGTCGAAACCTTCAATGAGATGTTTGATACCCGCACCGGCGAATGGGTGGGCAATATGCCCCAGGGGCTGAGCCATCTCGCCCTTATCTGCGCGGCGCAGGCCATCAGCGAGCATCACGGTTCCGATTAACCAACGTCATCCCGGGCGCAGGCAACGCCGTGGTGGCTCCCGGCGCGCAACAAAACGCCGCGAGCGGTTAACAGCTCGCGGCGGCAGGTTCAGCGTTTTGGTCTGGCGCTCAGGCTGCTTTCACGGCTCTGATTTTTTTACTGCCAGCCGCCTCTGACTCAGGGTTATCTGTTGCAGTGGCCGCCTTCAGGTCGGGCAGCTTGCTGGTACGCAGAATATGCTGCACGGCCTCTTTCTGCTCGGCAAGATACAGCCCCAGATTTTCAGCCTGCGTTTCATCCAACTGCATTTCGCTTTGTAACAGCCAGTCGGTGAACGCATCTGCCATGTCGAGCATTTTGTCGTAAGCGTCAGCCTCTTTCTTACTGGCAAATGTCATTTTCTCTTCACCTTTTCTAACGACAACGAATTTTGTTTCAACAGCCATTCTGCACCTCCATACTGTAATTATATACAGTATAGCAGTTCCGGATTTTTGTTGCAGCTAAAATGTGCTGACCTCAGGAATCACCGCGGGTACAGACCCGGTTTTTACCCGCGCGTTTGGCCGCGTACAGTAACGCGTCGGCTTTCGCTAATGTTTTCGCTAAGGCTTCGCTTGCGGGGAGAAACGGCTTCGTTGTCTATACTCACTGAAAACCAGACAACGGAGTGCACCATGCCTTTACCCGACTTTCATTCCTCTGATCCTTATACCCTTGGCATTGAGCTTGAACTCCAGGTGGTCAACCCGCCCGGCTACGACCTGAGCCAGGACTCCTCCGCCCTTATCGCCGCCGTTGAGCACGACATCAAAGGCGGCGAGGTCAAACACGACATCACCGAGAGCATGCTCGAGATTGCCACCGGCGTGTGCCATAACATCGACCAGGCGGCGGCGCAGTTTTCAGTGATGCAGCAGAGCATTCTGCGTGCGGCGGCAGAACAGCACATTCAGATTTGCGGCGGCGGGACGCACCCTTTTCAGAAGTGGCAGCGTCAGGAAGTGTGCGACGACGAGCGCTATAACGTCACGCTGGAGCGCTTTGGCTATCTGATTTTGCAGGCCACGGTGTTTGGCCAGCACGTGCACGTGGGCTGCCGGACCGGGGATGACGCCATTTACCTGCTGCACGGCCTGTCGCGTTTTGTGCCGCACTTTATCGCGCTGGCGGCCTCATCGCCCTACATGCAGGGAACGGACACTAAATTTGCCTCATCGCGCCTGAATATCTTCTCGGGCTTCCCGGACAACGGTCAGATGCCGTGGGTCAACAGCTGGCAGGAGTTTGAAGGGCTGTTCCGCCGCCTGAGCAGCACCAGCATGATCGACAGCATTAAAGATCTGCACTGGGACATCCGCCCCAGCCCGCACTTTGGCACCGTTGAGGTGCGGGTGATGGATACGCCGCTGACGCTCGGTCATGCGATCAACATCGCCGGGCTGATTCAGGCGACGTCGCACTGGCTGCTGACCACGCGGCCCTATAAGCATCAGGAAAAAGATTTTCTGCTGTACCGCTTCAACCGTTTTCAGGCGTGCCGTTACGGGCTGGAAGGGATCCTGACGGACGTGCATACCGGGGAGCACAAAACCGTGGCGCAAGATATTGCCTGGCTGCTGGAGCAGGTTGCGCCGTCGGCCGAGAAGCTCGGCGCGACCAGCGCGATAAAAGAAATTGCCCTGATGCTGAAACAGGGCAAGAGCGAGGCGCAGCGCATGCGGGACTTCATTGCAGACGGTGGCTCGCTCATCTCCTTAGTGCAGAAACACAGCGAACTGTGGGCCACTAGCCCGTAAGGCGATGCCCCCACTCACGCAGGCGCTGGAACAGCACAAACAGCGCCGGAATAAAGAGGATGCCGACCACGGTCGCCACCAGCATGCCGCTGAACACCGTGGTACCGATGATGCGTCGACTCTGGGCACCTGCCCCGCTCGCCAGCATCATCGGCAGGACACCGATAATAAAGGACACGGCGGTCATCATTACCGCACGGAAGCGGCGTGATGCCCCTTCCCGCGCCGCATCGACAATCGCCATTCCGTCCATGCGCCGCGCGCGGGCAAACTCAACGATCAGGATGGCGTTCTTGGCGGCCAGCGCGATCAACAGCACCAGGCCAATCTGCACGTACACGTCGTTAGCGTATCCGGCGATCCACAGCCACACCAGCGCTCCGCCGATGGCGAACAGCACCGACAGCATCACGCTCGCGGGCAGCGTCCAGCTCTCATACTGGGCGACGAGGAACAGCCACGCCATCACCACCGCCGCCAGCACGATCCAGATCGCCTGATTACCGGTCTGCTGCTCCTGATACGACATGCCGCTCCAGGCGTAGTCATACCCGGCGGGCAGGTTCGCGGCCAGGATCTGGCCCATCACCGCCATCGCCGTGCTGCTGCTCACCCCGTCTGCCGCCGAGCCGCTCACCGACACGGACGGGAACTGGTTGTACTGCTGCAGGAACGGCGCGCCGACGCTCGGCGTGATGGTGACGAGGTTGCTCAGGCGCACGCGTTCGCCGCCGTTGCTGCGCACAAACAGCTCGCTGATTTGCTCTGCGCGCTCGCGCCACTGCATCTCGTTTTGCATCACCACGTGGTAGACCCGGTTGTTCACGCTGAAGTCCCCGGCGCGCGTCCCCCCGAACGCAGTTTGCAGGCTGCTGAAGATGCGCGAGACCGGCACGTCGAGACGGGCCGCACGCTCGCGATCGACCGTCAGCGTAAGCTGCGGCAAGTTGCTGCTCCAGGTGGTGAACACGCGGCTCAGCTGCGGGTGCTGGTTCGCTTTCGCCAGCACCTCGCGGGTTACGCGCTCCAGCTCCGCCGGGCTTTGCCCCGCCTGCGCCTGAATACGCAGGTCGAAGCCGGAGGCGTTGCCCAGCCCCGGCAGCGTCGGCGGCGCGAAGGTCATGATGGTTGCTTCCGGCAGGGCCAGAAGCTGGCGCTGCAAAGTGCCCATCACCTCGTCCAGCGGCGGGCGCTCGCTCCAGTCCTTCAGCATGATGGAGATAAAGCCGCCGTTAGAGGCGCTGGTGCCGTTAAGAATGTTAAACCCGGAGACCTGAATCACATCCTCCACCGCCGGGTTTTTGGCGATCAGCTCGCGCGCGGTGGTCATCACCGCCTCGGTACGCTCAAGCGACGCCGCCTCCGGCAGCTGGACGCTGGCGAAGAAGTACCCCTGATCTTCCTGCGGCAGGAAGCCTTTTGGCATCGACATAAAGCTGAACACGACGATGGCCGCCGCCCCTGCGGTTGCCAGCACCGCCAGCCACGGGCGCAGGTTAAGCGCGCTCACCATGCGGGTGTAAGCATTGCGCGTGGCATCCAGCCCGCGGTTGAAGCCGCGGAAAATGGCGGCCGGATGCGCCGGGCGCGGACGCAGCAGCATGGCGCACAGGGCGGGCGTTAACGTCAACGCCACCAGGCTTGAGAGCGTGACGGCGGTAGAGAGCGTGACCGCGAACTGACGGTACAGCTCGCCGACGATGCCCGGCAGCAGCGCCACCGGCACAAATACCGCCAGTAGCACGAGGGTGGTGGCAATCACCGGCCCGGCAATCTGGCGCAGCGCCAGCGCGGTCGCCGCCGTGCGGCTCTGCCCTTCCGCCATCAGCGTTTCGACGCTCTCAACCACCACGATGGCATCATCCACCACCATGGTCAGCGCCAGAATAATGGCGAACAGGCTCAGCGTGTTGGCGGAGTAACCGAGCGTGTAGAGCACCGCAAAGGTCCCCACCAGCGACACCGGGATCGCAAGGGCAACAATCAGCGTTGCGCGCCAGCTCTGCAGGAACAGGGAGACCACCACCACCACGGCCAACATGGTCAGCGCCAGCGAGACGCCGATCTCCTTGATGGTGGCGGCCACAAAGGAGGTGGTATCGAATTTCACCTCATAGGTGAGGTCGTCCGGGAAGCGCGTTGAGAGCCGCTCCAGCTCGGCGCGTACCGCATCGGCCACGCGCAGGGCGTTGGCGGACGGCGTGGGATAAATACCGAGGTAGGCGGAGTCATGCCCGTTGAGCTGCGCGCCGGAGCTGTAGCTGCGCGAGCCAAGCTCGATGGTCGCCACGTCCTTCAGGCGCACCAGTTGCCCCATCTCCCCCGCGCGTATGATCACGTCGGCAAAATCCCCGGCCTGACTTAAGCGCCCCAGCCCGTTGATGGTCAGGGTCTGCTGCTGGCCGTTAAACACCGGCGGCGTGCCGACCTGGCCCGCCGCGCCCTGGACGTTTTGCTCGCGCAATGCCTGCGCCACGTCGTCGGTGGTGACGTTAAGGGCGTTCATGCGATCCGGACGCAGCCAGATGCGCATGCTGTAGTCACGCGCGCCAAACATCTGCACCTGACCGACCCCCGGCAGGCGGGACAGCGCCTCGCGCACCTGGGTGCTGGCGTAGTTGCTGACAAACAGCGGCGTGTGGGTGTTGTTCGGTGAGTAAAGACTTACCCCCATCATCAGGTTGGTGGCGCGCTTGCGCACCTGCACGCCGTTTTGCTGCGCCTCGGCGGGCAGTTGCGCCAGGGCCTGCGCCACGCGGTTTTGCACGTCGATGGCGGCCAGATCCGGGTCGGTGCCTGCCGCAAAGGTGATGTTCAGGCTATAGCTGCCCTCGTCCGAACTGGTGGATTCCATGTAAAGCATGTGATCCACGCCGTTAAGCTGGGTCTCAAGCGGCGTGGCGATGGCTTCCGCCACGTCAGCCGAGCTGGCACCGGGCCAGCTCGCGGAGACATTCACCACCGGCGGCGTGATCTGCGGATACTGTTCCACCGGAATAATGCGCAGCGCAATGGCACCAAGCAGGGTGATGACCAGCGCAATCACCATCGCAAAGCGCGGGCGTTTGATGAAAAACGTCAGCATGATGGCTCCTTAGTTCAGTATCTGGACGGCAGCGCCAGGCTGTACGCGCTGCGCGCCGTCAGTAATCGCTCGCTCACCCGGCTTAACGCCGGAGGTAATCTGGAACTGCTGGCCCATCTGCCCGGCGATGGTCAGCGGGCGTTTTTCGGCTTTGCCATCGGCGTTTATTACCCAGGCAAAGAATCCGTCACCGTTCTGCTGGACCGCCGCGGCGGGCAGCGTCATAACCGGTTGAACGCTTGCCGGGCGCAGGTAAACGTTCACATTACCGCCGGGCAGCAGCTGATGGCGCGGGTTGGCGAACTCGGCGCGCAACATCACGCTGGCGGTCCGGGGGTCGATACGGTTGTCCACGGAGGTTAATTCCCCGAGAACGCGCTGGCCGTTACTGTCGATCAGCGCCTGCCAGGCACGCTTCATGGCGCTGATATCGGCGTGCTGCCCGGCCTTGGTGGCAAACGCCCCCTCTTCCAGCGCAAACGCGATGCGGATCGGGTCAAGCTGCACCACCTCCACCAGAACGCCGCTACCGGGGTTGACCAGGCTGCCCACGTGGAACTGGCTGTGGCCCACGCGGCCATCAATCGGCGAGATGATGCGGGTGTAGGCCAGGGTGACGTTGCGGGTTTCGAGCCGGGCTTTTGCCTGCTCCAGCGCCGCGCGGGCAACGTCGCGCTGCATGCGGGCGTTATCCACGTCGTGACGGCTGATGGCGTTGCTGCTGCCCAGGCTTTCGAAGCGGGAAAGCTGCTGCTGCGCCTGACGCAGCGTGGCTTCGGCGCTGGTCACCTCGGCCTGCGCCAGACGCACGGCGGCACGCGGCTCGGCGTCGTCCAGCTCGAACAGCACGTCACCTTTTTTTACGTACTGCCCGTCGCGAAAGTGGATGTTGGTGATCACCCCTTCCGTACGGGCGCGCAGTTCCACGGTGTGGATAGCCTCGATGCGGCCAGGGATCTGCCGCTCGGCGGCGTGGGCGGTCTGCTCTACGGCGGCCACGCGCACGGGAATGGCGGCGGCAAAAGCGGGTTGCAGGGTGCAGGCGAGAAGCGCGAACAGGAGTGGGAGTTTCATGGGGAGTACCTCAGGGATTTTCCCCTCACCCTAACCCTCTCCCCAAAGGGGAGAGGGAACATTTATACCCTCTCCCCTTTGGGGAGAGGGCAGGGTGAGGGGTCAGGTTTTAGGTTATGCAGCCTTACGGAACCTGCGGGTCAGTCGCTTCTCGATTTCAACGATGAAGAACATCACCCCTGCAACCGCCAGCGTCACGAACCAGTAGCGCAGCGGCAGCGCTTCGGTGCCAAACAGCATCTGCATAAACGGCAGGTAGATGATGGCCGCCTGAAGAAGGAACAGCACGCCCGTGACCAGCCAGATGCCTTTGTTCGCCAGCAGACCGCGGTTCAGGGAGAACCCTTCGGTGTTACGGCAGTTAATCATGTACACCCACTGCGCACACACCAGCATCTGCAGCAGCACGGTGCGGATGAACTCCGCGCTGTGGCCGCGCGGGGCCAGCCAGGCTTCCAGGGCAAACGCCGCAATCGCAATCATGGTGCCGACGAAGGCCACGCGCCAGACGGCGTAGGCGTCCATCACGTGCTGTCCGGTCTGACGCGGCGGACGGCGCATGATGTTGCGCTCGGCGGCTTCAAAGGCCAGGCCGAAGGAGAGCGTGGCGGAGGTCGCCATGTTCATCCACAGGATCAGGACCGGCGTCAGCGGAATAATGTTCCCCGCCAGCAGCGCAATCACAATCAACAGCCCCTGCGCCAGGTTGGTCGGCATGATGAACAGAATGGTCTTTTTCAGGTTGTCGTACACGCGACGCCCCTCTTTCACCGCACTGGCGATGGTGGCGAAGTTATCGTCCGTCAGGACCATATCCGCCGCCTCTTTGGTGACTTCCGTCCCTTTGATGCCCATCGCGATACCGACGTCCGCCTGACGCAGCGCCGGGGCATCGTTCACACCGTCGCCGGTCATGCCGACAATCTCACCTTTGTCCTGCAGGGCCTGCACCAGGCGCAGCTTATGCTCCGGGCTGGTACGGGCGAAGATGTCATATTTCACCGCCGCATCGGCAAGCTCGGCATCGCTCATTTTCTCCAGCTGATAGCCGGTAACCGCCTGCTCGCTGTTGGTGATCCCCAGCATCTGGCCGATGCTCATCGCCGTCTGCGGGTGATCCCCGGTAATCATCTTGACGCGGATCCCCGCCTGCTGGCAGGCATGAATGGCATCGATGGCTTCCGGACGCGGCGGATCCATCATTCCGGCGATACCGAGGAAGATCAGGCCGGTATTCAGGTCGTCGTGCGTGAGCGCCGTTTCGCCGTTGGCTGGCTTAAACGCTGCGGCAACCATGCGCAGCCCCTGACGGGCATAGCGCTCCATTTCGGTTTCCCAGTACGCGCGGTTGAACGCTTCGGTCCCGTTGCGGGTCTGCTGCTGCTCGCACAGGGCGAAAATCACGTCCGGCGCACCGGTGATAAGGATCTGCTCCTCGCTACCAATCTGGTAGTGGGTGCTCATGTACTTGTACTGCGAGTCGAACGGGATTTTGTTGACCAGCGTCGTCATTACCGGCGCGAGGTTGGCTTTCGCCGCCAGCACCTTCAGCGCGCCTTCGGTTGGCCCCCCGGTGATAGCCCACAGGCCGCGCTCATCCTGAATCATCTGGCTGTCGTTACACAGGTCGATGGTGCGCAGGTACTGCTCCAGCACGGTCCCCGGCTGGATCTGCACCGGCTCGTCGCTGCCTTCCAGATAGATGTTACCTACCGGCTCGTAGCTGTTGCCGTCCACGCGGTAGCAGGTGTCGGCGGTGATGATCGCTTTCACCGTCATTTCGTTCATGGTCAGGGTACCGGTTTTATCCGAGCAGACCACGGTCATTGCCCCCAGGGTTTCCACCGTTGGCAGTTTGCGGATGATTGCCCGCTTACGCGCCATCGCCTGCACGCCCAGAGAAAGGATAATGGAGATAATCGCCGGCAGACCTTCTGGTACAGAAGCAACCGCCAGGCTAATCAGGGAGAGCAGCAGCTCGCCCATCGGGATGTCGCGGAAGACCAGGCTGAAGACAAACAGCGCGGCCATCATCGCCAGAATAATGACGAAGATCGCTTTGCCCAGCTTGTCCATCTGCACCAGCAGCGGCGTGCGGTGTTTTTCAATGCCCGCCATCATCTGGTTGATGTGACCAAGCTCGGTCTCCTGCCCGGTGGCAATGACCACGCCGACGCCACCGCCCGCGCTAACGGTTGTCCCCGAGAAGACCAGGTTGGTGCGGTCGCCCAGCGGTAATTCGCCGCTCAGCGGCTGGGTGTGTTTATCCACCACCGTTGATTCACCGGTGAGAATAGCCTCTTCAACGCGTAAATTGTGCGCTTCGATAAGACGCATATCCGCCGGAATACGATCGCCTGCGCGCAGCACAACAATATCGCCCGGCACCAGGTCGGTGGTCGGGATGGTTTCGTGATTACCATTGCGAATAACGCGCGCCTCGCTGGAGAGCATATTTCGAATACTCTGCAGGGATTTTTCCGCGTTACTTTCCTGAATGTGGCCAATTAAGGCATTGATGACCGCCACGCCCAGAATAACCAGCGTATCGACCCAGTGGCCCATGACCGCCGTTAATACGGCTGCCGCCAGCAGGACATAGATCAGGACGTCGTTAAAGTGTGCCAGAAAACGCAGCCAGCCCGGCTTGCCCTTTTTCTCAGGCAGCGCGTTTGGCCCCACTTTCTGCAGGCGCGCCTGCGCTTCAGCGCGATCCAGCCCCTGCGGCTGCGTCTGCTGGTGCGCCAGCACCTGCTCGACAGTCTGCTGAAAAGCGTTGTTGCCCGCGGGCGGCATGTTCTGAGAAATATTTTTTTTGGTCATTTTCTTTCCTTTAATTTCCGGTGGACGGAAGCCTGAATTCCTTTCTGGCTTAATAAATTCATTTTTAATGCTTGCGGGTTAATTTGATCTACCGCAATATAATTACTGCCGGGTTATTCAAAACTGTTTAAAACTATTTCGATAAGCTGATTTTTACAAAATATTTCTAAACCAACATTAAACGAGGAGGAAGCATGTTTGGTATTTATCGCGGTCGCCGCCTGGCGTTATACATTGTCGCAGCCATTGTTATTGCTACGTTAATTGGCTACAGCACCTATAGCTTTGTAAAATTATTTTCGTAATACAGACGTTTATTTACAGAACGCGATAATAATTGAATTGCGGGCCGTTATTTATTCTTCCGGAGGAATTTATTTGCGGCTAAAAGCAGCGTTTTAATTAAAAATCGCTGACGGGGTTTATATTGCTTTACGTTCGAGGATGCCGGACAATGACATTTTTAACTGACGATTAACATTATCATGAAACACCCGTTAGAATCGCTGCTAACCGCAGGCGGCATTTTATTGTTGGCCCTGCTCTCCTGCCTGCTGCTGCCTGCGCCTTCACTGGGGCTGGTGCTGGCGCAAAAGCTGGTGGTCACCTTCCACATGGTCGATTTGAACCAGCTTTACACCATTCTCTTCTGTCTGTGGTTCTTGCTGCTCGGCGCCATCGAATTCGTTATCCTGCGTTTCGTCTGGCGCCGCTGGTTTTCACTGGCGTCGTAAGCCGGTGAAATCGCGCATGCCGTGGATCAGCGCTTCACACCAGGCCCCGCTTGTTCAAACTCGCCGGCCTGAAGCCAGAAACGCACCGGGTAAAGCGGCGACTGCTGATACTGACGCGTCAGCCAGCCGGGCGCTTCCCCTTTCGGTGCCCACCAGTAGGAGCCAGACAGGCTCAGCACATTGCCAAACAGCCGCGGATAGCGCAACGCCACCGCCTGCACGGAGCAGCAGCGCGCCGATCCCTAATAACAATCCACTCCATGCGCTCTTCATTACCGCGTGTTCCCAGATAAAATTTGCACTCACGCTAATGCAAATGGGAATTATTTTCAATGCGCCCGGGTATGATTTTCCTTGCGGTAAGCCCCGGGCGGCTGGTGGAACGTGCGGGTGAAAATACGCGTAAAGGTCTGCTGCGAGTCAAAGCCGTAGCGCAGGCAGATGTCATACACCCGCTCGTCCGATTCGCGCAGGTCGCGCGCCGCCAGCAGCAGCTTGCGTTCGCGAATATAGCGCCCCAGACTCTCCCCTTTGTACTGCATAAACAGCCGCTGAAGATGCCACTTCGAGTAACCCGCGTGGCGGGCGATCTCTTCTATGCGCAGCGGCTGATGCAGGTTGTCGTCGATCCATTCGACGATAGTGTCGATAACCTGAGCGGAAATAGTCATGTTGCGCTCTCCTTCTGCTCTTTGATTCATCATTTATTCCCACCACGGGCGAAATTGCTGAGCGGTATCATTCACGCGGACCGGCTCGCCCAGTTCCGGCGTTAACAGCCGATAGCCTTTGTCGCGGCTGGCTTTTGCGAGCTGGATCAGCGGATCGTTCCAGGTATGTTTCGCCAGCACAAACCGTCCGTTATGGCCCGGCACCACCGCTTTGGCATTGAGATCCGCGGCGGCCTGCGCCGTTTCATCCGGCAGCATGTGAATGTACTTCCAGTCCTGGTCATACTGGCCGTTTTCCATGATCGCGAGATCGACTGCGCCAAACTGCTCGCCAATATCCCGGAAATGCGGCCCGTAGCCGGAGTCACCGCTGTAGTACACCTTCTGTTCAGGCGTGACGAACATAAAGCTGCCCCACAGCGTCTGGTTGCGTTTGATGCCGCGCCCGGAGAAGTGGCGCGCAGGCAGAACGTGCACGGTTAGCGCCTCGCTGATGCGTACCGACTGGTTCCAGTCGCGCTCGTCGATAATCGTCGGGTCCATCCCCCAGTAGCGCAGATGTGAACCCACGCCAAGCGGCGTGACCACGCGCTTCACCTTCGGCAGCAGCGCTTTGATGGTGGCGTAATCCAGATGGTCGTAGTGATCGTGCGAAATGATCAGCAGGTCGATCTCGGGCATGCTCGCGGCACACCACGGGTAGTCCCCCTCAAAGGCTTTGTTGAGGAACGAGAACGGCGCGGCGTAGTTGCCCAGGACCGGATCGATCAGGATGCGTTTCCCCGCTAACTGCAGATACCAGGACGAGTGCCCCAGCCACACCAGCGTATCCTGCGCCAGCGGCAGGCTGGCGAGATCGGTGTTGACCAGCGGCAGCGGCTGCGCGGGACGGGCGTTTTCGGTTTTTTTCGTCAGAAACTCCCACATCGCCACCAGCATATTTTTGTCGCCGTTGTAGCCCGGCGTCGGCAGTGCATTGTGAAACGCCCCGTCGCGATACTGGGGCGAAGCTTGCAACCCGGAGAGCTGTTCTCCCTGCGGCGGCTGGCCAAATCCGGCGTTCAGGACAAAGGGTAAACTTGCAGCTGAAGCAATAATCATGACAAACACCACGCAGATGAATAGAGGCTTTTTCATTTTCCCGACTCGCCGACGCGCCCCTTCCAATGGTTTGCGCGGATGACACTTGATTATGAGTGAGTAAGCACTCATTATAGATACGATGAATATATCGTCAAGATGTTTTCGATCTTTGACATTCCGCGTTGCAGCAGCCTGACGCGCATGATTCAATACGTTTTTTTACAATTGACAAAGAGGAGAATTTGGTGGCACGTCCGAAGAGTGAAGATAAAAAACAGGCCTTACTGGAGGCAGCAACCGCTGCATTTGCACAGTCAGGCATTGCCGCCTCAACGGCGACCATCGCCCGTAGTGCCGGGGTCGCCGAAGGCACGCTGTTTCGCTACTTTGCTACCAAAGACGATCTGCTGAATGCCCTCTACCTGCACCTGAAGCAGGATCTCTGCCAGACCATGATGGCGAACCTTGACCGCTCGATCACCCTGCCAAAAGAGCATACCCGCAACATCTGGAACAGCTATGTGGACTGGGGGATTCGTAACCCGGCGGCTCACGGGGCGATCCGCCAGCTTGGTGTGAGCGAGAAAATTTCCACTGAGACCGAACAGGCCGTTCACGACATGTTTCCGGAGCTGAATGAACTGTGCCGCCGCTCGGTGCGCCCGGTATTTATGTCCGACGAATTTAAAACCTTCGGCGATGCCATCTTCCTGTCGCTGGCCGAGACCACCATGGAATTCGCCACCCGCGATCCGTCCCGTGCCGTGGATTTTAAAGCGCTCGGCTTTGAGGCCATGTGGCGCGCGCTCGCCATAGAGAACACCGATGGACAGTAAATCATTACAGGAACACGCGATGCGCGTGGCGCTGGAGTTGCCGTTCACCGAGCACTGCTGGCCGTTCGGCCCGGAGTTCGACGTGTTTAAAGTCGGCGGCAAGATTTTTATGCTTGTCGCGGTCGCTCACGGGCGTCCGCACGTCAGTCTGAAATCCGATCCGGAAAAATCGCTGCTCAATCAGCAGATCTACCGCGGCGTGGAGCCGGGCTATCACCTGAATAAAAAGCACTGGATTTCGCTCTACGGCACCGACGATATCACGCCCGACGTGGTGACCGATTTCATCCACGATTCGTGGCATCTGGTCGTCGATAAGCTGGCGAAGAAGGACCAGAAGCGGATACGCCCCGTCTGATTGTTCGTCTGAGACGAACAGAATAAGCGCTCGAATCGCACTTATCTTTTTCCGCGTCGCCCTGTAATCTGCTTTCCTTTCGCGCCCACATGCGGGCGATTTTTACTACCAGGAGTTGTTATGGATATCATTTCTGTCGCCCTGAAACGCCACTCTGCCAAGGCGTTCGACGCAAGCAAAAAACTGACCGCAGAAGAAGCGGAAAAAATCAAAACCCTGCTGCAGTACAGCCCGTCCAGCACGAACTCCCAGCCGTGGCACTTTATTGTTGCCAGCACTGAGGAAGGCAAAGCGCGCGTGGCGAAATCTGCTGCGGGTACCTATGTGTTCAACGAGCGCAAAATGCTGGATGCCTCTCATGTGGTGGTGTTCTGCGCCAAAACTGCGATGGACGATGCATGGCTGGAGCGCGTGGTGGATCAGGAAGAAGCTGACGGGCGTTTCGCCACGCCGGAAGCGAAAGCTGCAAACCACAAAGGCCGCTGCTACTTTGCAGACATGCACCGTGTGGATCTGAAAGATGACGACCAGTGGATGGCAAAACAGGTTTACCTGAACGTGGGTAACTTCCTGCTGGGCGTGGCCGCGATGGGTCTGGACGCGGTGCCGATTGAAGGCTTCGACGCGGCGATCCTCGACGAAGAGTTTGGCCTGAAAGAGAAAGGCTTCACCAGCCTGGTGGTGGTACCGGTTGGCCACCACAGCGTGGAAGATTTCAACGCCACGCTGCCAAAATCTCGCCTGCCGCTGAGCACCATTGTGACCGAGTGCTAGTAACCATGGGCCGCGCGTAGCGGCCCATTACAAGTAGGTTGAACAGGGTTCAATACAGCGTAATCTGCGGATGCTTCACTCCGCATACCAGCGCATAACGCGTTAACGTATCAAGGCTCGCTCGCGTGATGTTGGCTTCCATTCGTGACACCGTTGGCGCACTGACCCCCATCCGTTCCGCAACCTGTGCACGCGTCAGGCCTGCATGGCTTCGCCACTGCGCCAGCATCTCCTGCAGACGCGCTTTGCGCTCTTCTGCGTTAAATGCGGCCTGCACGTCTTCGTGGCTTAACAGCTCGGTTCTCAACTCATCCCAGTCGATTATTTTCTTGCTCATCCAACATCTCCTGTTGCCGTTTCAGTGCCAGACTTATCTCCGCAGACGGCGTTTTCTGCGTCTTCATGATAAACACGCGCAAAAGAAAAAGGGTTCTCTCACGCTGGTAGACGTATATCCCACGGCTCTGGATAAGCCCGACGGTGCGTATTTCAAACAAGCCATGCGGCAATGGCTTGCTGTCAGGCTCACGCAAAACCGTCGGATTAGCGCGTAATTTATCAAGCTGGCGAATCAGTTTCGCCTGAACCACGGCGGGCAACGCGAGGATCTCTTCCCTCACGGCCTCATGGACGATGAGTCTGAACATCTTTATTCATCCCTGAAAATATTAACATATAAGGCAATTTGCATTAAAGGCTAATTTTGCCTTTCGTGATTTACCTTACCTGCATCATTCAGGAGATGCTGGACTCTCGCTTATTCCCTGAAAGCCCCTCGCAAAAAACTATTTTTCCCTGCTCCCGGCATGCCAGATTTTTTCCGCATAGCGACCAATCACCGCCAGCGATGCCGCCAGAATCAGGAAGAACACGACCTTGTTCATCCCCTCCCAGAAATATTCGAAATAGCGGGTATAGAGATTGATGGCGAGAAAGGTCAGGCCAAAACCGCGCAGCATGCCGTCGTCGGTTTTCAGGCTAATGAAGATGCACAGCACCGCCGCCACGGCGAAGAGCAGCGCCCACGGCAGCAGCGATGCCTGCGTGACGCCGTACCAGCTGTCGATGTCGTTGTTGCCAAAAATCGACAGGATCCACAGGGCGACAAACAGATACGTCAGCCCCATCGCCTTACTGGTGGTATAGAGGTGGCGGGGTTGCAGTACGCCGCGCAGGACATAGCACAGCGCCAACAGCACGCCGCCGAAGACGATAAAGCGCACCGGGTAGCTCATGCCCAACCAGTACGCTCCCCAGCCGGACATATAGCCCGTTTCGGCACCGAACCAGTTGCCGAGCGAAAGCAAAAAGAAGAGCCAGACCAGCCCCGAGCGCCCGAAATAGCCAACCAGGCCGTACACCGCACACCCGGCCAGGAACAACGGCGCAATGTGGCCGCTGCCGTTATCAAGACGTTCACCAAGCTGCCACAGGGCAATGGCGGTAAAGAACACCCCGAGGAACAGGATAGCTTCCGTGCTGTAGTGCCACGGGGTTTCTCGCCGCTGGCGGCTGAAGCCCCACAGGTAAAACAGCACGGCGGCAAGCAGAGGCAGACCAATGCGGGCGATAAAGGAAGAAGAGAAAAATGCGATAATGCGCGCCATCAACTCACTGTCGGCAAACAGGCTGCCGATGGCGATGATCACGCAGGCGAGCGCGGTCCAGAAGGCGTAGCGGCTGAGCCGCTGCCAGTCCATCGTTACGCGCCTCAGGGTTCCGGCCAGACGCTGATGTTCGTCGGGGGTTAATGCGCCATCCTGCTCCCACGCCGCGAGCGCCCGGCGTAAAACCCGCTCCTGCTTGCGCGTCACGTTCATTTTGCCTGCTCCGCCAGCCAATCCATGACTCTCTCCCCTGCCTCGTCCACCGGGAGGTACACCAGCAGCCGCGAGCCGTTGCGCGGCGCTGAGTACCAGTACATCTGCTGTAAATGAAAATCCCCCAGCTCAGGATGGGTAAACAGCTTGAGCTGGTTTTCCACACCGCGCACGTCGTTGCGCTGGTGCCACAGGGTTTGAAACTCATCTGAAACCGCAAAAAAGCGCGCCAGTTTGGCTTCCCACTGCGGATCGCCCCGGTGCTCGGCCATTGCCGCGCGGAAGTAGGAGACGAAGATCGGCAGCACGTCGTCGCGCTTGCCCAGCCTTGCGCGCCACGCCGGATGGGTGAGGAACAGGTAAATACAGTTGCGATCTTCCGGCGGGATGTCGTTGAAATCGACGCCCATCAAATGACCAAAGCTGTCGTTCCACGCCACGATATCAAAGTTTGGTTTCTGGATGCTGGCGGGCTTTGGCATCAGGGTATCAAGCAGGCGGCGCGTGCCTTCGCTGATCCCCTCGCAGCAGACCGCCTGCGGCGCTTCACCCGGCGGTAATCCGGCCAGCACGAAAAGATGGCGGGCTTCGGTCGGGGTGCATTGCAGCGCTTTAGCAACAGCTGCCATCACCGCGCTCGACGGATTGACGTCCCTGCCCTGCTCCAGCCAGGTGTACCAGGTTACGCCCACGTCTGCGAGCATCGCCACCTCTTCACGGCGCAAGCCCGGCGTGCGGCGACGCCCGCTGCGCGGCAAGCCGAGACGCTGCGGGTCGAGGCTTTCGCGCCGTGCGCGTAAAAATGCCCCGAGCTGTTTTCGGGTGTCATCCTGAAGCGAGGTGACAGGTTCAGACATCAGCGCCATAAATCCCCCTGCATGGTAGTGCCAGTACCAGTATAAGCAAGAACTGGTACCCGTTTATCAGATAGACGATGCTACGTCTCTACGCCGTTTGACGCAATGGAGTTACCATGAACAGGTCAGTTATTTCACCAGGTCGTGCAGGCCTGATACTGCTGTTAACCGGGCAAATGCTGCCGCTTATCGATACCTCAATCACCAACGTCGCGCTGGACTCCATCACCCATTCGCTGCACGCCACCGCCACAGAACTGGAGCTGATTGTCGCGCTTTACGGCGTGGCCTTCGCCGTCTGCCTGGCGCTCGGCAGCAAGCTCGGGGATAACCACGGTCGCCGTCGTCTGTTTATGTGGGGCGTGGCGAGCTTTGGACTGGCCTCGCTGCTGTGCGGGATGGCGGGCAACATCGAACAACTGCTCGCCGCGCGCATCGTTCAGGGTGCCGGGGCGGCGCTGATCGTGCCGCAAATTCTCGCCACGCTGCATGTGACGTTAAAAGGGCCGGCGCACGCCAAAGCCATTAGCCTGTTCGGCGGTATCGGCGGGATAGCCTTTATCGTCGGCCAGATGGGCGGCGGCTGGCTGGTATCGGCGGATATCGCCGGGCTGGGCTGGCGCAACGCTTTCTTCATCAACGTCCCCATTTGTCTGGTGGTGCTGGCGTTAAGCCGCCGGTATGTGCCGGAAACCCGCCGCGAAACGCCGTCGCGCATCGACTGGACGGGCACCGCGCTGCTGGCGATGATCCTCTGCTGCCTGTTGTTCCCGATGGCGCTCGGTCCGCAGTGGCACTGGTCGTGGCCGCTGAAGGCTGCACTGATTGCTATTATTCCGCTGGCCTGGCTGATGGTGCTGAATGCGCGTAAAAAAGAGCGCGAAGATGCCCACCCGCTGATCCCGCCGCGCCTGATGCAGCTTGCGAGCATCCGCTTTGGCGTGCTGATCGCGATGCTCTTTTTCAGCGTCTGGTCCGGCTTTATGTTCTGTATGGCGCTGACCATGCAGACCGGTCTTGGCATGGCACCGTGGCAGTCGGGGAACAGCTTCATCGCGCTGGGGGTGACCTATTTTGTCTCCGCGTGGTTTGCCCCGCGCCTGATTGCCCGTTACCGCACCAGCACCCTTCTGCTGAGCGGCCTGGCGATCCAGATCCTCGGCCTGCTGGCGCTGATCGCCACCTTCCGCCACTGGGGGATGAACAACACTGCCCTGACGCTGGCACCGGCGACCGGGCTGGTCGGTTACGGGCAGGCGTTGATTGTGAACAGCTTCTACCGTATCGGGATGCGCGATATCCAGCCGGACGACGCGGGCGCAGCAAGCGCCATTTTGAGTACGCTTCAACAGGCGGCGCTGGGGCTTGGCCCGGCGATTTTCGGCGCGATTTTGCTGCACGCGCTGCAAAGCCACCACGGGGATTACACGCAGGCGGTCAACGTCTTCCTGATGGTGGAAACGGCAATGATGATTGCCCTTGCGCTGGCAACGGTGCGTATGCGCCATCGCCTGTGCCTGCCGGTGATCACGACCTGCCACGCGACGAAGTAATGCGCCAGAATTTGCATAATATATCCGCAGCCGCCATTATGGGGCTGCAACAATACAGGAGATGTTATGCAGGAATTAATTGCTCAGGTTGAAGAGTTAGGGATTGAAATTAATCACACCACCTCGCTGGTGATTATCTTTGGTATTATTTTTCTGACTGCCCTTATCGTGCATTTTATATTGCACAAACTGGTGCTGCGCGCCTTTGAAAAGCGTGCGCAGGCCAGCAGCCATTTGTGGCTGCAAATCATTACCCAGAATAAGTTATTTCACCGTCTGGCCTTTACCATTCAGGGGATAATCGTCAACGTTCAGGCGGCGCTGTGGTTACAAAAAGGCAGTGAAGCGGCGGAAATACTCACCACCTGCGCGAAGCTGTGGGTGATGGTGTATGCCCTGCTGTCCTTCTTCTCGCTGCTGGACGTGATCTTTAATCTGTCGCAAAAAATGGCGACCGCGTCCCAGCTGCCGCTGAAAGGCATTTTCCAGGGCGTTAAGCTGGTGAGCGCCATTCTGGTCGGGATTTTGATTATCTCCCTGCTGATCGGTCAGTCTCCCGCGATCCTGATTAGTGGCCTGGGTGCCATGGCCGCGGTCCTGATGCTGGTGTTTAAAGACCCGATCCTTGGCCTTGTGGCGGGCATTCAGCTTTCGGCTAACGATATGCTCAAGCTCGGTGACTGGCTGGAGATGCCGAAATATGGCGCTAACGGCACGGTGACGGACATCGGCCTGACCACCGTGAAGGTGCGTAATTTCGATAACACCATCACCACCATTCCGACGTGGGCGCTGGTGTCCGACGCGTTCATCAACTGGAGCGGCATGTCAGCTTCGGGCGGCCGCCGCATTAAGCGCAGCCTGAATATTGATACCACCAGCATTCATTTCCTCGACGAGCAGGAGCAGCAGAAACTGATTCAGGCGAAGCTGCTGAAACCTTATCTGGCCGCGCGTCATGAGGAAATTAACCTGTGGAATCAGCAAAACGGCGAAGGGGAATCGGTATTAAACCTGCGCAAGATGACCAATATCGGCACCTTCCGCGCCTATCTGAATGAATATCTGCGCAACCACCCGCGCATCCGTAAAGATATGACATTGATGGTGCGCCAGCTCGCGCCGGACGCCAACGGTCTGCCCATAGAAATATATGCCTTCACCAATACGGTGGTCTGGGCGGAATATGAAGATATCCAGGCCGATATCTTCGACCATATTTTTGCCGTGGTGGATGAGTTTGGTCTGCGGATCCATCAGTCGCCAACCGGGAACGATATTCGCTCGCTGGCGGTTGTTTCAGCAAACTAATCAGGCACTGGCGCGGGAAATAAAGCGCCAGTCCATCATCACTCTTTCCGTGGGCGCATCGGGGTTGTCGATCTTATTTAATAGCAGATCGACGGCCTTGCGCCCGATATCCCGCGACGGCTGTTCGATGGTGGTAAGCGAGATCATCTCCGCCAGCTCCGTACCGTCAAACCCCACCACTGCAATATCCTCCGGTACCCGCAGCCCTGCCTGCTGAATAGCGCGCAGCGCGCCTGCCGCCAGAGTATCGGAAACCGCGAATACCGCGTCCGGCGGATCCTCCTTCAACAGTTTTTGCATCGCCGCCATCCCGGCGCCGGAACTGAGATCGCTGGCGTATTCAACCGCCTGATAATCGAGATCGCGCAGGTGGATCACGCTCTTGTAGCCGCGCTCGCGCAGGCGGGCATATTTGTAGCTGAGGTCGTGGTTGATCAGCGCAATGCGCGTGCACCCGCGTTCGGCAAGCTGGCTGACGACGTGCTGAGAAGCATCGACGTCGTTAATGCCGACGCAGGACACCGCCCCGGCATCGGCGTATTCCGCGCACTGCACCCACGGCGCGTTGCCGATAAGCGCGGAGAGTTCCGGCAGCTTCGAGAACGCATCCATGGTGATAATCCCGTCGACGATTTTCCCCGTCAGCAGGCTTAACCCCGAGCGGGAGCGTTCGATGTCCGAGCCGGAATTGCAGAGTAAAATGCGGTAGCCGTTCTTTTCGGCCTCTTCTTCGATGCCCTTGACCACCTCGGCACAGAACGGGTTGGCGATGTTCGAAACCATCACCAGAATCATATAGCTGCGGGCGGTGCGCAGCTGGCGCGCCAGCAGGTTCGGCTGGTAGTTGCTCTCCCGGATCGCCTGCAGGACGCGCTCGCGGTTTTTCGCTTTAACCGTGTCGCTGTTGTTCAGCACACGAGAAACCGTCGCCACGGACACCCCGGCCAGTTGAGCGATTTTCTGAATTGACATAGCGACGACACATCCTGCGGTTAGCGTTTTATGCAGGCTATCATAATTTCGCGGCCCGGCGAACCGGGCAGCACGTCATCGTTCCACCCTCACCCAGCGCTGCTGCTGATGGCTTTTTACAATGGCATCAATGATGTACATGACGTCTGCGCCGTCGTGGAAGGTCGCAAACAGCGGCTGCGCGGGCATGCTGCCCGCCTGCACGGCGCGGTAGAACTGCGCCATCATGTTTTTGAAGGCATCCGGCCAGCCCTCGATATGACCGCCGGGGAAGTGGACGCTGTCGGCCACGTCGCGGTTCATCAGACCGGGGTCGTCGGTGAGGATCTGGTTTGCCTGCGCGCGATGCCCCACCCACAGCTGCTGCGGCACCTCCTGATCCCACGCCACCGACATCTCGCTGCCGTTGATTTCCAGCATCAGGCGGTTTTTACGCCCGGCGCTGATCTGCGAGACGCTAAAACTGCCCTTGCTGCCGTCGTCGAAGCGGATCAGCACGGAGCCAAAATCTTCGGTGGTGACCGGTTTGTCCTCATACGCCGCGTGTGGATCGTGGCTGAAGGTCTGATTTCCCGCCACGCTGGCCTTGCGCGTCGGCCAGACGATAGAGAGATCGGCCATCACCTCGGTGATACGCCGCCCGGTCACAAACTGCACGGTGTCACACCAGTGAGAGCCGATGTCCGCCACCGCGCGGGATGCGCCGCCGAGCGCGGCGTCCACCCGCCAGTTGTAGTCGGTTTCCAGCAGCATCCAGTCCTGCAGGTAGCTGCCGTGTGCAGCAAACAGTCGCCCGAGGCTGCCCGCGCGCATCATGCTCGCCGCCTGACGCACCATCGCAAACTGGCGATAGACAAAGCTTACGCCGTGTATTACACCCGCCTGCTCCGCCAGCGCCACCAGCTCGCGCGCCTCGTCCGGCGTCATACACAGCGGTTTTTCGGAAAACAGATGCTTACCTGCGCGTAAAATCTGGCGGTTAATCGCGGCGTGCAGGTGGTTTGGCGTGCAGTTGTGCACCACGTGCAGATCCGGGTGCGCAAGCAGATCCTCCACGCGGCCATAGGCGTGGGGGACGTTAAGCGCGCGCGCCTTTTCCTGCGCCTGCGTGAGCGAGCTGTCGCACAGCGCGACAACCTGCACCACACCGAGACGGCGCAGCGCCTCAATATGGGCCGGGCCGATAAAGCCGCTGCCGATAATACCGACGTTAATCATGGCTGCCTCCTGCGGCGAAATCATCGAACGCCCGCCCGGAAACCGGAATGATATGGCGGCGGATAAACTCGCTGCCTTCGCGGGCACCGGTATCGCCATCCTTCAGGCAGCACTCCCACTCCAGCACCGCCCAGCCGTCGTAGTCGTACTGGGTCAGCTTGCTAAAGATACCCTTAAAGTCGATCTGCCCGTCGCCGAGCGAACGGAAACGCCCGGCGCGATCGATCCACGGCTGGTAGCCGCCGTATACGCCGCTGCGCCCGTTGGGGCGAAACTCCGCATCCTTGACGTGGAACGCTTTGATGCGCGCGTGGTAGATGTCGATAAAGGTCAGGTAATCCATCTGCTGCAACAGCATGTGACTGGGATCGTAGAGAATGTTGCAGCGCGGATGGTTATCAAGCAGCGCCAGGAAACGCTCGAAGGTTACGCCGTCGTGCAGGTCTTCCCCCGGATGCAACTCAAAACAGACGTCCACGCCCTGTTCATCAAAAGCGTCGAGAATGGGCCGCCAGCGGTTTGCCAGTTCCTGAAACGCCGCCTGAAAACGCTGCGCGTTGTGCGGCGGCCACGGATAGAAAAACGGCCAGGCCAGCGAGCCGGAGAACGTCGCGTGCGCCTTTAACCCCAGCCTGGCGGAGGCCACCGCCGCCTGTGTGAGTTTCTCCGTTGCCCAGACCTGGCGCGCCGCGTCGTTACCGCGCACGCTGGCCGGGGCGAAGTGGTCAAACGCGTCGCTGTAAACATCGCTCACCGCAACCAGCTGGCCTTCAAGATGGGTCGACAGCTCGCTTATCACCAGCCCGTGTTCCGCCAGCTTACCGGTAATGTCGTCGCAGTAGGCCTGGCTTTCAGCCGCGTTCTCCACGTCAAAAATGTGCGGATGGTTGCAGGGAATTTGCAGGGCTTTGTAGCCCTTCCCTGCTGCCCAGCTTGCCAGCCCGTCAAGCGAGTTAAACGGCGCGTCCCCGCCGATAAACTGCGACAGAAAAATCCCGGGTCCTTTTATCGTCCTCATACCACCTCCTGAGCCTTACGCCTTGTCATCGTCATACCTGAACGTGAAAAGGAAAATGAGTGCAATCGCCGCGGCAGCCACCGCCGGGATCCACCAGAATGTAACCCACGCCTGCGGCACAGGCTGACCCGCTACCAGACGGTTATACAGCGCGCCGGATATCTGCGAGCCGAGCAGCATCCCGATACCGTAGGTGAACATGACGATCATGCTCTGTGCCTGACCTTTAACCTTTTCGCCCGCCACGCGGTCGGTATAGATAAAGCCCACCACAAAGAAGAAATCGTAGCAGACGCCGTGGAGCAGAATGCCGAGGTAGAGCAGGATGCGCCCCTCTTCACTGACGCCCATCGCGAACATGGCGTAACGCACAAACCACGCCAGCATGCCGATGAGCAGCATGTATTTCACGCCCAGACGGCGGAACAGCAGCGGGATCACCAGCATAAAGAAGATCTCGGACATCTGCCCGAAGGACATGGCGGTGCTGACGTCGGCAATGCCCGCATCTGCGAGATACGAGGCGGTGTAGGCGTAATAGGTACCGAGCGGTACGGAGATCAGCATCGCGCAAACGGAGAAGACCAGGAAGTGGCGCGTTTTGAGCAGCGCAAAGGCGTCCGCGCAGAAAAGATCGCGCACTTTAACCGGCAGGCCTTTCGCTGGCGCGGGCGTGTGCGGCAGCGTCAGGCTGTAAAGCGCCAGCAGCACGGAGCTGGCCGCCGCCACCTGAAAGATGGTGACGCTTGAGGCCACGCCGGTCACGCCGATAAATATCCCCGCCACGATCCAGCCGATGGTGCCAAACACGCGCACCACCGGGAAGGTTTTATCGACGTTCGCCAGGCTGTGAAACGCGATGTTGTTGGTCAGCGCCAGCGTCGGCATGTAGCAGAGCGTATAGCCAAAGAGCAGGCCAATCAGCAATGCGCCGTTTTGTGCAATAAGCGCGCCGGGAACGAACCACAGGATCGCCGCGCCCGCGAGGTGCATCACCGCCATCACCTTCTGCGAGGCAAAGAAGCGATCCACCAGCATGCCAAGTACAAACGGCGAGAGAATGGAGGCGATTGGTCCGGCGGAAAACGCATCGCCAATCAGCAAAGACATGTTGTGCTGGGTCATTACCAGGCCGAGCGTGACCGACCAGCTGCCCCAGATAAAAAACTGCAGAAACATCATCAGCGACAAACGCGGCACCAGCAGCCGGTGCTGCCCTATCGCCTGTCCACGACTTTCGGTTGTTGACACCATGATAAGCCTCACCCAGAGAAAGTAATCGATTACAAAACAGTTCACCTAAAAAGTAATCGATTACAAAATAAAGATCCTGGGGATCGAGACGGATTTGGGAGAGGGGTCACGATAAAGGAAACGCGTTTGCTGGTTAGGTAATGACGTGCAGGCCCGGTAAGCGCAGCGCCACCGGGCAAGGGGTTACGTGTGGTCTGGTGCCCTCACCACAACCCTCTCCCACAGGGAGAGGGAGGCAAACCCCTACTACGTGTAGGCCCGGTAAGCGCAGCGCCACCTGGCAAGGGGTTACGTGCGGTCTGGTGCCCTCACCCCAACCCTCTCCCACAGGGAGAGGGAGAAAACCCTACCACGTGCAGGCCCGGTAAGCGCAGCGCCACCGGGCAAGGGGTTAGGTGCGGTCTGATGCCCTCACCCCAACCCTCGCCCACAGGGAGAGGGAGGCAACCCCCTACCACGTGCAGGCCCGGTAAGCGCAGCGCCACCGGGCAAGGGGTTACGTGTGGTCTGGTGCCCTCACCCCAACCCTCGCCCACAGGGAGAGGGGCAACCCCCTACTACGTGTAGGCCCGGTAAGCGCAGCGCTACCGGGCAAGGGGTTACGTGCGGTCTGGTGCCCTCACCCCATCCTTCTCCTACAGGGAGAGGGAGAAAACACGCATCACTTTTTACGTGACAGCTTGAACGCCACAAACAGGAAGACCACCCACACCGGCAGCAGCATGGCGGACAAACGCATGTCGTCGATGGTGCACATCAGCACGAGGATCATCGCCAGGAAGGCGATACAGATGTAGTTCCCCGCCGGGTAGAGCAGCGCCTTAAACTGCGTCTCGCGGCCCTTACGTCGCATTGCCGAACGAAAACGCAGGTGCGCCAGGCAGATCATGATCCAGTTCAGCAGCAGCGTGGCCACCACCAGCGCCATCAGCAGGCCGAACGCCTCTTTCGGCAGCAGGTAGTTGATCAGCACCACCAGCGAGGTGATTGCGCCGGAGAGCAGCAGCGAATTCACCGGCACGCCGCGACGGCTGACGCGAGTCAGGAACTTCGGTGCGTTACCCTGCACGGAGAGGCCAAACAGCATACGGCTGTTGGAATACACGCCGCTGTTATAGACCGACAGGGATGCCACAAGGATCACGAAGTTCAGCGCAGACGCCACCACGTTACTGTTCAGATCGTGGAAAATCATCACGAACGGACTGCTGTCGGATTTCACTTCCACCCATGGATAGAGCGCAAGCAGCACCACCAGCGAGCCGATGTAAAACAGCAGGATACGGTACACCACCTGGTTGACCGCTTTCGGGATGCTTTTATGCGGATCGCGCGCTTCGGCGGCGGTAATACCGATAAGCTCCAGACCGCCGAAGGAGAACATGATCACCGCCAGGGACAGGATCAGCCCCTTCCAGCCCGTCGCCAGGAAGCCGCCGTGCTGCCAGAGGTTGTCGATCGTGGCGCGCTCGCCGCCGTGACCGGAGAACAGCAGCCACAGGCCAAAGCCGATCATACCGATAATCGCCAGCACTTTGATCAGCGCAAACCAGAACTCGGTTTCACCGTACAGGCGCACGTTAACCAGGTTAACCGCATTAATGATGATGAAGAAGGCGGCGGCCCAAATCCACGTCGGGACGTCCGGGAGCCAGTACTGCATATAGATGCCGGCGGCGGTCAGTTCAGCCATGCCTACCAGCACAAACATCACCCAGTAGTTCCAGCCGGAGAGGAACCCCGCGAACGGCCCCCAGTATTTGTAGGCAAAGTGGGCGAACGACCCTGAAACCGGCTCTTCGACAACCATCTCGCCGAGCTGGCGCATGATGAGGAAGGCGATGATCCCGGCGATGGCGTAGCCCAGCAATACCGCAGGACCTGCAATCTGAATGGCGGGACCTATCCCGAGGAACAGCCCGGTGCCGATCGCGCCGCCCAGGGCAATTAACTGAATATGTCGATTTTGCAAACCACGTTGCAGCGTCGGATGCTGATCCGACGAGGCTTCAGGGCTGTCGTTGCCTGAAGCGGATGACGCGTCTTTCACGTCCTACCCCTGTCTCTTTTTTAGAAGGGGCACGTTTTAACACTTCATGCTGGAGGTAGCAAGGGATTGGGGCATCCCTGCCCCGATAACGAGGTGGAACCTAGAACTCGTAGCCTACCGACACCTTAAAGGTGCGCGGTTCGCCCTGAGTGACGTAAGTGCCGGAATCGTCAACGCTGGTCCAGTAATTTTCATTGGTCACGTTGTCGATACCCGCACGAACGGTCATCTGGTTTTCATTGTGGTTAACGGCGAAGCGATAGCGCATGCCGAGATCCAGCGTGGTGTAACTGTCCAGCTTTTTGCTGTTAGCCAGGTCGGCGTACTGCGTGCCGGAGTGGTTCACGCGCGCGGTCGCGGTCAGGCCATCGATAGGCTTGATGTCGTATTCCGCGCCCAGTACGGCATAGAAGTTTGGAATGCCGATCGCATCGTTGCCCTGGTTGAGGCCGTTGTTGGTTTTGGTTAATTCCGCCTGCAGCCAGGTGGCGCTGGCGTTCAGGCGCATCCCCAGCATCGGCTCACCGAAGACGTTCAGCTCGACGCCGCGGTTGCGCTGCTCTGCATCCAGCCCGTAGCGTTTGGTTTCGCTGTCGAGGATCGCCGACGGCATTTTGATTTCGAACAACGCCAGGGAGCCGCCCACGCGGCCAAAGTCGGCCTTCACGCCCACTTCGTTCTGCTTAGAGTGCACGATACCGGTGCTCTGGCCGTAGTTAACAGCGGTGTTGGGCGCGGTTTCGCCCGGCTGCAGCGCTTCGGTGTGGTTGGCGTAAAGAGAGATCTCATCCCAGGGTTTGTAAACAACGCCGTAGGTGGGCATCCAGCGACTGCCATCGAAACTGTCTGCCGCATTTTCCGCCCCGGTGATTTTGTTGTAGCCGCGAATAACCACTTTCTGATGACGCGCTCCGGCGGTGAACAGCAGTTTGTCGTCCAGCACGCCCAGCGTATCGCTCAGCAGCCAGCCCTGTGTGCGGGTGCGCCCGCTGGTCAACGGATCGCTGTATTTCCCGCCAGACCCGTTGAAGTTAGTGCTGTCCGGCGCGTCCACGCCGGTATTGTGATAGATGTTGGTGTACGGATTATCTGCCGCAGCCGACATTTTCCACGCAATTTTCTCGTTTTTGGTCATCGCGGAATACCCGACGTTGACCTTGTGCGACACGAAGCCGGTATCAAAGTTGCCGCGAATGCCCGCCATCCCGCTGACGGAATCGCTGATGCGATTGGTATCGAGCCGGCTGGCCGTGGCCGTGCCGCTCTTGTCCAGCAGCTTCGGCGCGCTGTAAAGCCCTTCTTCATGCGCGTGCTGTGCGCCCAGGCCGGTGTAGGCCGTCCAGCTGTCGGTGATATCGTACTCGCTGCGCCACATGCCGAATTCGTTTTCGATATTGCTGTAGGCCCACTTCTGGGAGAAGTTACGGTCGTTTTTCGGCGGCTCCGGCACGAAATCCACCGCCGAGATGTTGACGCTGGTCGGGCTGCCGTGGAAGGTTTTCTTCTGATATCCCAGATCCAGCGAGGTGCGGAACTGGTCGCCTTTGTAATCCAGCCCGGTCGAGAGCAAGGTGGTGCGGCGGCGATCGTTGGCGACAGGCGTTTCCCCTTCACGGTGAACCAGGTTTACGCGTGCACCAAACTGATCGTTGTCGCCAAAGCGACGGCCTGCGTCCAGAGTTGTCCCTACCTGGGAATCCGAGGTGTAGTCCACGCCGACTTTGGCCTGCGGCGTGTCGCCCGCGTGTTTCGGCTCAAGGTTGATCATCCCTCCGACGCCGGAACTGGCGGCACCGTTCATCAGAGAGTTGGCCCCTTTGAAGATCTCAATCCGGTCAACCATCTGCGCGTCGACAACCTGGCGCGGCAGCACGCCGGAGAGGCCGCCAAAGGTCATGTCATCGCCGTCGAATTTCAGCCCGCGAATACGGAAACTCTCCGCGCTGTTACCGTAACCCTGCACAAACTGCACGCCCGCATCATTAGCGACCACGTCGGCGATAGTTTTCGCCTGCTGGTCTTCCACCAGCTTCGAGGTGTAGCTGATGATGTTGAACGGTACGTCCATGGCGTTCTGCTGGCCGAGCATCCCCATGCGTCCACCATTGGCAACCTGTCCGTCAAGGAAGGCGGGCACCAGCTGGTCGCCGCCGGGCTTAAAATCGCTGGCGGCGGATGACTGGACGACGATGGTGTCCTCTTTTTTGGTATCCGCCGCCAGGGCGGAGTGCGTAGCCGCGCCGATAGCGAGCGCCAGCAGCGTTTTATGCATTGTGGTGTTGTTCATAAATAACTCATCAAAAGTGCGCGCAAGATTGGCCCGTCGCCGGGCCTTAGAATTTAGTTAAGCGAAATGCGAACGACGCTGTCCGGCCCGTTAGTGGAGTGATCTTTATTGAAAGGCTGTTTAACGGTGACGAACAGGGTCTGACCATCGGCCGAGAGCAGCAGGCTGTTCGGATTCGGCGGCAGATCCCACGAATGCTTCACGGCAAAAGTGGTGGCGTCCAGGCTTAGCAGTTTTCCGCTTTCACGCTGAGTGATGTACAGCTCATTGCGTTTGGCGTTGAATTTCACCGCCAGCGAATCGCCCACTTCCAGCTGTTTGATCAGCTCACCGGTGCGGATATTCACCACCAGCGTGGTTTTGGCTTTGGAGTTGTCGGTAACAAACAGACGACCGGTGGCGGTATCTTCCGCCAGGTTCAGCAGCAGCGCAGGCTTGTCGCCCAGCGGTTTCCAGCGTTTTTCGATTTTGTTGCTGCGCGGGTTGATGACGAGGATCTCGCCGCCGCCGTTAGCCGCGTAAATCCGGTCCGTCTGTTCGGACCACAGCAGCCCGGTCACCCACTGTCCGGCGTTTTTGATGGTTTTTTTCAGCTTCAGCGTTTTCGCATCAACCACCCAAATCACGCCCGGATCGCCCACGCCGCCAACGTACAGCGTGCCGTCGTGGAGCATGATTTCGCGCGCGCCGAACGGGAATCCCTCTTTGTTGCGCTCGGTGAACATCAGGCGCTGTTGGATTTTGCCGTCCGCGGTGCTGATGGCGCTAATGCCACCGTCCAGCGAGTTGGTCACGTACAGGGTCTGCCCGTCCGGGGAGATCGTCATCGCAAAGTTTTTCAGATCGGTATGGCTGCGCCCGAGGGTTTTCAGCGTGGCAGGATCAAGCTTATAGATCACGCCACCCTGCACATCCTTGAACCCTTCCGCGCTGGCAACGAACAGCGCATCGCCTTTCGGGTTAAGCACCATCTCGTACAGGCCATCAGCCAGGTCGCGTTTTAACACGCCCGTTTGCGCCGGGGCGGTAACGGTTTTCTCAGGAGCCGGGGCGGGTGTGGCCGCTTTCTGCGCTGCACAGCCGGAAAGAGAAGCAGCGACGAGCAGCGCCAGCGCAGACATTTTTTTGGTCATCAGGAACATCCTTTACCGTTCAAAGATTAGCGGGCGGGGATCTGCGTCGCATGTGGCTGCGATTGGGTGATGTAGGCAGGCTGTAAGGCCAGAGCAGGATCCACCGTTGTACTCAGTGTTCCGTGTGAGGCCTGCTCACTGTTTATGCGGGAAGAGTCCGTCTGCGCCCGCAAACACTAAAGAGAATGAGAACTATACTCATTATACTTTTATGATCAAGTGTAAATCTGCGTAACGGCTTCAATTAAAAGGAATGCCGGGATGAGAGAATCCCCCTCAGTTTTTGGTGCAGTAAAACACCGGGGAACTCCCAAAACGAAAAAGATAGCTGGAGGCGTTCATCGGAATAATTTCCAGACTAAGGCCACGATCGCGGTGATGGAAGAAGTCGGGGATATAATGACGATAGGCTTCGTCTTTTTTCGGTAATTCATTCGTATCGCTGGAGATCAGAATAACGCGTTCATCTTCACGCCAGAAACGGAAAGCCACTTTATTACTGACGGTTATCGGAGACTGCCCTGCCTGACGGTATTCTCCCGTGGAATCATAATCGCCCGTGCCATTATGAAAAGAAAACGTCATCACGGTGTCTATCCATGCGCTGTTTTCCACGATAATTAAGTTCCCCTCACAGGAAAAATTATTCTGCTGATAATGCAGGTAGCCTGCATACAGCAGCGGGGCAACAATCGCCAGCATAATGGCCAACCAGCGCGCGGTGAGGTTAGTCATTTTCATAATATTGCTCCCGGTACAATATCGATTCACACTGCGCCCCTGCCGCCTCAGCCATTTTATCGCAGACAATTACCGACGTGCCCTGCTGATAATGATTGAGTGTGATATAAACCCGCCCTCCGGCGCTGCACTGAACCGGGTAGCGCTTAACCAGCGAGGTGAATTTATTCTGGCTTTGCATTTTGTCATGCAGGGAGGAATAAACGTCACACCCCTCGACGTTGCCGATAAAATGATAGTCTGCAAACGGTGCATCACCCGGTTTTAATTGCTGATAAAGAACGAAACAGCTGACCAGAAAAAGAAGGGCAGCAATGCCGTAGGCTATTTTGGATGAAAACAGGCTTTTGCGCGGGCGTACAACGGGCGCGGGTAAATACGCCTTTTCTTCCTCAGGCTGGCCGTCTTTCGGGGCTGTTGCAACAGGCAAAATAAACTCTTCGAGCGTACCGGACTGCAGAGCTGCAACTGCCTTAAATCCCTCCTTTGGCACGGTCTGGACGATATTTTCTGCCAGGCCCACGGATTTAAGCGCCTTGCGGATGGAGGCAATCGTCTGGTAGAGCGCATTGGTGGTGACAATCGCCCCCTGCTTTTCCCACACCGCCGAAAACAGATAACGCTGGGTCAGGACCTCGCCGTTGTGTTCCAGCAGCAGGAGCAGGCACTCGCTGACCGGGCCGTGCAGCAGCACCGCGCGATCGAGGTAGCCGTCACGCGGGCACAGCCGACGTTTGTCTGGCTCAAACAGCACCGAGTCATTGATCAGAAAAACTGGCCTCATGGCGACCCCGCAACGGGTAAAAAAACGCGCGATACATTCATAAGAATTATGATGCCCTTTCCGTTAGAACAGTCTGATTCAGATTTTAGTTGTTACTTATCAATCAACTGCATTTTATAAAGCGCGGCCATTCCACTTTCCAGCGCACCGGGGCCCCTCTCCTGAATCAGTATAAATCATTTAACTTCACTCCTGTTTTTTGCCGCGAAAACGTAATGTCAGGGTCATGGCATAAAACCTGTCGCAGCGGGCTTTTACACCAGGCCATGACAGAGAAATATGCTATGTATAAGTCAAAATATGCATTTAAATCTTGAGGTGTCGATCGGATATGCAATTTCAGACCAAAACAACGCCGAAAAGCCACTAGACAGAGCATTATTCCAAAAATACGACTTATCTCGACAAAGACTCTATGACAGAGGGGCTTCCCGTCGGTTTTACATAGCGCATAGGGTTGTGTATTGGAAAGCATTCATAGCAGCCATATAATCCTCCACACAAACGGTATGGATATTTTCGACGCTTATATGTAGGTGTGCGTGCTCGTCTTTATTTAATACAGGTACATGATATGGGCTATCGTCTATACGGATTTATGATTGGTGATGAAATTCATTTCGACATTGCTAATCGCAGGCTATACCGGCTTACGGGCAGTCATACCGAGAAAAGCATCGCTTTCGCGTCAATCTATTTTAACGAAACGATGTTAAGGCTGTTTCTTTATCTGCTGCAAAATGGCAGAACGAAACCGGTCAGCAAAGAAGAACTTTTTGAAGAGGTCTGGGAGGCGCATAATCTCAGCCCCTCCACACAGCGATTATGGCAGGTTCTGCACAATCTCAATAATAAGCTACGCATGCTTGGACTGCCCGACGATTTTATTCGCAATATTAAAGGGCGTGGTTACATCGTTAATTACCCTGATGTAATCCCCGTTTATTACAGAATGAGCGAACTCCCGGCTCACTCTGTTAAAAAAGAGGAGAAGACAGATACCCTGAATGAGTGATGTCACTTCAGGTGTTTGCCCTGAACACGCAAGTGTGAGGGGCATTTTTTTATGTTACTTCCTCATAATTATAAATTACCCCCATTAATGCTGGTGACGATAGCACTGTTGCTCGGTTATAGCCGACGCTGGAAAAAACATATGAAGATATTAAATAGCTTTATTAATTTAAAAGTCAGTAAAAAATTATTCTTCGGATTCTCCGCTGTCCTGTTGATCACAGCAGCCATTCTGACCACCGGATTATTTGGTCTGTTTAACGTTCAGGACAAGGTAGAAAAAAACGGGCATACCACCGATCTCTTTAACGCCCTGTCGGCCGTGCGCCTCAACCGGACCAGCTATCAATATACGCTGGATCAAAAATATCTCGACCAGACCAACGCCGCCGCGCAGAGCATGCAGGCGACGGTTGCTCAGCTGGAGAAGTACGACTGGACGGCCGACGGCCAATCAACCGTTGATAACACTGCCAACGCCGTAAACAGCTACGTTGAGACGCTGTCCCTGTTTACGAAAGCGCTGGTTGAAAAGAAGGCGAGCGAGGCGAAGCTCAACACCCAGAGCCTGTGCGACAACGCCGGGCTTGCTACTGCCCTGAGCCGCAACGGTAGCCTGCCTGCGCAGCAGGCGCTGACGGCCGCTCAGGTGGCCTTCACCATGAGCGATATCGATTCGCAGGTGACGCTGTTCAAACAGCATCCGAGTGATGCGTTAAAGCAGAAAATCGTTTCACGCCTGCAAAGCGCTAAAAACGACGCTGAGCAGCTGGTGCCGTTCGTGCCTGAAGCGCAGAAGGGCTGGTTACTCGCCAGTCTTTCGGATACGAAGCGTATCGGTGGCGAACTGGATCACTATGAAGGCGTCTGGTCGAATCAATCTACATTATCGGATGACCTGAGCCTGAAGGCCGCAACATTAACGCAGGCTATTCAGACGATGTTCACCCGCCAGCAGCAGAAAGTGTTTGATACCGTTGATCATATCCAGATGCAGATGGTTCTGGTCGCGGCCATTGGGATCGCGCTAGGTATGCTGTTGGCTCTCGCCATTACCCGCTCGATTACGCGTCCGCTGAACGAAACCCTGCGCGTGGCAGAGCAGATTGCCAAAGGCGACCTGACCAGCACCCTGACCAGCACGCGTCGTGACGAACCGGGCCTGTTAATGCAGGCGGTTGATACCATGAACACCAACCTGAAAAACATCATTAACGACGTTCGGGATGGGGTGGATAGCGTGGCGCGTTCTTCGTCGGAAATTGCGGCCGGCAATATGGATCTTTCGGCGCGCACCGAGCAACAATCCGCGGCCGTGGTGGAAACCGCCGCCAGCATGGAGGAGTTGACCTCCACCGTCGCGCTTAACGCGGAAAATGCCAACCATGCGCGGCTGCTGGCAGAGGAAGCTTCACAAAATGCGACCGAAGGCAGCGCCATCTCACAAAAGGTGATCGACACCATGAAAAACGTGCGCAGCAGTTCGCACCGTATTTCAGAGATTACCACCGTGATTAACAGCATCGCTTTCCAGACCAACATCCTGGCGCTGAATGCCGCAGTGGAAGCCGCTCGCGCGGGCGATCAGGGCAAAGGCTTTGCGGTGGTGGCAGCCGAAGTGCGTACGCTCGCCCAGCGCAGCGCGCAGTCCGCCAAAGAGATTGAAAACCTGATCCACGAGTCCGTGGTGCACGTCGATACCGGCTTTAACCTGGTAGAAAGCGCGGGCGATGCCATGTCGCGCATTGAGACCTCCGTGGCGCAGGTGCGCGACATCATGAGCGAAATCGCCGCCGCCACCGATGAGCAAAGCCGCGGTATTTCGCAGATTGCACAGGCCATGGCGGAGATGGACACCACCACGCAGCAGAACGCTGCATTGGTGGAAGAGTCCTCTGCGGCGGCAAGTTCGCTGGAAGACCAGGCCGTACAGCTGGAGAAAGTGGTGTCGATTTTCCGCGTCTCGAAAGATAACGCCGGGCGTGCGGAAAAACGCCGGGTAAATGGCGCCAGCACCGCCACGGCGACCACGATGAAACGTCCCGCTGCCAGCGACCAGGACGACTGGGTCAAATTCTGATAACTCCCGCGCGGTTGCCCTGAGGGTGACCGCGCATTGAAGGCCACCATGACTACCGTAACTAAATCACCCTCTACCCTGCTCTCCGGGGTCAGCACGCTGCTGGCCCGTCTTTTTCCTCCGGCGCCCGAAAAAGCGCTGAGCGTCGCCATTCATCAGCGCCAGATCGTTCCGGTTTATCAGCCTTTCTTCGACAGCCAGACGGGCAACATCGCGGGCGTGGAAGTGCTGGCCCGCTGGCGGCACCCGCTGTACGGCAACGTTGCGCCGGACATTTTTATCCCGCTGGCGGAGGAGCATGATCTGATTGCACCCCTGACCCATTATCTGATCCAGCAGGTCATTGCCGAGCTTCGCCAGCCGATCCCTCTCTTCCCTGAGGGGCTTTACATCAGCCTTAATCTCAGCCCGCATAACTGCCTCGACCCGCATTTCAAAACGGATTCGCTCGATCTGTTAAATGCCCTCGCCGCCAGCCAGGTGCAGGTGGTGGTTGAGATCACCGAAAGGCATCCGCTGCATTTCACCCCGCAGCTAAGCGAGTGGTTTGCCACGCTGCGTCAGTCCCGTATCGCCATCGCGCTGGATGACTTCGGCACGGGCTATTCGAACCTGTCATACATCCACGCCCTGCAACCGGAATTCATCAAGATCGACAAACTGTTCGTCGGTCAGATCCGCGAGAACGGCGACACCCGCCTTCTGGATAGCCTCATCAATCTGGCTAAAAATATGGATCTGCGGATCATTGCAGAAGGGGTGGAGACGCAGGCTCAGGCCGATTATCTGCGCGTAAAAAACTGTGATTACCTGCAAGGCTATTACTTCTGCAAACCGGTGCAAATTGATGAGCTGGTGAGTTTGGTCAGCCGGGCATGACACATCTATTACACAGAGAATGCACAGCCATGCCGCCGGGCATAGCTGCGGTTTTTCCACATCACATCACCGGGCAACCGTCATCGTTGAATGCGCGATTTATAAAGAACAATACCCGGCCCAGCACCTCAACCTCTTCCAGGGCGACGCCTTCTATAGCTTCGCCGTCGCCGGTGATGAGAGCTTGACTCATAAGCCTGGCGAACTGGGTCCGGCCTTCACATAAAATGAGCAGCACATCGCCGGGCACACTTTTAGCTGTCAGCTCAATGACGGCAAAGCCAACATCAGTTTCGAGAACCCTACTCTCAGCATCCATATTGCAGATCACTTCTGGCGATAGCTAGCGCTCAACATAACCGTTCGCGGATGATGCAAATCCCATTACTGAACCCTTATGTTGCGTAGGATCCAATAGCGGTTATCGCTTCCGTCGGTGGTTTGTCGGCGAAATCTTCTTGATAGCGCTCTATCCATGCGTACTCATCTTAGCGCGTGTAGTGCCAGTTGAACTCCCGCAACCTCTCAACGAAGCTGTCTGTGCTCAGTTAGCGGTAACCCTTGGGGTTGAACTGTATGGCCGCCACGAAGGCAGCGTGGATGTCTGCTGTGCGTGGCATGATTACCTCACGAAATTACTGTATTCATAGACAGTTTCGCTAAATATGAGAGTCGATCAAGCTTCATAGTGGTGCTACACTTCCTACCTTTCAGAATTAACTGATTTCTATAATGTTAAAGATATTTACTCGCTATGTTTCGGTGGGGGTGATTAATACAGCCCTACATTGGTTGTGTTTCGGTGCACTCATGCATTTTTTCGGGGCTACGCAGGCCGTTGCAAACGTAATTGCGTTTTGCATTGCTGTGACGTTCAGTTTTTTTGCAAATGCTACGTGGACATTCAATTCTCAGGCTACATCTGGGCGCTATGTCGCATTCGTATTTTTCATGGGCATTATGGCCGCTCTAACCGGATGCGTTGCAGATTTGATTGGTGCCCCACCAGTTGTAACTCTCATAGTTTTCTCGGCATTTAGTCTTGTTGCCGGATTTATATACTCAAAATTCATTGTCTTTAGGGATGCGAAATGAAAATTTCTCTGGTCGTTCCGGTTTTTAATGAAGAGGAAGCAATTCCTATCTTCTATAAGACCGTGCGGGAATTTGAAGAGCTACAACAGCATGAAGTAGAGATAGTCTTTATCAACGATGGCAGTAAAGACGCTACAGAATCAATCATAAACGCGCTTGCTGTGGCCGACCCGCACGTCATTCCTCTTTCATTTACCCGCAATTTCGGTAAAGAGCCTGCGCTATTCGCTGGCCTAGACCATGCAACCGGTGAGGCAATCATTCCGATTGACGTTGACCTGCAGGACCCTATCGAAGTCATTCCTCATCTCATCGAAAGGTGGCAGGCCGGTGCGGACATGGTTCTGGCTAAGCGCTCCGATCGCTCTACAGATGGCCGCCTCAAACGCAAAACAGCTGAGTGGTTCTATAAGCTACACAACAAAATCAGCAATCCGAAGATTGAGGAAAACGTCGGCGACTTCCGCCTAATGTCTCGCGAAATTGTTGAAAACATCAAGCTAATGCCTGAACGCAACCTTTTCATGAAAGGCGTTTTGAGTTGGGTTGGTGGTCGCACTGATGTTGTTGAGTATGCTCGCGCAGAGCGTGTCGCTGGTGATTCTAAATTTAATGGCTGGAAGCTATGGAATCTTGCACTTGAAGGTATCACAAGCTTCTCAACATTCCCGCTGCGCATGTGGACGTATATTGGCTTGTTCGTTGCTGGCCTGGCCTTCATCTATGGCGCATGGATGATCGTCGACACGTTAGCGTTCGGCAATCCGGTTCGTGGCTATCCATCAATGCTGGTTTCAATACTTTTCCTTGGCGGAGTTCAGTTGATAGGTATAGGTGTGCTTGGGGAGTATATCGGCAGGATTTATGTTGAAGTTAAGGGAAGACCTCGTTACATCATCAAAAACGATCTCAAGGATAATCGGAAGGAAGATAAATGATTAGTCAGGCTTTGGAAAAAGAAACTCATTTAAAGTGGGTGTTATTCACTTTTGTTTTCGCTGTAGTGGCTGTGTTTTTTACTGCTATCCATCCGGTGACAATTATCTCTGGTGATGAGTGGATCAATCTTTCTTCCGGAAGGCAGGCGTATCCACAGTGGGGAGGTTTTAATCCAATTAAGGTTGTGCCTGAGGTGGCTTTCCCACTCTTTGGTAACATTGCCTCATCGGTCGTAATGCCACTTGGATTTACTTTCCTTGAAGCTATCGCCTATTTGACAGCGGTTTTAGTTGCGATTCTTGTTGTGGCGTTTCTTTATCAATTCTATGTTTTGATGAGAGAAACCGCAGGGTTGTCAACATACACTAGCTCAGTCATGGTTATCTTATACCTACTGTGCATGTTTGGCCTGTTCAGGACTCTCAATAATAACAACAGTCCATACCTTTTATGGGAGCAAAATCTTACTTGTTATTATCACTATATTGTTCCAGCCCTCATAAACGGCACGCTGGCACTTTACGTTTTAAGAATGTCGGCAACATTAAAGCCCTTCTTTTACGAAAGAGCGATCTTTTCTGGCATGCTGATATTCGCCATTTACCTATGTGTATTTTCGAACATTTTTGCCAGTGTTGTGCTTGCAGTAATGTGCGGTGTGGTACTTCTTCTGAACCTCATTAGCAACAGATTTAAAATTGTTGAGACGATTAAGGCTTACCCTTTCCACTGCATCACTTTGGCGATGTGGGTTATTTCCGCTATATTTGAAATGAACGGGGGAAGAGCAGATCGCATGGCAAAAGATCATCTGGATATTTCAGGTACAGTCAATGCATTTTACTCACTGCTTAAATTAACAGATCGCACCTTCTTCGTTGTGCTGGCTGTTGGATTGGTTTGCGGCGTGGTGTTCTTGCTAAGAAGAAAATCAGATGAGACAACTGAAGGTAAAAGATACGCTTTCTGGGTATCAGTGATTTCTGGAGCCATTACCACATTAGCCCTTATTCTGGTATGCGCAAAGGCTAGCGCTAACTATGCGACTCGACCTGTAGCAATGTGGGGTTCGTTCATGTACCTGATAGTAGCAGCTAGCATTGGACTTGGTTACTTCATTGAGCGCTTTAAGACCGTTCAATATATTGCCCCAATAGTTTTACTTTGCTTGGTTAACAAGGCTACAGACCAATCTCATTCTTTGCGAGAGTCTCACAACGGAAACGTTCCTTTCTCAGTAGCAAATGCGGTCGGACAAGACATGATAGATCAGGTTCAGAGAGCTGTTGAAAGCAACCAGAGGACTATTACATTGCATGTTCCTAAGGGTGACAATAACGATAACTGGCCTTTCCCGGTCACAAGAGGAAAGGCCATATCAGAAACTCTTAAATCAAATGGATTGATACCACGTAACATTGAGATAAAAATCCAGCCAGATAGAGAAATGAATTCCAAATATGGGATGCCAATTTAAATTACTGCGCCCCTAATGGGGCGCATTAACTATGACTTGATATTAAGTGACTCCACGTTTCCTGTGCCACCTGATATGTTGACCGCTGTTGCTCCTGTTGTAGATCGCGCCTCATTCATATGTGCCATATTGAATGAACCAGCACCAAGAACGATAGCGTAAAGCATTGTTGTTCCTGTTGCGCTATTGCCTATTGCCTGACACCTATTACTGCTTGATATGTTGATTCCATTGTATGTCCCGGAAGTACCAAATCCAGCATCAGTAATGGTATTCCCCATTAGCTTTATGCTTTCGCATGTTGCTACTGAAATTCCATGGCCGTTAACTCTTCTTACTGTGTTTTGGCTACATGTTCCCTGTTGCACATTTTCAAGAACAATACCAAGGCCACCTGAACCATTCCCATCTACAATATTATTGACAATATTTGTATTGTAGTTGGCGCTTGATGTACCAGCCATAATAACCCATATGCCGTAATTGAGAGAACCAAGAATTGAGTTGTTAGATATAATAACATCAGAGAACGTCTGTCCAGTAAAAGGATTTGATGATGGGTTATAATATCTTACACTTTGTTGGCAACCCTCTATATTATTATGTGAGATAATAATCCTTCCGCAAGATCTATCACCGATGAATACAGCATCTTTGCAGCCTGCGATCTGATTATTTGTTATAAGAAGTCCAAAGCAGTTTTGATGGTCTATCCCATTATCAACAAAGTTTATTACAATATTACCAGTAGTTGTAAGATGAAATTGAGCTGCCGCAGAGATGCCCTGGCTATCACTTTAAAATAATTTGTCAATATAACGCCAAGAATCAATGCATTTAAAAACCACAAGTGGAAAAATGTTCCGCCGTGAAGAGTGTCGTTAGATACGACCTTCCCAATGGTCCTCCATGTATCGCCCTGCATCATTCTGTATAAAATAGGGATATATAATATTGATGACCAGAAAAGAATACTAACGAGCTTATTAAGCTTTTTCCCAATATCATCGTGCGTAGAGGCACCCATCAGGTAACCAGAGGCAAGAAAGAAGAAAGGTAGCACCCATCTTGAAGATGCGCGGAATAACTCACCAAAAGGCTGTGGCATTTCTGTGAAATTACCCACGTGGACCACTATGATAAAGAAACAGGCAAGAAGTTTCGCTGCATCCAATGCATTATTGCGCATTTTATGATCACCAATTTAAGAATCGTCTGATGATGCTACAAATGTTTGCCTATCTTATCAAATGATAATCACATCCATGTGACCAGATCATCAAATGCTGATGGTATATGTAGCAGCAGAAAAAGGTTTTTCCATACCTTAGTTTGCACCAAAACCCATCCAACTCCGCAGGCAAGCAATGCATTGAGATTATGCACGCTCGCTCCATCCATGGATGGTAAGAAGATCAACGTTACAAGGGATATTGTGAACACCTGGCGTTGTTTTAATTACACCCCAAGAGTTTGTGCCGATAGTGTTCAACCCGATCTCAGTACAACCAGACAGAATGACAGATCCGCCGCTGGCAAAAAAGCAGTCTGAGCGCCAGTATCGTTAATACGGCGACAGTTAGACATTCTTACCGTTAGCGTTGAACCAGTTACCAGGGCTATCCTACCGTCACCATCGCAAGTGTAATTCACTAAATTAAGCACGGTGTTACCTGTTATTGCTGACGTAATATGATTCCATCCACGCTGGCCGCGTAAGCGGGTGCGTTGGCTGGAGCACGAGGAAGCGAAGAGACTTATCGAGGAATGTCCTGAACCACTGAAGTCGGTTGTTAAGTTTACTCTGGCAACCGACTTTCATCGTTCGAACATCATCAATACGGAATGGCAACAAATCGACATGCAGCGTCGTGTTGCCTGGGTAAATCCTGAAGACAAGAGCTATTGGCGTAGCGCTGAATGATACGGCTTTAAGGTGCTGCGCGATCAGCTTGAGAATCATCATAAATGGATGTTCGTGCATAAGAAGACCGGTGTTGGTTTCATAACCTTCGCCATACCTGGGCGAGTTGGTTAATTCAGTCCGGCGTGCCGCTGTCCGTGCTGCAGAAAATGGGAGTATAAGAAGCATCAAATGGGTACTTCGATATGCTCACCTGGCACCGAACCATTTAAGCGAACAAGCACGGAAAATAGATGTCATTTTTGGCAACCATGACACAAATACGACACAAGGAGAAAATCAGGCGGGTTTGAAACTGGCGTAAGTTACTGATATCGAATGGTACGCCCTGTAGGATTCGAACCTACGACCTACGGCTTAGAAGGCCGTTGCTCTATCCAACTGAGCTAAGGGCGCACGGAGACGCGTGCACGTCGTGGTGGTGAAACGCGTGGAATTATACGGTCAATGGCAGGTGAGTCAATGCCTTTTCCCTCATATCCGCCGATAACCCGTAGTGGTTTGTAAATAAGGCTGTTTTTTCAACATTTCCCTACCCGCATCGCCCCTTTTATCACTGCGAAAAGTCCTGGCCGCAATTAAGTAACGCCCGCTGTTTTCCGCTGCCTCACCTCGTCACACTGTTCATTGGTATCACGGCCACAGGGTGGCAGGCAGAGAACAGGACAATGGAGTGACAACGCAAAACCCGGTACGTAACCCTTTCTGCTTTCAGCCTCTTTCCCACTGCATCATCGGCATCAAGCTTGAACCTGTTGTTGCCCTCTCTTCTTCGCGTCAGGTCGGCGCTGAGGTGCTCAGCATACTGGCGGGAGACCGGCAAAATGAGTCCTTTTTTCGCGATCAAACCGCAGAGCAGTCGCTTATGCTGCTGGAAGCGCAGCTGACGGCGCTAAAAAACGCGGTCGGCTGTCACAATCTTTTCGTCAATTTGCCGATAAGTGTCATAACCGTGGCAGAAACATATCAGCGTTTACTCGCGCTGGGATGTCCGCCCCTGAATATCGAGATCGTCGACCCGGCAACCGTCCTCACGCTGTCGGATCCGCAACGTGAGAATGTCCGCCGACGCCTGCAGCGGCTGAGGCGTCAAGGTCACCGTATTTGGCTGGATGATGTTGATGAAGCGTTAGTCCGGTCATTTTTATCCTGTCGGCTACCGTTGCAGGGCGTCAAAATCGATAAATTCGCCTTCTGGCGGCTTCGGGAAAAGCCCGCGTTGGCAGCGCTGGTGGCGCAGTGTTCGCAGCTTGCCGCCAACGTGCTTATCGAAGGGATTGAGACAGACAGGGATCAAGCATGTGCATTACAGGCAGGCGCAAGATTCGGTCAGGGGTATCGCTGGCCGTCCTGGAAATGGCCGGAGGACTAAGCGGTCATCGCCGAGAGGGATGCTATGCGAATGACAGTACGCCGCTACAGGCGTCGTCGGACAGGAAGTGATTCACTGGGATTTACGCTCTCACCTTTTGCTCCCCCCTTTTTCGATCGCCTCGAATTTTTGAGTCAGTCTATTCATCAGGCTCGCAAAACTGACGCCCCTTTTATGCTTCTGGTCACCGAGGATAACTTTTTGCGCGCGGGGTTTCTGCACGGCCAGTCTCCTGTGAGCAACTGCTGTGAGTACACCACGCTGGACGCTGCGCTGAACGCGCTTCATCTTTGGCCCTCCGCACGCCTGGTGGTGGATATTTACAGCCAAACCTCGACGCTTATCGACAGCCTGGACCCGTTGCGCAGGCTGAGCCTCTACCCGCCTTATATTAAGCCGTACCTGCTGATCCGCGCTGATGATTACGATGCCCGTCTGTTTTGCCAGGCCGCCGGCCCTTTTCACATTCTGGAACGTCAGCTCACGCTTACCGCCCTGCACAAACAATTACTGGAGCCTTCCCCGCTCTCCGGCAGCAAGAAAGAGTGGTTTTCCCGCAGTGAATGGCCCCTGCTGCAGGATCTCGCGCGCGGGCTTTCGCTGCGCCAGATTGCACTCCTGCACAATCGCCCTTACAGCCGCATTGTTTATCGTCTCAGCTGCATCCTGACAAAACTGGGGCTCAATCACCGTCAGCAGCTTTTGCATCTTCTTAACAACCTCACCAACGTTACGATTTACTGACGCACTAAGCTCTTCATTCCTAAAGACCTTTAAGAAAGTACTTAACACCAATGTTAATAAAATGTTTAATTTTAACCATTGAGCAATAATTGCAACTATTCCTAATCTACCCCTTTAAACACTGTTAAATACTGCAAAAATGATAAACAGGAGCATTTTAATCCATGCGTTAAGCTATTCGATTTAACGTTAAAAAGTTGATAATGATGTAAAAACAAGCAGCTTAGCGTAATACCGGGAGAGCCAAAGATTAACAAATCAGCAGATCCTGCTGCGCACTGCGCCGGGATTACGGGCGTGGCGTTCGCTATTTCAAACGAAGGTAAATGGTGCTAAAAGTGAAGAAATCCGAGTCTGGCGGACTGACGGGAGAGTGTGTTTTTTGACCTTAAAATTTAACAAACGATCAACATATAGTGGTATCTTTTATTTTTTGTTATTACATACAGATGAAAAATTGCAGTAAAGGGAATAACAGGACATTTCCGCTAAAATTAAAATCCCTGGCCTTGCTCTCCAGAATATAATATCCATCAATATGCCGGAATTAATTTACAGGCTTTTCGGAGAAAACTTACACGGTATAATAGGACGCGTTTCAAATATGAATAAGAAAAACCTCTTTGCCATTATCCATTAAATGAGATACCGACACGGAGGAACTGTTCTTTTACTACGTTAACAAGGATGCTTTCGCTCTTTCCAGGGAAATACTACCGTATAAGGATCTGCACACTTATCCTTCCGGCTTTTCGAGAGTTTTCGCAAAACTCAGCATAACGCTTTTAACAATCTGAGGCATAAAAAATGAAACCGGCATCCGTTATCATTATGGACGAACACCCTATCGTCAGAATGTCGATAGAAGTCCTGCTACAGAAGAATAGTAATATCATCGTCAAACTCAAATCTGGAGACAGCCATGAAGTGCTGGACTGCGTGCGTAACCATGATATCGATCTGGTGATCCTCGACATTGAGCTTACAGGGACAGATGGTTTCGCATTACTTAAGAGAATCAGGAACTTAAACAAAAACATCAAAGTGCTTTTTCTCTCGTCCAAATCCGAGGCCTTTTATGCCGGTCGCGCCATTCGCGCCGGGGCAAACGGTTTTGTCAGTAAACGAAAAGATTTAGGTGAGATTTACAACGCGGTAGAAATGATCCTCAACGGCTATTCGTTTTTCCCTTCAGAGACGTTGAGTTTTATAAATCATTTGGGCTCGCGCACCGGCGCTGCCGTGGATATGCCATTATCAAATCGTGAGGTGACGGTACTTCGTTATCTGGCGAATGGATTATCGAATAAGGAGATTGCCGAGCAGTTATTATTAAGCAACAAAACAATAAGCGCCCACAAATCCAATATCTATTCCAAGCTGGGCGTGCAAAGTATTGTTGAGTTAATTGATTACGCGAAAGCGCACGAATTGCTGTAACCTGAATTCACTCCCTGCAACTTACGTGAGTTGCAGGGAGTGCGGTCAGCGCTAATTATAATTAATCATAAAGGTCGCATCGGCATCCGCCCGACCGGGCTGGGGATTATCGGCCGTGGCAATATAATTGGCATAGAACGCCAGCTCAGCATTTCCCAGCGCATCCACGGTTACAGGCTGGCTGGCCTGCTCCAGCGCCAGGCGCGTTTTATCCCGATCGCGGATCTCCACCGCGACATGCGTGGCATCACTCGCCTCGTTTAATCCCAGCAGGCTGTTGTCACTCCCGTCCGCTTTGCCCGAAAAGGTAATGGACGCCGCCCCCGGCGGACACCCGGTCAGCTTCAGCGTAAACGGCATTGGCTGCGTGCGGCTGCCGGTGGTTCTGAGCTGTTTGGTCGGCCAGGTGCCAAGCGGCACGGTTTTGTCGCTGTCGCTGCCCTCCGCCACGCAGGTGAAATCGACGATATTGCCGTAAAGCTGGATGTTAATTTCCCCCAGCGCCGTGTTTGCCCCCGCACTGGCGTGGAACATCAGCAGCGCAGCCGCTGCCGCATATAGGGTGACACTCCGCATCACGCCTCCTTAATCGTAATCCACGCGCAGATAACCGCGCGAGGTGAAGCGGCCTTCCGCCGGTTTATTGCCCGTCACGCTTACCGGCCAGGCCCGGATCCCCACCTGCGCCTGCGCGTTGTCGTCCAGACGGAACGGTATTTTGCTGCTCAGGCTGTTAGGCGTTAATGGCGTACCGCTGTCGTTGGCAATGATAAACCCCACGTCCTTGTTGTCGGACACCAGCATATTACCGTTCACGCTGCCGCTATCCGCTTCGATACGCATCGTCAGGTAGGCGTTCGCCTCAACGTTGGTGCATTTAATGGCAACGGTTTTGCTCTGGGGCGAAACCTTTTGCGGCCGGTTGCCTGCCCCCGCCTGGCTGAACAGCGACGCGCCAATATCGCCGAAGTCAAATTCCACAATTTGCCCTGCGTTAATGGCGCAGCTCTGCGGCACCTGAATGGTACCGCTGTAGCTGATGGTGTAGACCGGCGTACCGTTGATGGGGTCCGACGACGATGTCGTGACGTAAACGCTGAACATCGTCTCACGCGGGATCTCCACCATATTGATGAAGCGGCGCGTCACCTTGAGCCGGAACACCAGGTTGGAGTCCTTTACCGGAAACGGCTTATTTTTAGCCACATTAGGGTGGCTGCCCATCTGGATAAAATTTTGCGGGGGATAAAAGGCCCCGGCATAGCTGTCGGTTATCTTCATCGCGCCATCGAGGTAGTCATTCAGCTTAAGATACTTGTAGCCATCAATGGTCGAGGTCGGGGTGAATCGGGTCACATAGCTGCGCTTGGTCGTGGTGCCCGTCGTGCCTTTAGGACACACCGCGTTTACCCCTACCCACTGCGATTTTTGACCCAGCGTGACGATCTGACCCACCTGGTTATTTGAGCTGTTAAAGGTATCGGTCAGGTCGTAAAAAATATCCGTCGGCACGCCGTTTTCATTTACACACACCGTCGCCAGCGCGTGTGTAGCCGGAAGGCTTACCAGCACGAGCGCCAGCAGGCCGCGGCGAATAGTTCGTTTATCGATCACAAGAGATCTCCTGTTGTGCAATCGCCTGTTGCAGGCTCTCTTCCGGCAGGCTGTAAGACGCCCGGCACTGCATGCTTGCGCCGTTGCCCCACTGAATGAGCAGTTGTCCCTGGAGCGGCAGGCCGCTTAAGTAAATTTGCCCGTCATCGCCGACCATGCTGGTCACATCGCTTTGCGTTTCGCGCACAACGGCACCAAACGGCACCGGCTGGCCGTTGCGCGTCGCGGTCAGCAAGGCACGCACGCCGATGCGGGTATCGAAGCTGGCGCGGACCAGCGCGCCTTTGGTCGGCACCACGCTCGACACGTTGTTTTCGATGTCGGTATTGTTGCTCATGGAGTTGACGTCCAGCGCCACGCGGTTATAGCGGTAGACGGTGGCGTACGGCATGACCGCGTAGCCGCGCCAGTCGGTTTTGACCCCAGTCTGGTTCTCCACGCTGACGCCCGTCGCACCCGGCGCTTTGATCAGCACGTTGGTGTCGCCCAGCGGCTGGCTGAAGGTCACCCCATCGGCATGCCCGACCACGCCGCCCGACAGCTGCCAGTTGAGATCGTGCTGGTCGCGGGCGTAGTTGTAGCCAACGCCCAGCGTGCCGTAGGTCGCCTGCCAGTTCGCGCTGGCGCTGCCGCTTGAGCCGTTATGGCTGGTGTGGCCCTGGCTCACGCTGTAGTTGAGGTTGCGATCCTTGAGTAAGGTTCCGCTGATCCCGGTTTGCCAGCTGGTATCGCCATCGCTATTGCGGCTGGCAGACGCCGTGGCGTAAGCGCGGTCAATTGCGCTATCGCGGCGATAGCCGTGGCGGGTAAAGAGGCTGAACGGCACAGAAACGTTAAACGAGGCGATGCGGTCCGTCCCGTCGATACCGACGGCCTTATTCCACGACCAGGAGACGGAGTAGCTCACGCCCTTCATCCCGCCCGAGTAGCCGAGCTGATACCAGAGGTTCGACTGATCGGTGCCCCAGTAGGTTTGCTCGCTGCCGGAGACATAAAGCGAGCCATAGTCCCCCAGCGACTGAGAGATATTGAGCTGGAAGCGCCCTTTTTTATTCCACGTCAGGTTGTGATAGCTCTGCACGTCCGGCACGCCGTCGTTGTCTTTGCTGTCGCCGTACTGATAGCCCTCCATGGAGCGCCAGGCCACGTCGTCCAGGGTGTAGAAGCCTTTAGTGGAGTAGCGATAGCCCAGCAGCTGGAAGTTGGTGCCGAAGCCGTTTAAGGATTTCGCATACAGGAAACGCAGGGACTGCCCTTCGTGGCGACTGTCGTCCGCCAGCTGGCTACGGGCGTGGGTAAGATCGAGCGAGACCGCCCCCCAGTCGCCCAGGTTTTTCCCCGCGCCGATAGCCAGCGCGGTGTAACGCGATGCCAGCTGCGTGCCGCCGTACAGCGTATAGCCCTCATTCAGCCCCGCAATCAGCGTACCCTGGGTGAAGAACGGCGTATCCTGCTGGCTGTTGCCGCTGCGGTAATCCCCCGCCACCAGATCGTATTTCCAGCGTCCTTCGCGCTGCAGCAGCGGAACGGTGGAGTACGGCACGGTATAGCGCTGGTTGCTGCCGTCTTTCTCCTCAACCGTGACCTCAAGGTCACCGCTGGATGATGTCGGGTTCAGGTCGGTAATGGCAAACGCGCCCGGCTGCACGTAGCTTTGGTAGATGACGTAGCCGTTCTGGCGGATCACCACTTTGGCAGGAGTACGGGCGATACCGCGCACGGTAGGCGCGTAGCCCTGCAGGCTGTCCGGATACATGCTGTCGGAGGAGTACAACCGCCCGCCGCGAAAACCGAGGCTGTCGAACACATCGTTGCCGGTATTGCTGTCGCCCAGCACCAGCTCGCTTTTGAGAGGAATGACCGTGCGCTGCGCCCAGGTGCCGATATTTTGCCAGTCGCTGCGGCGCTGGCCGTTGCTTTGGGTGTAGCGCCACGCGCCGTTGTTACGCAAGCGCCAGGCACCGTAATTCAGCCCGCTTTGCAGGTTCAGGTAGTAGCTGTCATCGTCGCTTCCCCGGTTGCCGGTAAAGCTGTAGTTCACCAGCGCGGCGGGGATCCCCTCGTCCCACTGATCTGGCGGAATGTACCCGCGCGCGCTGTTCTGCATCGCCACCTGCGGCAGGCTGACGTCGAGGCGCTGTGAGGCAAAGTTGAACGCCGCTTCGCTGCCCGGAATCGCCGTCGTTAGCGGGACACAGGTGTCTCCCTGCACGTTAGCCAGCTCAGGGAAAGCGGCAACGTTAACCCCAAAGCGATCGAGCATTGCGCGGGTAATGCACGCCGACAGTCCGCCCGCCACGGGCGGCGTGTTCTCGGCCTGCTCAAAACGAACATCCTGCGTGCCGATGAACTCATCGTTACGCCAGATATCCACGCGGTAGACGCCCGGTGCCTGCTGGTGACCCTGCTCAAAGCGCGACAAATCCGCCACGTTAGCGGTGTCGTCGGACAAAAATGCCGGGTTGAAATAACTTTCGCTCCAGCCGGTGTGCGGCCAGAGCGTTGTCATCAGTGCCAGTGCAACCGGGCAGTAACGCCATTGAGTGTTCATCGCCCTGACTCTGCTCACAGACTGACGCTACGCGCGGGGGTAATCGCACCGTAATCATTCACGCTCTGCCAGGAGAGCGTCCCGCCTGCGGCTGCGGGCAACACCTGCTGCGCGGAATTTTTAGGGGCAATCATCAGGTTATCCAGCGTCTTTCCCCCCAGCTTGAGGTTAACCAGCGTGACGTAGTACGGCGAGGCGTTGCTGACCTTCAGGTGGTTTCCGACGCGTTCAAAACGCAGCTGGGAGAGCGCCTCTTCTGGCGGCATCGCCAGGTTAGCCGGGCGAACGAAGAGTTTGATGCGCGACAAAATAGCCAGCTGCAGCACGTTGCTGCCATCCTGATGAGATTTACTGACCGAGGGAATGGCTTTGACGTTCATGTAAAACAGCGACTCGCGGTCTGCGGGCAGCGCCGGGCCGGCATAAATAATACGCAGCGTATTTTCACTGTTCGGCTCGCTGACAAACAGCGGCGGGGTGACGGCAAAGGTCTTCTCTTTCTGCCCGCTGGCGTTTTCAATCCATGCGTTAATTAAATAACGCTCTTGTTTATTACTGTTGGTGATAGCCAGCGACGTCTGTTTAGCATCCGCCGGATAAATAACGCGCGTAGCCCCGAGCGCAATACCGCCGGAAGCCTGAGCGAAGGGGGAAACCATCATTAAAATAAAAGATAAAATCAGTCCTGGTTTAATTAGGATGTTCATCACAACCGTACCTTTAATTATGCGTTCGCAGGCGTTAGGGATAAATCAACGTAAACCAGACATCCGACTGAATATTGCCTGGCACGAGGTGTTCGGAAATAGCCCGGTAACGGGCGCTGAAATGAAACGCCAGCTCACTGGTGTTAATGGGCAGCCAGCTTACCGCCGCTGCATTGGGGATAATCTGACGCTGTTGCTCGTCGAAAAGGGCCAGCCCTAAACCGCTGCTGATCGGGGCTTCGCCTGGCCGCGATGTCGCCAGGAAAACCTGCGGATCTTCAGCAGGGGTAGCGCCCTGAAACTGGATCCCCACGATGCGGGAGACATCCACGCTGCAGTCCAGCAGCCGCACGGTGAAAGGCACATTCACCGTTGAGTAACTGCCGACACCGGAAAAGGCGTTGGTGCGGTACTGCCCCATGTCTACGCGCATATTCTGGCTGTCGGGTGCCACGGCACAACCGCCGTTGACCAACTCCCCTCTGAGGTGCACTTTGCCGCCGTCGATGATGACGGTATGGGCGAATGCCGGCAGCGCCATCGCAAGGGTTAACAGCAGTGTCCCTGTCCTTCTCATCCTTCATTCCCGCCGTTAGCGTTAGAGGGCCTCCTCCCTGAGGCCAGTAACATCCCTGTGCAGAAGACTTATTCGTATTTCATCACGAAGGTGGCGTCAGCGTTCGCCTGGCCTGGTGTGGTCGCCGCGGCGGTCGCTTTATAGCGCGCGGTGAAGTTCAGGATGTTGGTCCCTTCAATCAGGTTCTGCGCCGCAGAGAAGGTGGCACCGTCCGGGGTCAGCGTAGTGGACTTGCTGTCGAGGATTTCGATACCTACCCCTTTCGCGGAGTTGTCGTTGTTACCGGACGTCACCGCCAGCAGGGTTTTGTCGGTAGCATCGATCTGGCCGGTGAACGCAACAGCAGCGGTTTTCGCTACCTGCGGATCGCAATCGTTCAGCTCAATGGTGAAAGGAATATTAGAGGTGGTGTCACCCACTTTGGTGAATTTCGCGGTACGGTACTGGCCGAGTTTAACCGTCTGCTCGGAAGAATCGGTATTTACGGAACACGCCGCATTCACTAATTCACCTTTAAAATGCACGGTACCGCCATTAACGGAAACCGGCGTGGTGGTATCTTCTGCATGCGCGGCACCCGCGACCAGGGCCAGTGCAGCAATAACGGTCGTAGCAATGTTGCTAAGTTTCATGTCTATTCCTTTAAAATGTAAATAACCCTTCCCGCAAAAACGGGAATAAGAAATATGCTCAATCAATCAAATGAAAGATTATTTCGGAGGAAACAAAGTAGCCGAGGAACGAATATTAAAACATGTCAAAACACTGCCATTTCGCCAGGTCACATCCTAATCGCGCCTAAGAAATTGACCCTGTCGTCATCAGGGCTTTTGTTCGCGGATCGGGAATTCTCGCAAAGGGTGACTGACAGCGGCGCTCGCTTCTGACAAAATACAGGCAATCCCCCCTTTTGAACGTTACAGACGGAATCCTCTCTCTGATGGCAGCAAAAATTATTGACGGTAAAACGATTGCGCAGCAGGTGCGCTCTGAGGTCGCGGAAAAAGTGATGGCGCGTAAAGCGGCAGGTCTTCGCGCGCCAGGGCTGGCCGTTGTGCTGGTTGGTAGCAACCCGGCCTCGCAGATTTATGTCGGCAGCAAACGCAAAGCGTGTGAAGAAGTTGGCTTCGTCTCGCGCTCCTACGATCTGCCGGAGACCACCAGCGAAGCGGAACTGCTGGAACTTATCGACACCCTGAATGCCGATAAAGCGATCGACGGCATCCTGGTGCAGCTGCCGCTGCCTGCGGGCATCGACAACGTGAAAGTGCTTGAGCGTATCGCGCCGGACAAAGACGTTGACGGCTTCCACCCGTACAACGTGGGTCGCCTGTGCCAGCGCGCCCCGCGCCTGCGCCCGTGCACCCCGCGCGGTATCGTGACGCTTCTCGAGCGTTATAACATCGATACCTACGGCCTGAACGCCGTGGTGATTGGCGCGTCGAATATCGTGGGCCGTCCGATGAGCATGGAGCTGCTGCTGGCAGGCTGCACCACCACCGTGACCCACCGCTTCACCAAAAATCTGCGCCATCACGTCGAAAATGCCGACCTGCTGATCGTGGCCGTCGGGAAGCCGGGCTTTATTCCGGGTGAGTGGATCAAAGAGGGCGCCATTGTCGTGGATGTCGGGATTAACCGACTGGAAAGCGGCAAAGTGGTGGGCGACGTGGTGTTTGAAGATGCCGCAGCCCGTGCGTCATACATTACCCCGGTTCCGGGCGGCGTAGGCCCGATGACCGTAGCAACATTAATTCAGAATACCTTGCAGGCCTGCGAGGAGTATCACGACGTAGAGGACGCGTAAGATGGCGACATTTTCATTAGGTAAACACCCGCACGTTGAGCTGTGCGATCTGCTGAAGCTGGAAGGCTGGAGCGAAAGCGGCGCACAGGCCAAAATTGTGATCGCCGACGGACTTGTAACGGTCGATGGCGTGGTGGAAACCCGCAAGCGCTGCAAAATCGTTGCGGGCCAGACCGTGAGCTTTGAAGGCCAGAGCGTGACTGTTACCGCCTGAGCCGTGTGATGCCCGGTGGCGCGACGCTTACCGGGCCTACATACTGAGTTTATATGGCCCCTCACCCCGGCCCTCTCCCCACAGGGACGAGGGAGAAGACCGCACCGAGCAGTCCCCTCTCACCTGTGGGGAGAGGGTTAGGGTGAGGGGAACAAACCGCTCTTCTCTCACTTTATCCCCCACATCTATCACGGTTAATTATCGATCGACTTCAAAGAATCACTATTTCGTTTACCGAATTGTGAAATTTAAGTTGCGCGCTTTTCGGGCTTTCCTCACGATAAGTAGAACGTTCTACTAAAACGTTCTACTAACAATAACAGCGCTAAAAAAAGCGCTACTCGGGGGAAGTCAGCATGAGTCTGATATCAGGGTTTGTTAAATCGTTGTCTAAGTTATCGATGATTGGCCGCGCCTTAATGCTGCCAATTTCACTGCTTCCCGCTGCGGGCCTGCTGCTGGCTTTCGGCGATAAGTTTCATCTGCCGCTGATGATGAACGCGGGCGGGGTTATCTTTGATAACCTGCCGATGCTGTTTGCCATCGGCTCTGCCGTGGGTCTGGCGTCCGAATCCGGTATCGCCGCGCTGTCTGCGGCGGTCTCGGTGTTTGTCACCAACATTACCATCAGCACCGTGCTGAGCATCACGCCGGAAATGGCCTCTCAGGGCGGGAAATACGCCATGGTGGTCGGCATTCCGACGCTGCAGATGGGCGTCTTCGGCGGGCTTATCTGCGGTATTCTCGCGGCCTGGTGTTACAACCGTTTCCATACCATGCAGCTGCCGGAGTTCCTCGGCTTCTTCTCGGGTAAGCGTTTTGTGGCGATCGCGACGGCGTTCCTGTCGTTCCTGCTCGGCCTGCTGTTGCCGTACGTCTGGCAGCATATCCAGTCCGGCATCGACGCGCTTTCAGTGGTGGTAAACGGCGATAATCAGGCGGCCTCGACCTTTATCTTCGGTCTGGTGGAGCGCGCGCTGATCCCGCTCGGCCTGCACCATATCTGGTACCCGTCGTTCTGGTACTCGTTCGGGGATTACACCACCCAGGCGGGCCAGGTGATCCACGGCGACCAGACCATCTGGTTCAAGATGCTGGAAGAAGGGGTGAAATCCTTCAGCAGCGACACCTACCAGAACGCCGGTAAGTTCATGCAGGGGGAATTCCCGCTGATGCTGTTCGCGCTGCCTGCGGCGTGTCTGGCGATGTACCACGAAGCGCACACCAAAAATAAGAAAATCGCGGCCGGTATTCTCTTCTCCGCCGCCCTCACCTGCTTCCTGACGGGGATCACCGAGCCGGTCGAGTTCACCTTTATCTTTGTGGCACCGATTCTGTACGTCTTTAACGCCATCATGGCGGGCCTGGCCTACATGACCATGTACCTGATGCATGCTCATATTGCCAAGTCGTTCTCTGCGGGCTTTATCGACTATCTGTCGTTCGGGATCTTGCCGTCGTTTAACGGCTACCAGACCAACTTCCTGAGCGCCATTATCATCGGCATCCCGATGGGCCTGATTTACTACTTCACGTTCCGCTTCGTGATCCGTCGCTTTGACGTGAAAACGCCGGGCCGTACCGAAGTGACCGCCAATGCGGATGACAAATCCGATTCCGAGCTGGCAACCGATATCATCGGCCTGCTGGGCGGCGCGCAGAATATCAACTCCGTGGGATCCTGTATCACCCGCCTGCGTCTGGAAGTGGCGAAAAGCGAGGCGGTGGATAAAGACGGCCTGAACGGACTCGGCGCACGCGGCGTTGTCTTCGTTGGCGACAACGGGATTCAGGTGATTTTCGGTGCCAGAGCACAGTTTATCGCCCAGACCATGTCCACGATGATCGGCAAATAATAAGATGCCTGAACGATACGTCTCCTGTACGCTGGGAGACGTGTCATATCTGGCTGATAATCGGTAAATTTCAGGGAGCGGTTTTGAAGAAAGTCAGCATTATTGATGTCGCAAAGCATGCGGGGGTCTCGGTTTCTACCGTGTCGCTGGTGCTACGCCAGAAAGGGAAAATCTCAGAGGCCACGATCGGGAAGGTCAATGCTGCCATCACTGCGCTCGGCTATGTTCATAACGTCGCTGCCGCCAATCTTCGCGCCAACACCTCCAATCTTATCGGCCTGATTCTGCGGGACTTCAGCGACAGCTTTTCCATCAAGGTGATGGCAAGCATTGTTCAGGAGCTGGAGAAACAGGGCTACATGGTTTTTCTCGGCCAGCCGCTGAACGATGGCGATCGGCTGGCGCGCTGCCTGCTGTCGTTTAAGCAGCAGGGGGTGGCGGGGGTGATCTATCTTGCCTCCGATACCCGTACCGCCGCTCTGCCGGAGCACATTCGTCAGTGTCCGCTGCCGCTGGTGGTGGTGTCTCAGTCTCTGCTGGATGAAAAATGCAACCTGGTGATGCGCGACAACCGCCAGGCGGCGAACCTTGCCGCGCGCTATCTTATCGAGCGTGGTCATCGCGCTATCGCCTATATTGGCGGGCGTGAAGGCTGTCATATCCGCGAACAGCGTCTGCTCGGGTTTCGCAGCGCGCTGACGCAGAACGGGCTGGTCTGGCGGGAGGAGTTCTCCCCGGCCTGCAGCGATGATACGCTGGCGGCCGGTTACGCCACCCGTCATCTGCTGGAAAAAAACAACAGCATCACCGCCCTGCTCTGCCACTCGCCGGATGCGATGATCGGCTCTGTTTCCGGCATCCACCAGGTGGGGCGCACCGTCGGTAAAGACGTGTTTCTGACGCAGCAGGTCGCGCTGGTGGGTTTTGAAGATATGCTGCATGTGAACCTTACCTCGCCGTCTTTCACCTATGTTTCTTCGGCCAGTGAAGAGACCGGACGGCAGGCCGCCGGGCTGATGATCCGCAAGCTCAAAGAGCCGGAGCTGCAAACCCAGCGTATCACCCTATCCGGCCAGCTTATCGCCCGCGAATCGGCGTAAAATCAGAATTTAACCCCGCTCTTTTTGCCGGCATTCGCTGCTATATTTCCCTGCTTTAGCCTGGAATATACCGATGCCGACCGTTATCACTCACGCTGCCGTTCCGCTGTGCCTGGGTTTAGGGCTGGGAACAAAGGTTATCCCTCCGCGCCTGCTGTTTGCGGGTGTTGTCCTCGCCATGCTGCCGGACGCCGACGTGCTGGCGTTTAAGTTCGGCGTGGCCTATGGCAACATCTTCGGCCACCGAGGCTTTACCCATTCACTGCTGTTTGCCTTTGTGGTGCCCCTTCTCTGTGTGTTCATTGGCCGACGCTGGTTCAGGGCAAGCCTGACCCGCTGCTGGCTGTTTCTCACCGTATCGTTGCTGTCGCACAGCCTGCTGGATTCAATAACCACAGGCGGAAAAGGCGTCGGCTGGCTGTGGCCGTGGTCGGATGAACGGTTCTTCGCACCGTGGCAGGTGATTAAGGTCGCGCCGTTTGCGCTGTCGCGCTACGCCACGCCGTACGGGCATCAGGTGATACTTTCAGAACTGCTGTGGGTGTGGCTGCCGGGGGTGGTGGTGCTGGGGGTGCTGTGGTGGAGGCGGAGGTAAAAGAAAAGCCGGGTGGCGGCTGCGCCTTACCCGGCCTACGGTCTGGATTTGTAGGCCCGGTAAGCGTAAGCGCCACCGGGCATGACGCACTTACTTACGGCGCCAGGTCGTGCCCTGCGGGCCATCTTCCAGAATAATGCCCATCTCGGTCAGACGGTTACGCGCTGCATCTGCGGCCGCCCAGTCTTTCGCCTGACGTGCTTCCAGACGCGCCTTGATAAGCTGCTCAATCTCAGCCACTTCACCCTCGTCTGCCTGGGCACCGCTCTGCAGGAACGCGTCTGGCTCCTGCTCCAGCAGGCCGAGCACGGAGGAGAGCTTACGCAGGTGCGATGCCAGCGCGTTCGCGGCGGCCATGTCCTCAGACTTCAGGCGGTTCACTTCGCGCGCCATGTCGAACAGCACGGAGTAGGCTTCCGGCGTGTTGAAGTCATCGTTCATCACCTCAACAAAGCGGGCTTCAAATGCCTCGCCGCCCGCAGCCGGCACTGACTTATCGGTGCCGCGCAGCGCGGTGTACAGACGCTCCAGCGCCGAGCGCGCCTGCTTCAGGTTCTCTTCGCTGTAGTTCAGCTGGCTGCGGTAGTGACCGGACATCAGGAAGTAGCGCACGGTTTCCGCGTCGTAATACTTCAGCACGTCGCGCACGGTAAAGAAGTTGCCCAGCGATTTCGACATCTTCTCACGGTCAACCATCACCATGCCGGAGTGCATCCAGTAGTTGACGTATTCGCCGCCGTGGGCGCAGGTAGACTGTGCAATTTCATTCTCATGGTGCGGGAACATCAGGTCCGATCCGCCGCCGTGAATATCGAAGTGTTTGCCCAGCTGTTTGCAGTTCATCGCGGAACATTCAATGTGCCAGCCCGGACGGCCTTCGCCCCACGGAGACGGCCAGCTTGGCTCGCCCGCTTTGGACATCTTCCACAGCACGAAGTCCATCGGGTTACGCTTCACGTCAACCACATCAACGCGCGCACCGGCCTGAAGCTGCTCCAGATCCTGACGGGAGAGCTGTCCGTATGTGGGGTCGGTCGGCACGGAGAACATCACGTCGCCGTTGTCGGCAACATAGGCGTGGCCACGTTCGATCAGCTTTTCGGTGAGATCGATAATTTCATGAATATGGTGCGTTGCGCGCGGCTCGCTGTCCGGGAGCTGGATGTTCAGCGCATCAAAATCGTTGTGCATTTCGGCGATCATGCGATCGACCAGCGCCACAAAGCTTTCGCCATTTTCATTAGCGCGCTTAATGATTTTGTCGTCGATATCGGTGATGTTGCGCACGTACTTCAGGTTGTAGCCCAAAAAACGCAGGTAACGCGAAACCACGTCGAAAGCGACAAAGGTACGGCCATGGCCGATATGACAGAGGTCGTAAACCGTAATACCACACACGTACATGCCGACTTCCCCGGCATGGATAGGTTTAAATTCCTCTTTTTGGCGCGTCATTGTATTAAAGATTTTTAACATCGAAGATTCCATGTAAACACGTGTG